>Ga0116227_10011374_pt1 | contig 14976 bp, 20 predicted proteins | sample S1TSphgellanicum_FD_89693 | JGI IMG/M metagenome (GOLD analysis project Ga0116227, IMG submission 89693) | Host-associated microbial communities from peat moss isolated from Minnesota, USA - S1T2_Fb - Sphagnum magellanicum MG | ecosystem: Host-associated > Plants > Peat moss > Unclassified... | reverse complement strand
AACCTCTAGCCATTTTGCCATTACTGGACGGAACCAAAAATTTCCACATCATGAATCTATGTGCAGTTTTCTCTCTCTACTCTGCCCTTTGTCTGGCGAGCAGGCAGTGACCAGCTTATTAAGCCAAGTCTGTCAGCAGCGATAGAAACACTCACCAGGGGATCGTCTTTTCACGTTCCACAGCAGCTTGCAGCTGACTCAACAGCTCCTCCTCTAGCGGATGCTACTATTCCCGTAGTACTGGACTGTGAAGGTGCCCCAGCAGTGAGAAAAAACACAAACCTTGAAATAGACTAGATCTTACGCACCTCACGCAAAAGCTTGAAAAGGAAGACGACGCTAAAACTAAAGCTTCGTTGGAAAAGAAATTACGAAGAGAAGGAAATAAATGAGGAGGGGAGGAGGAGAAAGTGTGGAAATATATTCGTAACCTCACGCGAATGCGCGTGCAGCCGAGCTGATCAGGAAATAAATGAGGAGGGGAGGAGGAGAAAGTGTGGAGATAAATATTTGTAACCTCACGCGAATGGGCGTGCAGCCGGGCTGATCAGGCAACGTTGGTCGCCACGGCCCGCTTTACACTAGGAGTCAAGGCCAATGCTCAACCCAAATCAGGCATTCCTATTGGTGGAAACGTTGAAATTCGCCCCCCCCCCGGGCTTTACACTAGGAGTCAAGGCTGAAATAGAAAAAATATTTTCAATCTGCCCCAATTACTAGTAAATGCTGAACTTTCTGGCCTTGTATTGGCATTAAGGGTGAAAAAAGGATACCATCGAATTTGGGAAGCCAAATTGCAACCCTTGGGGTAAATGTTCCAGCATTTATTAATATCCTGACCTCAATGTTCTCGCATTTTCCTAGTAACTTGGGGCCAAGCAACAAGCCAAATTTGCTCAAATTTGGGCCCCAAGTTTTCTCGGCCCTGACTCCGAGTCCTAGTGTAATGTGGTCCTAAACAAGCACACACAAGTGCACCAATCTGGATGGATGGTGACTAGATGAATGTACCTTTTTCGTCCATTCCTGTCCCTGTGCTAACCACAGTTTGACTTTTTTGGATTTTTCATTTCTTTGGCCCTGTCCTCAGTTTTGCTTTTTTCTTTGGGCAAAAACTCTAAACAAAAGAAGGGTTCCCTCATTTTTTTAACAATATATAATATGTATAATTTTTGAGTGCCTAATAAAAGGTACTATTTCCTGGCATATTACAGGCTCACAAAATTGAATATCAGATTTATTAGGTACCTTTTAGCCTTGACAGGAGTTTTTTCATCCCCCCCTCCCCCCTCTCCTCAATTTTGTGGCATAAAAAAATTGGCGATCTTTTCCAAAAACAATTAACAAAAATAGTTGGATTTTACACTACAAAAACACATTTCTGCCAAAATTTTCTCGATTTTTCGTCGACAAAACGACAAAATGTTTTTGAACCAAAATCACTAACCCTTGAGTAGAGAACAAAGAAAGAAAGCCCCCAAAAAGATTCCCAAAAAATCATGGAAAATAAACTCAAAATGGGCAGTTACTCACTCGAGAGGAAACAAGATACGTGTTGCATGGCTGTTGTTCTTGCTGTTGTTGTGGTCGTCTTGTTTGTTTGAGGAAGTTTCGGTGGTATGTATCGGAATGTGGGCTGATTTGGTGGCGTCGCAGTTGTGTTGTCGGTGTTGTTTGCTGCCGCTTTCTTGATTTCATTGTTCATGATTTCATCTTTGAAGTTTTGTTTTGTTTTTAGCTTTTTCTTCCTGTTGTGTCTTTGTGAAATTTTCACGTGAGTTTTATGAATTTCATGAGTTAAATTTGGAAATCGAGAGTTTTGGTGAATCACACACACACACAAGCAACAGCATGATTCAGGGCTTCTGTTGCTTCTGTTTCTCCGTGAGGCAGTCAGGTCCTGGTTATGGGATTTTTGACAGTGTTTTGATATGTATTCCATGCACGTACTAAGTTTGCTTTCAGTGGTGATTCTGGACTGAACCATCATGGGTGTTGCGGACAAACTTGCACGTAATGGGGTTAGCGACAATGTGCGTCGAATCCTTCAAGCCCATTATTGTCGAGGGGACAAATCTTCATCCTGGGATGTTGTTCTCTCACGCTCTAATAATTCTCAAGAACGTAATGCTGATAACTCCCGCTTTGTAAGCCCATGTGGTTCGTTGTGGGCCAGAAGAACATTAAGGACGGAAAAAAAAGGATGAGATAAAGAAGGGAGCAATGGAAAGGTTTGGATCGGGTCCTAGGTGGAGCAGTAACATAAGAGGCGATTTCATTGTAGGCGGGGAGGCGGATGTTGCAATCGTAGGAGCCGGAATAGTGGGCCTGGCTACAGCCCGTGAAATCGTGCTGCGATTTCCACACACCAAAGTGGTGGTCGTAGAGAAGGAGCCAGATATTGTGGCACATCAAACATCGCATAACAGGTAAAAAGCAAGCCCATCTCCAGTCTCTTGCAACTATCAGTCAGCTCCTGATTGTTGACAACAATGTGCGGCCGGTCCTCTTCCTTGTGACGGTCAAGTCTCTGCAAACAAGAAGTTCAAGACACGAAGGACAAACAAACAACGAGCACTCCTCATATTCATCTTTTGAGCATAAACACTAACTCCTAAACCCTAAACTAACTGCAGATTGAAGGTATATTAGGGTTTATGCGAAGATTTATATGGTGCTCAGGATGGCAGATTGGTGTTTACTAGTACATATTGGTTCTCAATATTATGCCACCATCTTAAAAGGATTCACCTCCAGAAGTAGAGTGAATTTTGGATACAAAAATTATGGGCGTTATGTGTAATAAGGGAGAGGCACAGTGGAGTGATTCATGCAGGCATTTATTATAAGCCAGGGAGTGCCATGGCGAAGCTATGTGTTGAAGGGGCGAGGTGGCTATGGACAACATAATAAAAGGGGTCGTAATAATAGAGGGGTTATTACTAGCTGACATAGAGGGGGAGGGTGCAATCGGAGTATAAGAAAAGGAAAAAGTATGAGTACTGTGGGAAGAAAAACCTTCCCCATCAGCAAGTTGGGAAGCTCATAGTTGCTACCCGGGATGCAGAGCTCCCAATTCTTGAGGAACTTTATGAACAGGCAATGGCCAATGGAGTCCTGGAGTTGAGCTCATATCATCAAAGAGGGTACAAGAGCTGGAGCCCAATGTGCAGGCATTGCAAGCTTTGCATTCTCCACACACTGGCATCACAGATTATGCCACTGTGGGTCAGTCCTTTGCTGAAGATTTCCTTTCTACAGGCCGTGGTCAAATCCACACAAGGTCAGCTCCCTTCACCTTTTTCTTGGCTTATTGACAGTCCTGAAGAATTTATATGCTCCTCATTCCACAACCTTTGCAACCTTCATGTGCGCTGTGATTTGCTTAGGAATGTTGGCAACTAATTAGTAGTTTCTATGTGGATCTGTGCCAGTTTTAAAGTGGTGGGGATAGACGTGGATGAGGTGAAAGGTGTGACATTGGAGAGTTAATCAGGAGACATTGTGAAGGCAAAGTGGCTTATTACATGCACAGGACTACATGCTGATTACGTGGCTTGCATGGCAGGAGGTGCCAAATGCCCTGTCATCCAGCCATTTTGTGGCAACTACAAAGAGCTCAAGCCAGAGTACTGCAACATCATTAAACACAACATTTACCCAACTCCTGACCCAAAGTCTGTACCTTACAGCCTCAGTCTCATTCTCACTTCCACCCATTGCACCTTGCAGCTTTTTAGTTGCTGTTTGTGGTGGTAGTCCAAGTTTCCTCAGTTGCCATAATTTGTTGTTGGTCTACATCCAGGCAGCTGTCTGTAATGTTGTGGACATGAGAAACTGTACAGTTCTTTACTGGGACAGTTTATGCCTTTCAAGAGTTAGGGACATGAGAATACCAAAGATTTTTGTATACAACACAGTCATTTGTTTCAACTGCCAGTCTTTGATGGCAATTCTTGCAGGTTTCCAATGGTGGGTGTGCACTTAACCCCTTGTGTAGATGGACAAGTTCTAATTGGGCCTAATGCTGCTCTAGCATTGGCAAAGGAGGGCTACAAATTTTGGCATATAAGCCTCAGGGATGCATTACTCTTTGCAACTACCAAGGGGCTGTGGAAATTGGTATTTGGAAATCCCCAGATTGTATTCCAGGAAATATGGCAGGATATCAACATGCATGCATTCATTGCTGAAGCCCAAAGGTATTCTCTAATTTACAAGAGAATTAATAATGCTGTGCACAGTTTCTACCATAATCACGAAATGAAACCAGGAACATTGCTCAAAGAGTTATCTTGTCTCAATCAAACTGAATAGTGCTTGTGGAGTGAATGAGGCCATACTCTTGGGCTGCATTTGGCTTTCTTCTGAATGTTTGAAATATGTGGGGGTGTGCTGTTCTAGGTACTGCCCAAGGTTGCAGCCTGATTACACCACAAATGGATGTGCAGGGGTGCATGCAGTGGCAATTGACGATTCAGGCCAAATTATTGGAGACTTTCTATTTGAAACACCAGAGAAGGTTGGAAGGGTGCTGAGTGTGCAGAATGCGCCATTGCCAGCCTGCACAGCCTCATTGGCTATTGCCACTGCTATTGTTGACCAAGTCATAAACAACTTGGATTGGAAGAACAAGAAACCATTCAAAGTTGAGGAAAAAATGGCAGTTTGAACATGTGTGTCTGGCCTTCTTTCTCTGGAGAAAATTTCAGATGAAATGGTAAGGTGCTGCTACTATTACTACTTTCCTTATTGAGAAGAGCAAGCTGGATGATGAGTTGGGAACTGTTGTGCCCAGGAAGACAGTATACACAATATATTGGGGATGAACAAAATTTTGTAGGATTATCACAGAAAACAATATCTCCCTCAAGGCACCAATATTGCATTAGCAATCACTCATAGATTTTCATCTTTCAAATTTATCAAGAGTCCACATGGAGAGCACATTAGGAACAAGCTGCCTGGAGTAAAAATCTCTGTTCAAATGAGTTCAATACTGCAGAATTTTTCCAGCTCAATCAGGAGTTCATGTTGCAAAATCATAAGGATATCTTTGTTTTCTGCTGTAGATGGATTGCTTGAACTTCTGGATGGAACCAAGGGCCCATGAGATGTTCTTGAGATGCTTGCCAAAAATGAACCATGCACTTTCTAAGATGTACATATTACTAGTAGTGTTATTCTACCTGCAATGATGCTGAGTACAGTTTACCATACCGCCAATGTAGTGGAGTATGGTTTACAGTGTACATCCAATTTGCTTTTGGAATCTAACCATGTCAGACACTGATATTGGTGTCCAGTGACATATACTGCATAATGAAACACAAAACAAACTTTCAGTCTGTTGACAGAGGTTGGGATATCTCATTGTCAATTCTTTTGTATTCTTCACATTGTGTGGGGATTTCCTTTCTCTTCTCAAGTGGCCACAAAAGTTGCATTCCATGGGGCACCTGAAACCTAATTCCTTTGTCAGAAACTTTCTGCTGGCAATGGGACCCTCGTCCCCGCACAGTGATCAACAGGGCAAAAGTACCTCACAAAAATAGAGCATGATCAAAATCATCTTCATATGCCCTACCCAAATCATCTTCATCATCACTTCTATCCTTCTCCATTGTACACTGATTGCACTTTCAATGAAATCAACAATCAGCTCCCAAGGTGTCCCTACCTCTCCAGAGCAAAGCTTTTCTTCAATTGAGCTCCAGATCATAATCCAAAGGTACCCTTCAATGCAGAATCCTGATATGCTTGTCTGAGCTTCCCTAGTAGACACTCTTTAAACCCCCTTTCCTTCACCCACAATAATCCCTCCTCTCCTAAAACCCCTTCCACTGAAATTTCCTCAATAGAAACTCATCTCTCTAGTCCACCAAACTTACCATTACTTTATGTCTTCTTGAATCCCACCCTACTTGATGCCAAAATTGGATGTCAATGTTGCTGCCAAAGTAGAGCAAATGTGATGAACACAAATGCCTAAAACACTTTTAAATATGGGGTGAAGCTCTACAACATAATTTACACAAAACCATCTAAAATGAGTCCACTGAATAGAGAGAAAGAGAGAGAGAGATTTTACACTCATGGTTGAACAAATTATTTGATTACATATGTTCTATCAAATAAACAGCCTTGATAATCAAAACCCATCATCACTTGCTACATTTTGCTACACTTCAAACACATCACAGAATCCATTCACCACAATACTTATGAACAGATTAAATATCCCAAAAGATCAATGAGCCCACTTTCTCTTTTTTTTTGGTGTTCTTTCAGTTGATCATCTGAAGACTGCAAATTTGTTGATTGAGGTCTTTAAATGTCATCCCACCATGAGTCCCAAGCAAGCCAAATGAATCAGAGTTTTATTTTAAAGCATGTTTCCTATTAAGTGCTACCAATGAACTCAAGCTCATATGCTAGTTAAAGAGGTATGCCCATTTCCACAACATATAGCACACTTATCCAACATTTGTTTTTTTCCCAATTCAAACATTATCTCCCAAACTCAATTGCAAGCCCCAAGACTCTTCAACATCTAAAGATATAATCCATATAATCTTCCTTAATTTAGAGCATCTTCTTCTCGATTAATGTATCATTTCTTAAATTTAATGTTGAAGTCAAAAAATCACACTTAAAACATAAACAAAGGGAGTGTCCCCAATTTTATATTCGTACTATTGTTGTAAAATTGAGTCATTTGCAGCACGTGCGTGCTTGCCTTATGTGATGGAATAAGAGATGGAATCAATACACAAGAATGACACGTGGTCCCTAACAGATTTACCTTTAGGAAGAATACCCATACATACAAAGTTGGTTTATAGATTGAAAGAAGGACCTTTGAAACAACCTTTCAAGTTCAAAGCTTGAATTGTTGCAAAGGGTTATGAATAGCATGCAAACATTGACTATGCCAAAATTGTTGCCTTAGTGGCAAGATGGAGCACCATTCAAGGTGTCATTTCCTTGTTGCCAACAACAATTGGGGTGTCCTTTGACAATGTGAAAATTACATTTTCCAATATTGAATTAAAGGAAGTCTAGGTTTATGTTGTCCAACCACCAGGTTTTGTGGTTGTTAGCATTGCACTTTTTGGATTTGGAAACTCCACAATGCCTTTTATGGCAAGCAAACTTTGTCCAAATGAAAATGGCTTTCTTTTAATACTCATTATTTATGTTGATGACTTCCGGTTGGTTAGTACATTTTCACATTCAGAAATGGCCCCATTTCATGATGAAACAAAAGAGAAGGCTACGTGGCCAAGTCCTCGATAGAGGTTGAACATGCATTGTGATCCTTTTAAAAGGGTGAAAGCATATTTAGAAGGACTATTTGGGCTATAATAGTTGTAATTTAAAAAATTATCAATGGACTTAAAATTTGAAGTCATATTATTTCACATTAATATTGTCAAGTTTTTAGTTATCGAGGTTGGAATAAAATTTATTAGGAATCACATTAAGAATTATGGATCAATTCTAAGAAAAATAAATTTTAATATATTTTTGAACCAATGACACTTCTCCTAATCATATATAATCCTAAATTTATATGTGAACTAAAAAAATATGCCATAGGAAGGTCAAATGTTTTCCAAAAAAAATAGGACAACATCAAATGAAGTTTTTCAGAATAAGATGCATGGAAACTTTCTATATAGAAAAACATTTTGATTTAAAAATTCTAATATTGCATTAAATTAACTTTTATTAGTCCATTTTTCATTCAAATATTTCTTTTGATCAAGTATATGTTTAAAGACATGTACACATTTGGAATTATCCATACTTTTGAATGAAAGCATAGGAATTGTACATTGGATCATGCGTTGTTTTAAAATATCAAAATGTAATAATTTAATCTAGTGTTAAAAATTGACTTTCACAATGTTAAAAGCAAACCACCTAACCATGCCTTCACACATAAACAACTTGTGAAGCTCTTTAGATTAAAAGATTGTTTCAACGAAAAAAAGAAAGCCCATATATCCATCAATTGTGAATATCAAAGTTCCATCAAGATGTTAAAATTCTATCATCCTTTGCATAAAAACCAAGAACATCAATGTGACACAACCATTTCATTGAAGAAACTAAAAAAATGGGAAAACTAAACTATACATCCCAACCAAAGATTAAATTACAAAGATACTAATGAAATCGTTAAGCCGAATCCTTTTTACTTGCCTAAAAGATAAGGCGAGTGGTGTGAACACATGATATTTAATGACTTTATATTTTTTTCAATCTTCATCCTTGCACATTAGGACCTAATCTAAAGTCCTTAGTTAGCTTAGTTGAACATGCTAGAAAACACGAAGAATAAAAGTATCCTTGGGTGATATCTCTAAGAACCACCCAAGGAATGGTAAAAGTAGTAAAACTAGAAAAATGATATTCTTGATCACCCCTTTCATTTAAACAAGTGTAGCATGTGTTGTTGGCCCAAATGTGAACACATGAGAGCTCACCTGATTTTTCTTTCCAAACCCAATTTTTACAATTTTTTTGAGTTTCTAGCAACAAAATCCACTCAAAAATCAAGACCTTCCACACTTTAGCTCTAAAATTGTGAAATAACCTTTATTAAATTTTTTTCACTAAGAGCTTCCCAACAACACCAAGAACATCCCCATATTCCAATACAATTTTTAGTTTTGATTTGATTTATTTTTCATTGAGAAAATGGTTCAACAATCAATAGCTTTCACATTATAGTTCTAAATAGTTTCAAACCAAGTTGGTCCACCCCTACTCATTGAAAGTTTTCAAAAAATATCAAAAGTGCAGCATGAAACATCATGGTAAGTTTTTCAAAAATATTAGGAGTGCAGCATGAAACATCATGGTTTGGGAGATTTCAGCATGACAAAACAAAACAAAACAAATTAAATACCTTATTTTCTAGATAGTTGTTTTTAGATTATATATATATTTCCCATTTTTATCCCTAGCATGTCAAAGTATATGGTCTAAAATGTTCATTTGAATTTTAAAAAATGGGAAATACTACAATTAAATTGTTTTATAATGTTCCTTTAAAAATTAATAACTAATTTGTACCTACTCAATTAATTAATAAATAACTAAAATCAAACATGTACAATTGAAAATAGTAAAAACCACAACATGTTTCAAATTTGTGTTTTCGACCAAAAGAGCCAATGTTAAATATAATAACAATACTCTAACTATAAACTCATTATCTATCTATTTAGCAATTTAGTATCTATTTTTACACTGAAGATGAACCAATGTCTATTATCCAAAATTACAAAGAAAACTCCTAAGGCTAAATTCCAAGAATGTAGGGTTCACCCTTAAAACAAAATTTGATTATTGTGTAACCTTTGTTTTACTAAAATGTACATATCCTAGGTTATATTTGCCATATGATGCCCCTATATTGCAATCAAGGAAACTAAATATTATTACATTTTAAAAACTTTTTCCAAATGTAAGATTAAAAATATCAAATTTTTAAAAATTTTATTTAATGAATGTTTCATAGTTTATCCAACCTGGTAAATGTACTCATCAAACAATTCCAATGAAAATTCTTATTTAAATGTTTCTTAAATATTTTTCTGACTTTTGATGGTTCTAGTAAAATGAAAGTTACATTTCATGGTACCACACAAAGATACTTTTCTTAACCGAATGTTGTAAGAGCGATTAATGTTATAGATGCGCCTATCTTGACTCTAAAAAGCCCCCAGGAAGGGGAGGGCATTCCATGATTTTTTAAATACATATATGTAGTTAGGTGCAAGAGGAATTGATGGATTATGCACATGTTCTTGGTGTGTTTGTAGAGGTTCATAGGTATAATAGACTTGTTTGTTTAGGTACTTTATTGTTAGGTCAAGAGAAAGCCATCATCACTTTTTGTTGGTTGTTACCAAGTTCCAATTGTATATTGAACTTGGCATACTAATTAATTCCATTCTTGGAGAGTTTGTCTTGTGCACATGTTAGTATAAAATTATGTACATGATGACATTGTGCATGTCTTTCACAAACATCCCCCAGGGTGTGTGTTTGACCTTAAAAAGATTTGAAGTATTAAAGTTATGAGCAATGTTAAATGTTGAGTTTCAGCATTTCATACTGAGATTTAATAAAATGTCTTTACTTCGTGGATACCACTGAAAGAGAGGATAAGGGGTGAAAGGAGGCCCAAAGACAGGGTGAAGACAGGGTTACTTTACGGATAACTCTATTGTCATTTGAACTTCTTGCAGTAGGATGTTGGACCATTTGTGCAAAGCATGGAGAAGGCGGGAATGTGGAGCTATCGTTTCCACTACACTGGAACAGAACAGAATGAAAAAGAGCTGGTGTTTACCTTTCAGAATAGTTTCATTTGGGGATCATCTTTTCATTTAGTCATTGAAAACAAACAAATGATTGGATCTAGAAGCCTTGAACTTTTAGCGAAAAAGTTAAAAGGCTTCCAAACTTCTTGTTGCATGAAAGAAAGAGCATGTGGTTCATCCATTTGTCTTGTGAATCAAAGAATGGCTGCTAAAAGTGTTGGACATAAACGCAATTGAACTCAAAAACCTAGAAGAGGATTACTGGAAGCCAGAAGGGACTACCTTATGTCCATTTCACAGGAAACATCCAAATAGTATTCATGATTCATGATTTAGAAGAAATTAATGTGTAAACTTAATTAAAGTTCTTTTAAGAACCAAGAACAGCATTTAGAGAGAGAGAGAGAGATAGAGAGAGAGAGATTGTGTGCCTAATACAATAGTGCTGTCTAAGTGCTGTACTGGAATAATAGAAGGCTTTCTTTGGTTCTACCCTGTCGTTTGTTGCTTCATGAGATCTGACCATGCCAATCTGCCATTCCAGAGACTGCAATACCCGGGTCTGATTACCCACATGGTATTGTGTAGGTGAATGCCTTTCCTTTTCAGAGCTTTCCCCCATTACCTACATGATATTTGTGTAAGTGTACATGTCTTTCCTTTTCAAAGCTTTCTGAGAGTCATAGTCATCGTTATGTCATTGGGCAGCATCAACCTGGCCCATACCTTTGAGAAGATGGTATCTCTTAAAAGGTTTGAGAAGATGGAATCTCTTAAAAGGTTTTTCCACAGGCCAACAACATGCACTTTGTTTTGAAAACTTTTTCCTACAAGTCATGCACTTTGTTTTAGCAAGAGTTTTACAGTAAATCCTGTTTCCTGAATATTGGGCTCAGAGAGCAAGTCTAGACTTTCCATATATTGAACAATCATTATGCCAACCCGCCAGCTTTCTTGCATGATCTCTTATCAGTTGCAACAAATTTTTTGGACAAATTATCTTTGGACAAGGAGCTCCAAACCAGACTTTGGATATCAAGGAGATTTCTAGGTGTCCAAGGACCATTCGAGAACGAGCCGCATTGACAGATAAAGCAGCCTGGTGGAAGTTACTGTGATGGGTAATCACCAAATTTTCTAGGATGCAGCAGGCACATGAGATTACAGGAGTTGTAACTGATGACCATCACTTAAATGGAAGCAAACAATTGCACCTCTGCCTAAGTTCTGAGCTTTTGGAATATGCACTCAGATCCATAGGATCTGGAACATCTGGATTTAACAGATGCAAAGAAAGCCAAATTGAGGGACTAATTCTTCCTGAGGAAGATGATGACATTCAAGTGCTGATGGCATTTCTCCTGAATAGCTGGCTGCTGAGGTAGTCAAGTGTTGTCAGATGGCCATGATCTTCCACATGTCTGCTAAATTAATTACAAAAAAGGATTGGGTACTCCGACATTGAGATGAATCAGACTATTAATGCTGAAAAAAATTATATGCACATTGTCAAAATTCTCCGGTGATGAATGAAACACGAGATCCTTTTAGTAGTGAGAAGAAAATGATTCATGTATGATCTCCTTGAGCTTTGGTGTAGTAGATTGTGTTCCTTGTAACTGATATAAGCTTGAATTTGTAAGTCCTCACATTACACAATCAAGCTGGAGGTGCACATGTACATGGGATAAATAGAAAAGACAGGACTGAATATGTGCATCTGGAGCCGCATTCAGAACGGAAGCTCCCTATAGTTCTGAGCTCAGTACATTACAGGTGCACCACCATAGCCAACTACTTGCAATATAAGTTTGAAGTCTAGCCCTTCAAGCTTCCACAGCTATGGATACAAAGAACAAAAGGAAGATGCATTATATTGATGACACAAAAGACTTCTTTGCAGGTCCGGAACTTGAGCACAAGCATCTGGATTTCTCTTTCAGCTGCCATGGAGTGGTCGACAACCAGCTGCTTTGAGATTTGGGACAGCTCTAGGTCTTGAAAATGTAGAAGAAGAACAAGAAGATCAAGAAGATTTGTGTAGACTCATGAGTACATATTAGGGTTATTCTCTGCCAAGAAGCGTGACTGCGGGTTTTGTCTCCACTTTTTTATTGAGCTTACAGTTTCAACTCCCATATTGCAGGCAGGTCTCTAGCTAGCTGAGTTCCAAAAACAACAGATTTGAAACAAGCAGCTGATGCAGCAGAGATTGAATGTCAAATGATCCGTAAATATAGTATTCTACACTTCGACTTCAGCTTGGATCAAATTCATAAACACACACAGAGACAGAGAGAGCTCGAGCTCGAGCTCGAGCTTGAGCCCCATAATCTCTTACAAGAGTTCTATTATATTATGTAGTACTTAGCTGTGTCTAAAAGAGAGTAGTAGAGTCTTGTCTTTTTCGTCTTCAAGAAAAAGACAAAACCTGGAATAAGGTTTCGGGCAAATCTCTTACTTTGGTACAAAGTGCAGGTGTGTAAGATGAGAAACCCATTGCACGAGCAGGTGGATTGCCATGGATAGCGGTAGATTTGCTGGTGCAGTAGTTGACACTTGAAAGTTCTGCAGCAAGCTGGTGATCATCATCTTCTCCTTTAACGAGCTACCAAGCTTTCACACATGAGGTCTAGCTGGTGGTGGTGGTCAGGATTACTGAACTGTTGCGTTTGAGTGCGAGAGAGATGAGTGTCAGACAAAAGTATGGCTTGTGCGGCCGGTGGAGATGGGGAAAGGATACAAAGGGTAGATGGGATAGCTGGTCATGGCAAGAGAGCCACCATACTCACCACAGCTACGTTCTAACGCCAACATCATGCGCACATACGAGTCTCGCAGCTTCTTCAGCAGCACCAGCGGTGATACAAGCCTGATACGCAGCCTGGAGACTTTGAATCCCCATCTGCCGCTTCTTGTTTTCTTGCCGCCCAGTTTCAGCTTCTTCGGCTTCCGTCTCCAGCCCCAGAAGATTCGCGATGACGACTTGGTGCTCGCGCCGCCGCCTGGCAGCTGCTGGTCATGTCCATTGATTTTCTCGTATGGAAAGCTGCGCATCCGTGACAACGCTGGTCCCAGCGCCAACACCCTCTTCCTCCCCATGATCGGTCGATTGAGTAGAGCTGCAAAAGTTTCTAGATATCACCAGCTCTTATAAACAGCTCGGCGCCTCTTTTGCAGAACTTCACAGCTTCCTGAGCTCTGCAACAACCAAACAGGTCTAGTTCCCCAGGAGCCTCGAGCTCAGAATATTGGGACTCTTCTTCAGATCTCTGCTGCAACAGCTATTTCAAGAAGCTCCCGGAAGATAGCTCCAGTTTGTTGCTGCTATTCACGGCCGGCATGGACCCGAGTCGTCATTTCTTTACCCAATTGCATCCACATTTCCACAGGAATTCCAACCGTTGTAATTCACAGAGTACGTCGTGTCTTAGCTGCTGCTGCTCCTGCAGGCACCGCGATGCACCTCGAGTCTCATGATATTCGACAGTCTCTGCAACCAGCCAAAAAACTTCCCCAGCCAGCTGCAACTGATCGATGAACTCGGCTGCAAGATGAAGAAGCTCCAAAAGCACAAGGTTTACTGAATAAAAAAATCGATTCTCAAGAGGTTTCCGCGACTTGACAATTGCTGTTGCATAACTGAACAAGAAAAAAAGGCTAAGATGGGTCTCATCACCCGCCCGCACGCATTCACACAAGCCAAGTTCTTCTCACAATATTCACAGCTCTGATCAGCTGAGAGTTCTTCTATTCCGTCAAGCTTCACAACAACAAAAATTCAAAGCAACTGGCAGTCCCAGACGACGACGACAGCAGCAGCTCTGCATGCATGATCTTCACAAATCACTCAAGAATCAAACTCCAAACCAAATTCTTTCTTCTCTCCACCAACAACCAACCAACCAACCTGGAACACAAAATCCCAACACCCACTACAACAGCTAGAAATTCTTATTAAAAAAAGATTGCTTCCAAGAAGATTGCAACTTGACAAAAAAGCCTTCAAAATCTACACAAAAATTATACTATAATACCTTGACTGCAAGAGTGCTTGCAAACCATTAAAACAAAAATTCACACACACACAAAAGCCTTCCAGCTTTCAAGAGAATAGAAAATCTCTCTACATGAACTTGTTTGTGAATTTAGCTACTAGTAGAGAACTAGCAACTGTTTTAGAAGTCCTCAAGGACAGTAGTTTGTCTCACTCCAGACAGAAGAAGAAGAAGAAGAGGAAGAAGTTTGCAAAGATGGCAGCAACAGCAACAGTAGCAACAGAGCTCCCAAGGAATACAAAATTTCTGCCAAGCTGCCAAGACGACAGCAAAGGGCGTCAGTCAGGCTATATGGCAAGCACGGCTGCTGTAGCAGAAGCTCACAGGGTTCGAACTCTGGACCTCCTGTTGTCCACTCAGTACATGTACCTGCTACCTAGCTGCACTCTCTAGCTAGGTATGTCAGACTAGGTTACTAGTTACTACTTATTTCCCTAATTTTCTATTGTCCTCTTCTCTTCAGTGTGGGCCTCTCTCTCTCTCTTTCTCTCTTTTTCTTTCTTTCTTTCTTTCTTTCTTTCCACTTTTTTTTTTTTTTTTTTTTTTTTTTTTTTTGGGTGGGGGTTTTTTTTTTT
>Ga0116227_10011373_pt1 | contig 14979 bp, 12 predicted proteins | sample S1TSphgellanicum_FD_89693 | JGI IMG/M metagenome (GOLD analysis project Ga0116227, IMG submission 89693) | Host-associated microbial communities from peat moss isolated from Minnesota, USA - S1T2_Fb - Sphagnum magellanicum MG | ecosystem: Host-associated > Plants > Peat moss > Unclassified... | reverse complement strand
GAGGTGGAAACCGAAACGCCGGGAGCGGCCAGCAGCGTAGATTTCTGATCGGTCGAGAGCGCCTTGCCCGTCGATTCTTCGATGCGCGCCGAGTTGATCGTGACCGAGTCCGTCGTCTGCGTCGGCTGAAACGCGGAGCCCGAACTATGGGCGCTGACGCGCCCGATCACCCGCAGGGATTTCGAGAGCCGGATCGTGCCCAGCGTGTTCGTCTGGTCGCCGATGACCGTGACGCCCGCCTGCGAGACCGCGTCGAACCCCGTTGCTTCCACGGTCAACAAATACGTGTCGGCCGTGATGCCGTCGATCGTGAACGTGCCGTTCGCCGTCGTGACGGCATGATAGGTTCCCGAGGGCGAAACGAACGTCACCCGCGCGTTCGGTACAGCGGTCTTCGAAGTCGCATCGACGACCGTTCCGCTGATGTTGCCGAACTGCCCGCCGCCCGCCGACGCCGGGAGAGCTGCGAGTAGCCCGGTCCCCGCTACCCAGGCGAAGAAAGCGAGCGCGCGCACCGTGAACTGAGCGATGCGGGAAAAGCGGGGGCGCATTCAAGCACTCCATCGGCGGGCCTCCCGAGACAGGAAGGCGAGCGTATAGTAGCCGCCGCCTTTCTGCACCGCCTCCGAGTATTACCTTCAGCTTCTGCGAGGGCGGCGGCCCTAGTGACCGAGCGTGAGGGTTAGTTCGCGGGGGGCGTAGAGGGGGGCGAGGGCCGGGTCGGTGACGACCGTGCCGAACGCGTTGGAGAGGCCCAGCGTCACCGCGCCGACTTTTCCGAGCGAGAGCCGAAGCGACGCGTCGCCGAGCGCGACCGCGCGATCAGTCAGCGCGTTGCCGGCGCCGAACAGCGTCGTTCCCGCCTGCAGGACGACGCCGCCCGTCGAATGATAGGTAAACGCGAGCCGGCCCTTCGAATACGGATCGCCCGAGAGCTGCTCTGAAGGCAGGGCCGGGCCCGCGTAGGCGTAGCGCGCATACGGTTGCGCGGGGCCGTAGGCGTAGGTCCGCGCGAGTTCGGCGAACGCGAGGATGCCGATGCCGCCGGGCTGCGCGGGCGCCTCGAATCCCGCTTGCACGCCGCTCGAGCGCGCGTCGGCCAGCGACGCGAACAGGTCGAAGCGGCGCAACTCAAAGGCCGACGCCCACACGCGGTTCTTGCCGCGCAGCGGCGTATCGAGCGTTGCCCGATAGCCGAACGAAGTCTCCGGAACGGCGGTCACCGCGGTCGCCTGACCGCTATCGCGCACGGGATCCGGTGCGGTCGCGAAGCCGCTGCCGGCCGCGAGCTTCAAGGTCAGGGTGCGCGAGGGGCGCAGCGTGATGAGCGCGCGCGGATCGAGGCGCGCCGCGAGTTGCGTGCCGCTGCTGCCCGACGCGCCGAGCGCGAGCCGGCCGGCGTCGCCGAGCGAGAAGTCGCCGTCGAGGGTCAGGGTCGAGTACGTCTGGTCGTAGGACGTTCCGCCCGAGAACGTCGCCGTCTCCCGCCGCCGGTCGAAGCCGGCCGAGAAGAGATCGTGGCCGGCCGGCAGATCGAACGAGAACCCGAAGCCGTCGATGCGCGCGTCCTCGCCGTAAGAGCCGCCGCCCGCGCTCAGGTACGACGTGTCGGACACGCTATCGTAATCGCGCGCCTCGAAGGTCGCGACGCCCAACTTGGCTCGCAGATCGGCGGCGTACGCGGGCGCGAGGTTCTGGACCGTCGTTTGCCCGGCGCTCGCGCTCGATTGCGAACCGTAGGCCGAAACCCCGAGCGCCACGGCCGGCGCGAGCGCGTACTCGAGTTTTGCCGTCTGCGCGCGATTCTCGCCGCCGCCGGTGACCGCGTCGGCCAGCACGCCGACTCGCCCGAGCGTATCGGTGATGAGCAGGTCCTGGAACGTGCCGAACTGGGAGTCGTGCCCGACCGCGGCGCTGATGCTGGGTGAGAGCGTGATATCGGGCGTGCGATAGTTGACGATCCCGCCGACGGTGTCGCGGAGTGCCGGGCTCTCGACGAACGGGCCCTCGGCCACCTCGATGCGATCGAGGGCCAGGGCGTCGCGAAAACGCACGGCCGCGAGCCCCGCGACGCCGGCCGGGATCGGGATGCCGTCGAGCTCGACTTGCGATTCGTCGGGCCCTGTGCCGGCTAAGGAGATCGCCGCCAGCCCTCCGTCTCCGCGCACGACGGCGACCGACGGGAGCTCGCTGAGCGCGTGCGCGACGTACGGATCGCCGGTGGTGCCGGCGGGCACGACGGCGGTCGTCTCACGAAGATCGGAAAAGCTCGTGTCGACGAGCCGGACGCTCACGAATCGCGGACCCTCCGCGCGCGAACCGAGCCGGACGCTCGCGCCCGTCGGCTCGTAGCCGCTGCGCGTGATGCGCAAGCCGTAGGTTCCCAGGGGAAGCGCGTTGAGGGTCACGATGCCGGCTTGGCTGGTCGTCGCTTGGCGCTCGGTCGGGCCGTCCGCCACGATCAGGGCACCGGAGATCGGGTTGCCTGCCACGTCGTGGACGCTGGCCACGATGATCCCCGGCCCCAGCGCCAGTTGCGCCGGCGCGTTCCGCGTACAGAGCGCGCAGCCCAAGCCGAGGGCGGCGAGGAAGAACGCTAGCCGCGAAATCCGACGTTCTTGGCGAAGCTGCGTAGCGATTCGCGGAAACCAGGGCGGGGCGCCGTGCCCTCGGGCGGGGGCGTCAGTTCCAGGCGCGACTTGAAGTGCCGTGCCAGCGAGCTTGCGGTAATCGTGCGATCGTCCGTCGTCGCGATCATCAGTGCACCCTTCGGGCGCTGGTCGATGGCATCGAGCACCTGCTGCGAGGCGATCGCTTCGGCGTGCAGGAGCACGACGAAATGCGCGAGTTCGCCGAACATCGTGGCCAATTCCGCCGCGCGCAGCGATGGCTCGAGCCCCTCGATGTCCCGGGCGTCCACGATGAAGCTGCGCAGGTGCAGGGCTTCCGTAATCGTCGAGACGGCCAGCTGCTTCTGCGGCGCGGAGCCGCCGACGAGGAGCACGCCCGAGACCTGCTTGACGCGTTCGCTATCCAGGTCGCGTTCCAAGAAGCGAGCCATGTCCAGCAAGTTGCGCACCATGCCCGGCGCCAACTCGATGCTCAGCTCGTCCGTCCAGTCCGCCTCGGAAGCTTGCACGGTCACCGCGGTCATCCGGTCAACGAAGTCGGCAAGCGAATCAGACAACGTACTTGCCACTCCTTTCCGCCGGTACAGTCGGCTTCTTGCGTATCGTCAGATTCCGGCTCACGCATGAGTCTGTTTGCGACCGACGTCACATAATCTTTGCCGGGCAGGGTGACGAAGAGCAAAGTATCGGTCGCGCGCGCGACCGCGCTCGACCGGCATGCGTCTGAATGTCAGACTCGTTCGTCGTGAGATCATCGCCGTTTCGAAAACCAATCCGAGGAGGCCCCCAACCGTGACGTCCCTTAGCCGCGCCGCCCTTCTGGGCGCCGGTTCGGCCATCGCTCTCGTCGGTTTGCCGCTCGTCGCCGATTTCGTGGAAGCGGCCGAGCGCGCTGACGTGGCCGACGTTTCGACCCTCAACGCCGCCATCGCGCTCGAACTCGCCGCGATCAAGGCATACCAAGACGCCTTGGGAACCGGTCTGCTCACCCCGAGCGTGGCGGCGATTGCCGCGCGATTCACGGCCGACCACGCCGCCCACCGCGATGCGCTCGCGGCGGCGGTCACCGCCGCCGGCTACAAGCCCTCGGAAGCGACGGCCTGGTTGACCTATCCGCCGCTGAATTCCCAAAGCGACATCTTGCGCTTCGCGATGGCCGTCGAGCGCAAAGCCGCGTCGACGTACCTTTCGGTCGTTCCCGACTTAAAAGACCGCAAGCTCGCCGGCTTAGCCGCTTCCATTCTCGGCGTCGAAACGACCCACGTCTCGACGTTGGCAACCGCGCTCGGGGTGCCGGGCTACGAATCGGGGTTCGTGGCCTGACCTCGTGACCGTGCGCTTCACCTTTCTCCAGCGCTTCACGCTCCTGACGCTGATCGTGTCGATCGCGGCCGCCTTCACGATGGCGCTGGGCATCGAGAGCGCGCACCGCAGCGCCCTCGAGGCCGACATCGAACTCGCGGCCGTGGGCCGGGTCGATGCCGAGCTGACCAAACCGCTCGACGAACTCGCTGCGGCGGGCCGCATGACGCCCGAACTGAACCGGGAGTTCGCGCGCGCCGACGACGACGCGCGGTTCAACGAATACGTGACGGCCCTGCGCGTCTACCGGCCCAGCGGCACGGCGCTGTATCCGGCCGGGGCGCCGAACGCCGCCGAACGCGTGCATCGCGCGGTGGGCTCCGACTCATTCGTGCGCATCGCGAGCGGCGACACGATCACGGCGCTATCACCGATCTTCGCGAGCGGCGAGCAAGTCTACGTCGTGGCGGTCGATTTCTCGACGGGCCAACTCGGCGTCAGGTTCCAACGCGAACGCGAGGCGGTGTTCAAGATCGTCCTCGGCGTCGCCGCCGTCATTTTCTGCTCGCTGGTCGCCCTGGCCGCGGGCGCCTCGCGCGAACTCGAACGGCGCCGGCGCGAGGCGCAATCGACCTTCGTGGCGACGATGCGGCTGATGGCCGAAACGGTCGACTTGCGCGACCCATACACGGCCGGACATTCGGCCCGCGTCGCCGTCTACAGCCGGCAAATCGCAACGGCGATGAAACTTTCGCGCGAACAGATCGACATGGTCGAGAACGGCGCGCTGCTGCACGACATCGGCAAAATCGCCATCCCCGATAACGTGCTGTTCAAGCCCGCCTCGCTGGACCCGAACGAACGAAAGGTCATCAGCACGCACCCCGTGGTGGGCGCCAAGCTGCTGGCCAACGTTCCGGCGATGAGCGAGATCGTGCCCTGCATCATGCACCACCACGAGCGGGTCGACGGCCGCGGCTACCCCGACGGTCTGGGCGGCGACGCGATCCCGCGCGGCGCGCGCATCATCGCCGTCGCCGACACGTTCGATGCGATGACGACCGATCGACCCTATCGCCGCGCTCTCGATATCGACCGGGCGACCGCCGAGTTGCGGCGCGTTGCCGGCACGCAGCTCGACGCGGAAATCGTCGCGACGTTCCTGGACTTGATCGCCGCCGGCGAGGTTACGCGGCTCATCGCTCCAGGGCAAGTCGAGCCGGTCTTCGGCCGCAAGTCCGCCGTCGAAATGGTTTCTTGATCAGAGGTTGATTTCGGAAGTCTTCTCGCCGCCGTCGGGCGTCCACACGTGCAGGCTGTGCCGCCCCGGCGGAACGCCCGGGATCGCGTAGGACTCGCCGGGCTGCGTCGTCTGCGCCCAGGGTCCGCCGACCACGACGATGGTTCCGTGCATCGAACCGTGGATGTGACAGCGCACGGCGACGATGCCCGGCCTCGCGAAGGGTACAGCCTTCCCCGGTCCCGTGTCGTAGAAACCGATATCGAACGGACCGGCGGCCGACTCACTGTAGATGCTGTGGTAGAACGGATCCGTATTGGGGAAGCGCACGCTGCCGCCGGCGGCCACGACGACGATGCCCGGCACGAACGCTTTGTCGGAGTTGGCCATCTGGGTTTCCGCGACCGGGAGCGGATGCGCGTCGTCCCCAACCCAGACGACCCCGGGCTCCGGCAGCGTGCCGCGCACGTCGACGCCGGCGGGCGGACCCGACACGGCGAAGACAGCGACGAGCGCGCTCGCGATACGTAGCAGCACATCACTTCGTTCGGCGCGCGTTCCGCACCGATTTAGCTGCCCGCCTCAGAGCCGGTAGCGCAACCGGAACTGAATCGAGCGAGCGGCCGGAAAGTTCTGCGGGATGTACCCGCCCCGCCCGTAGGTCCACGGAACGGATTGCGTCTGTCCGTTGTTGGTCGGCACGCCGTTGCCGAGGGTGTAGGGTGACGAGTAGCCGCCGGCGTTTTCGTACGCGGTCGCGTAGTTGGAGGTGGCACTCCCACCGGCGTACCCGGGCGGCCCGATGAGATACGGATTTCCCTGGTACGCGGTCGGTGACGCGTTGCCGAGAAGGTTAGTGACGTCGAGGATCGCGGTCAGTCGCGGGCTGAGGTCGCCTTCGACGTGCAGGTTGGCGAACGTCTCGCCCGGCGCGTGCAACGTGTTGGGATCGTTCCCTTCCGGCGTTCCCAGGTTCCCGATGTACGGGTTGGTCTTCGCGTTGTACGGGAGGTTTGGGTTGGCCAGAAAGTAGTAGTTGTAGCCGGGGTTCCAGTAATTGTCGTTGGGAACTTCCTCGGGCTTATTCGTGGTCGGGTTGAAGATCCAGATCTCCTTGCCGTTGCCGTAGGGGTACCCCGACTCGTACGAAAGGGACGGCGTGATTCGCACGCGCCGGCCCGCCGTATCGAACTCGTACGAGAGGTTCGCCGTAAAATTCGGCAGGTAGCTGACCGGGAAGAGCTGTCCGGCCGCGACCGCCGGCGCGTTGAGATCGTTGTACGCGAACTGCGACGCGCTCGAGGAGGACGCGTTGACGTAATTCGCATCGAGCGTGAAGCCGTCGCGCTTGAGCCAGAGTTCGTAGCCGTAGGCACGGAGGTTTCCGATGTTCGACGGCACGCCGACCCCACTCGGATTCACGCCCGATGCGAGCGCGGAACGAAAGTTATAGGGCAGGACGTCGATCAGGTTCGCTTCATTCTCCAGGTAATACGTGGCGCGAAATTGGGTGCGGCCGCCCCCTTCGATCGAATACGTGAAATCGTTCGCCGTTTCGGGCGCGAGTTGCACGAACGGCGCCAAGTTGCCGTTCGCATCGACGTTGGTCGAGTCGGTACGATCGGCTTCGAGGGGAACCGGCGCGACCGTGATCCGATCGTAGGTCGCCCGCAGCGCCAGGTTATCGCCGAGCTTGTAGGCGACCGCGCCGTGCGGGTCGAGCGCGCCCACGTCGTAGATCGAGCCGTCGGACGGAATGATGTGCGTTTGGGTCCAGCGTGCGGTTCCCGACACTTCGAGCCGCGGCGTGACGTTCCACGCGTCGCCGAGATAGGCGAGGTAGGAGATCAACGTGGGGCGCGAGGTGATGAATTCGTCCGCGGTCGGCACGATTTGGTCGAGAAACGACGTGTTGGTGCGGTATTCACCACCAAAGCGGACGTCGTTTCGGGAGCCGAGGAACTCCTCTCCGTCGTACCCGAGGCCTTCCTCGCGACTTCCTTGCGACTCCGCGAGCGAGATCGAGCCGTCCGGCCAGCCGTTCTCATCCCAGAACGGGCCGCCGGCCTGCGAGCCGTACTGCGACTGATAGAGTTGCAGCCGCGAGAGGGAATGTTCGCCGGTATGCAGCCACGCGAGTTTGAGGATGCTGTACGAGCCGCGGATGCCCGACGCGAAATCTTCGGGAGCGTTCGGGTTGGTTTCGCCGGGATAGGTCGTGCTTTGACCGTCGAACGCGCCGACCGTTTCGCCCGAATAGGGCGACGCGTATTGATCGTACGTCGCTTGACCCACCAAGCCCAAGATGGAAACGTCGTCCTTCGGCGTCAGTTGGTAATGGAGGTTCGACTCGAGCGAGTACTCGCCGCGGGACTGCAACGCGAGCCCGTACGTCGCGGCTTCGGCGGGATAGAACGTCGAGCCGTCGCCGTAACTGAAGTACTGGGCGCCGACGGTCGAGGCGAGCGCGTAGCGCAGTTTCCGGTCCGGCGTCGCCCCTAAAATGAGGAGCGAATCGTTCTGGTACTGGGCGCCCTCGATCCCGTCACCGACTTCGAGGGTCGTGCTCCCCGGGTAGGTTCCGACGGCCGGGATCTGATCGATGACACCGCCGAGCGAGTTCGCGCCCTGCGCCGTATAGCCGGCCAGCGTCACGGTGGTCGACGCGATGCCGGTGGTCGGCAGTTGCGCGCCGACGATATTGCCGCCCGGCTCGGCGACCAGACCCTGTGGAATCGGCACCGAGTCGTAGTCAAAGGCCGCGTCCGACACCTTGCCGCCGCGCAGGATCGCGTTGGCGAATTGATCGAGGACCACGCCGGGCACCGAGGCGATGGAGCCTTGCACCGTACCCGAAATGTAGGTGGCCAGGCCCGAAGACGAAACCGGCGGGCTGACCGCACGCGCCTGCGCACCCGAGACCGTGAACGTGTCGCTCGTGGATCCGGGCACGAACGCGGACCCGCGCGCGCTGATCGTTCCGATCGTCCGCAGCTCGGGAGCCAGCGTGAACGCCGCCTCCTGCCGCTCGCCAGGCAATACGCGAACGCCCGAGGTGTGAACGCCGGTAAATCCCTTGAGCTCGGCGGAGACCGTGTAGGTATCGGGCACGACGCCGAGGATCGAGAACTGCCCGCGGGCGTCGGTGGTCGCGGTATAGATGCCCGAGGGCGAGGCCGCGGCGACCGCGACGTTCGCGAGCGGACGGCCCGCTTGATCGGCAACGGATCCGTAGATCGCGCCGGTCGTGGCCTCGGCCGCGGCGACCGGTTGCGGGCCGAACAGTACCGTCATAACAAGACATGCGAAGAGCGCGCGAACGCGCGACGGCAACGTCATGTGGTTTACTCCTCCGCCAAGGGCCAACGCCCGAGGCTGCGCTACGCGTTAATTCAGGTTAGGCAGCGAGCGGGAGGAGCGGCGGCGCGCGGCCGCCCAGTTGGCGGACGTGCGGTGCTTGCGCGCGCGGCAGCGTCGCATCGGCGTCGCGCTTGACGAACGTACGCTGACCGTCGCGTGAAAGCGAGAAGAGAATTGCATCGATCGCGTCGCGTACGAGGGACGCGACGGTGGCCAAGATCGCGCGCACGAGCGCCGCAAGCAGCAAGGTGCAGCCGGCGCCGAGGATCGCATGCGTCAACAGACTGAAGGCGATCGGACCTCCCAACCAGACCGTGCCGCCCAGGAGCCGGCCGCCGAACGCGAGTTGTTCGATGCTCTCCATCGCGAAGAGCGCAACGAGTTGCAGCCCGAGCACGAGCGGAATGTCGCGCAGGGGCGATTCCCGCGCGAGATTGGTCGCGCTCTCGATCAGCCAGTCGCCGCGCCGCAGCGTCGAACCGCGCCAAAAGAGCGAGAACGTCCGCGCCACCGTGACGGTAAGCCACATGAGCGCGCCCGCGACGAGCGCCGGGATCACGCTGAGGTGGTTGTTGTCGTCGTAGCCGCGCCCGAAAACGCCGCTATTGGAGATCGTCTCGACCAATGCGTCGCCGGCCGCCGCCGCAACCAATGCGACGGCGAGGAGAAACGGAAGACGCAACGCCATACCAACCACGTTGCGGTTCGCGTTCTCCCGGCGCGACGCGGAGGCCTTCGCACGAGCGCCGGCCGGCTGCGGGTGACCGCTCCCGCAGCCCCGAAACCCAAGCGCGCTGGATGTTGCCACCCTTTTTGCCGCCCAGGATGCGCGCGCCGAAGCACGCGGCTACGATTCCCGCGCGCTCTCCACATCGGCGGGCGTCACCGCATCACCCGTGGGTGCCGCTGGTTCGCGCGCGGCTAAGCGCGCTCGAAGGCGACGGCGCCACCTTTGATCACGACCTGGGGATCGCGCAGCGCGCGCGGGTCGCGGGCGGCATCCGCGCCGAGCAGTAGCAGGTCGGCCGGCGCGCCCTCGACGAGCGTTCCCGCTTCTACTCCGAGCAGCGCCGCTGAGGTCGACGTGGCAGCCGTTAGCGCTTGTTGCGGCGTCATGCCGAGCACCGTCGCCATCAACTCCACTTCGTAGGCGTAGTTCTGGTGGAAGTTGTAGGGCGTGCCCGCGTCGCTGCCGCCCGCGATTGTCACGCCGGCGCGCCACGCGCGGGTGACGTTCTCGCGCATCTTCTCGTAGAGTGCCGTCGCCTTGCGAATCACGTAGTCGGGTTGGCTGCCGCTCGCGGCGTTTTCGTAGATGCAGCTAACGGCGGCGATCGTCGGAACCAGATACGCGCCGCGCTCCTTGAAGAGTTCGATCGCCTCATCGTCGAGCAGGTGGCCGTGCTCGATCGAGTGGACGCCGGCGCGCAGCGCGTTCTTGATGCCGTTCGTGCCGATCGCGTGCGCGGCCACGCGCATGCCGTGCGTTCCAGCCTCGACGACCGCGGCCCGCATCTCCTCTTCCGTTAGCTGATCGAGACCCGGCACCGCACCTTTGGTAAGCACGCCGCCGGTCGCGATCAACTTGATGCAATCCGCACCCGCCTTGCGCTGCTCGCGCACGCCCTTGCGCGCGTCCCACGGCCCGTCGGTCTCGCGGCCGATGAAATAGCCGTGTCCGCCGGTCATACACAGGGCCCGCCCGGCCGCGACGATCGTGGGACCCGCGTGGTCGCCCCGTGCGATCGCGTCGCGCAGGCCGATCGCGTTGGCCTCCGCGCAGCCGAGGTCGCGAACCGTCGTGACGCCGGCTTCGAGTGCGAGCCGCGCGTTGCGCACCGCGTCGAGCGTCCGTTCGAGCGGCGTCTTGAGGACGAACAGCGTGGTGGTGTTCGGTTCGCCGTTCGCCTCGAGGTGGACGTGCGCGTTGATCAGTCCCGGAACGACGCAGGCGGCTTCGTAACGCCGCTCGCCATCGCCGTTCAACTCGGCATCGCCGCTCGCGCAGGTGTCGCCGATCCGCAGGATGCGCCCGTTCTCGATCAGGATGGTGACGTTGGAACGCGGCGGTGCCGCAGTTCCATCCAGGAGCGTCCCGGCCTCGATCGCGATGCGCATCAGGGGTCATACGGCGTCGGACCGCGCCGACTCTCTTCTTCTCCGCGGCTTTACGGGTTGCTCCGGGATTGAGATCCGCCAAATTTTCCGCAATCGCGCGCCCGCCGTACTCAGAGAACGTCCGCGAGAACCGCGGCAGCTTTGCTCGCGCGGCCGGTAGCGACGGGAGATATGCCTGGCCGGCGGAGAGCTTTATCAAGCCAAGGGCGTGGCTTCCGTTAGACCCGGCGCGGATCGTGGCCGACTGCTGCACCCGCTGCGCGAGGGGAGAAGAAATTTCGCGGGGGACGTCGATTCCGGCGGCGCCTGATCGACGTGTTCTTAGAAATACAAATGCCGTTCGTCCGCGTCGCCGTGGACGAGCGTCGAACCCGTAAGGAGCTTCCATGAGAACGATCAGGATCTTCGAACACATCTCGCTCGACGGCGTGATCCAGCACTCCGACGACCACGACGATTTCCCGCACGCGGACTGGACCGCGCCCTATCGGACCGCCGCCGGCCGGGAGGAACTTCTCGCCGCGCAAGGCGAGAGGTTCGATCTGCTGCTAGGCCGTCACACCTATGATATCTGGTCGGATTTCTGGCCGACGGCGCCGAGTAGTCCGATGGCCGACGGCCTCAATGCTGCAACAAAGTATGTCGCCACCCACCGTCCAGAAAGTCTCGCGTGGGGCCCGTTCGAGGGCATCGGACCAGACATCGTCGAGGGCATTCGCCGCATCAAGTCCAAGGACGGCCCGGACCTTATTCTTTGGGGTAGCTCCACGCTGACGTCGATGCTCCTCGAACATGGGCTTGCGGATGAACTCCTGCTAATCGTCTATCCGGTCCTGTTGGGAGCCGGAAAGCGCCTCTTTGCGGCGGGAACCCCACCACGCTCATTCGAGCTGGTCAGCACGAAGGCGATGCCGTCCGGCGTCATCCTCAGCACGTACAAGGTCGCCGGGCCGTTGAAGACCGGCTAGTGCGACGACGCCCCGGCGTGAACCGGCTCGCGCAACGACGCCCCGGCGTTAGCCGGCGTTGAGGAAGACGGTATACGCATGCCCGTTACGAACGGAGCGCGGACCGGTGTATCGCGTCGCCGCATTTGGAACGTGGCACGGGTCGACCTTTGAGCGTGGAGGCATGAGTCCGATGCTGAGCTGGCTAGTGGGCCGGGTGAAGGTCACCCGCATCGTCGAGATGGATTTGCCGGTGCCCGCCACGGTCTTTGCGCGCGCCACGCCCGAGGAACTGCGCAAGTCGGCGTGGCTCTATCCGCACTTCGTCGACCAGGACAATACCCTAAAGCTCAGCGTCCACGCGCTGCTGGTCGAGGCGCCGGGGCTGAAGCTGGTCGTCGACACCTGCATCGGCAACGACCGGCCGCGCGAGATCACGGGCGGCGAGCCGCTCGCGACCCCGTTCCTGCAGCATCTCAGCCAGGCGGGCTGGTCGCGCGACGGAGTCGACACCGTGGTGTGCACGCACTTGCACGTCGACCACGTCGGCTGGAACACGATGCTCGAAGACGGCAAATGGGTGCCGACCTTCCCTAAGGCGCGCTACCTCATCGGCCGGCTCGAGTACGACTTCAGGAGCACGCACGATAACGAGGAGCAGCAGGCGATGCTCGGCGATAGCATCCAGCCGATCGTCGACGCCGGCCTCGTCGAGCTGGTAGAAATGGACCACGTTATCTCGCCGGAGATCCGGCTCACGCCTTCCACCGGCCACACACCGGGTCACGTCAGCGTGCTGATTGAGTCCAAGGGCGAGCGGGCGGTGGTAACCGGCGACATGACCCACCATCCCTGCCAGCTGGCGCATCCCGACTGGGTGCTCGGCGACCACGACACGGAGACCGCCGCGCTCACCCGCGCGCGCCTCTTCGCCGAGTGGGCCGACCAGAAGGTCTTCGTCATCGGCACCCACTTCGCCGCCCCCACCGCCGGCCACATCGTCCGCGACGGCGCAGCATTCAGGTTTGCGGTCTGAGTGCGGCGACCGGCATTATTTGTCGTCGCTCAAACTCGCCGCCATCGCGCGCTAAGCTTTATCCGGCACCGTGCTGCGATTGCCCGTCGTCGCTTCGTGAAGACGGGCGTGGCTGTCGGAGTTGCGCGACCAAAACGGGTTCGTAAACGAGTTACCCGTATGCGACGATCACGCGATCGGGCACGCTCGACCGGTACTGAATCCAGGTCACCTGCGCGCGTCCGCTCTGCTCGCGGAACGGAAGGGGGTCGAGGCCGCGCGGGGCCGGGCCGGAGAGCTTCGCGCCTTCGGGCCCGTACTGCGAATCGTGGCAGGGGCAGACGAACCGGTCCTTGTCCGCGTGCCAGTCGACCCGGCAACCGAGGTGCGGACAGATCGGGCTGAACACGGCGTAGTCCATCACGATCGCGGGATATTTGAGTTGCTCCGACGCGCTGCCGAAGAGATCGGGCCGCGTGCTCTTGAAGTTCGCAGCCTGGGCGGGCGAGAGCTTGATCGCCCACACCGATTGACGGTCGGGTGCCGGCTTGAAATACCCGTCGGCATAGTCGAAAGCGATCTCGACTTCTATGGGAGTGCCCGGCTTGGCATCCACCGCGGCGAACCGATCGCTGCGGAGGTCGGTCCACGTGCCGCCGACGCTGTCGGCTTTCAACATCGATTCGGGAATCGTGGAGCCGAGCAACGGCACGGAGAGCGACAACCCGATAATGCCGCCCACCGCCAGAGTCGCGTCGGCGAGAAAGCGTCGTCGCGACTGTTCTTGCGGCGTTCCGGGGTTAGCGAACGACTGCGCGTGAGAAGGCATCCGGACACCTCCGCTCGAGCGAGCTTCTTGACCCTACCCTCGCTAACGTACAGCGCCCATCGCCGGTCAGCTACGACCTTCGTCAACACCCTGGCCACGGCGCGGCCATCCCGGTGCGCGACGATTGGCTCGATGTGCACCGTCTCCGTTTCCGGCGCCGTAGCCGCGCTCGTTACCCCCACGTCCGCCCGCGTGGCGGCGGCCGTCGGCCGCGCGCTCGCGCCCTTCGGCGAACCGGCCCTCTCATTCGCGCGGCGACGCGACATCCGCATCGTGCCGCTCACGCGCGGGCAACGTTACAACGATGCCTCCGGGGCGTTGCGGCGCCTGGGCGTCGACGTGGACGCCTGGCCGGTTCCGCCGGCCGGGCTGTTCGTCGTCGAGGAGCGCGCAATCTATCTTCGCTCGCCGACGCCGATGACGGTCGCGCACGAGTTCGCGCACGGACTCGATTGCGCGCTCGGCGGCGGCGTCTACCGCAGCGGCTACGATCGCACGATCCGCCGTGCGTTCGCAGCCGCGCGCGACTTCGTAACCCCCTACGCGGCCACGGGCCTCGACGAATACTTCGCCGAGTGCGTCCGCGCGTACGTCGAGGTCAACGACGCCCACTCGCCCTGGCCCAAAGCGACGCGCGCGCGTTTGCGCGAAGTCGACGAGCCAATGCACGCCTTCGTCGACGAGCTCTTCGAGACGGGCTTCGACGTCTGACGAACCTTCGTCCAGTTTCGACGCCTGACGAAAATCTTCGGTCCCGAAGCATCCGATGCGGCCGCCGGGAGAAGACGGTCGAGAAGTCTCCGGCGGCCGGTCGCGAATTCACTAGCCATGGACACTGCCATCGCCGCGGCGCGCCGCAACTCGATCGACCGCGCACTGGCCCGGGCCGTCCGCAAACGCCCGGAACGCCTAGCGCTGACCTACGGCGCCCGCGCCTGGACGTACGCCGCGCTCGAACGTGCCGCGGCGAGTTTGGCGGCGGAACTGGCCGGCGTTGGGATCGAGCGCGGCGACCGCGTCGCGGCCTACGGGCGGAATTCAGACGCCTACGTTCTGCTCTGGCTAGCCTGTAACCGCGGCGGATTCGTCCACGTGCCGATCAACTACGCGCTGACGCCGCCGGAGTTCGCCTACATCGTGAACCAGTCGCGCGCCGCGGCGCTCGTCTACGACGCCGACCTCGCGGGCACCGTGGACGCCGCGAGCGGCGAACTGGCCGTGCGCGCCCGCGGGCGCTTCGAGGGCGAGGGCGAGGCATTCGACGTGGTGACAGCCGCCCAGCGCGGCGTCCCCTTCGCGGCGGAATCGCCGGACGAGGCCGACCTCGCGCAACTCCTGTACACCTCGGGCACGACGGCCGCGCCCAAGGGTGCGATGATGACGCACGGCGCGCTGCTGGCGGAATACGAAAGCTGCATCGTCGAAGCGGATCTGCGTTCGGAAGACCGGGTGCTCGGCGCGTTGCCGCTCTACCACTCCGCGCAGATGCACTGCTTCACGATGCCGCATCTGCTGCTCGGCGCCTCGACGACGCTCGT
>Ga0116227_10011371_pt1 | contig 14983 bp, 13 predicted proteins | sample S1TSphgellanicum_FD_89693 | JGI IMG/M metagenome (GOLD analysis project Ga0116227, IMG submission 89693) | Host-associated microbial communities from peat moss isolated from Minnesota, USA - S1T2_Fb - Sphagnum magellanicum MG | ecosystem: Host-associated > Plants > Peat moss > Unclassified... | reverse complement strand
TTCTATTCGCCCGAATCGCCGTACAGCATCAATACGCGCTTCGCGTTCGCGCACTGGAACGCCGCGACGTTCGACCCGCGGGCCCGATTCGGCGGCTCGTGGCCCGGCGGCCGGAGCGTCGCGCAAACCCTCCGCCGCGGCGCCGACGGGCGGCTCTCCGGCGCCGGGGCGAGCCGTACGCCGGTGTCCCCCGCAACGGCAGGTACGCGCGTTCGCAGCCGCACGAGGTTGCCCGCCGGCGGCGTCTCGGAGACCGTGACGCTTCCGAGTGCCGGCGCCGCATACGGGGCCACCGTGACGCCGCAATTCGCTCCGGCCACGAACTTCGGGTATCCGCCGTGCGGCGGCACCGGAACGATCACGCCGGCCTCTCCGACGGGCGACGGCTTCTATCCGAGCGGAAAGAAGCTTACCTTCCAGGCAGCCGCGACGGGCGGCTGGACCTTCGCCGGCTGGAGCTACGATTTGGCCCACCGGGGAAACCCGGCGAGCTTGGTCGCGACCGACGAAACGCTCGTATTTGCGAACTTCAACACGACCGCCGTCCCGCTCGTCCTCACGAAGTTGAGCCCGGCAAGCGCCGTTGCCGGAGCGGCCGGCTTCACGCTGGTGCTCGACGGACGGGGCTTCGCACCAAGCTCCCTGGTCACGTTCAACGGGAACTATCCGGCGGTGACCTACGTGAGCTCGACCGTGCTGAAGGCCGCGATACCGAGTTCGTATGTGGCGACCGCCGGGAACGACCAGGTCGCCGTGGAGAACTTTCCGGTCGGCTCGACCGGGTGTGCCGTCTTCGGGTACGCACCGTTCTTCGTCAAGAGCCCATAGCCGGCTTCGCCCGGCGACCGCCGGCGAACCGGATGCGATCCGTCACTTCCGGCGTTGACTGCCGGGCCTGCGGCTGATATACTCCGGTGGTTCCGGCCCACCGCGGTGGGGCGGAATTTGTGTGCGTCTCGGTTCTGGAGGCGCCCGTCACTTGGAGAGTCCGTGCCGACTATCAGCCAACTCGTCCGTTCCGGACGTGCGAAGATCGAGAAGAAGGTCAAGGCCCCCGCATTGCGGGTCGCTCAGACCGGCCCGAAGCCGGGACACCCCGATCTGCCCTTGCGGACGTTCGAAGTGCGGGGCAACCCGTTCCGTCGCGGCGTGTGCACCCAAGTGAAGACGATCACGCCCAAGAAACCCAATTCGGCGCTCCGGAAAGTCGCGCGCGTCCGGCTGACCAACGGCGAAGAGGTCACGGCCTACATCCCCGGCGTCGGCCACAATCTGCAGGAGCACTCGGTGGTCTTGATCCGCGGCGGACGCGTGAAAGATCTGCCCGGCATCCGCTATCACATCATTCGCGGAACGCTCGACACCTCCGGTGTCGCGAACCGCAAGCAAGCACGCTCGAAGTACGGGGCCAAGCGCTCCGCCAAGAAGTAAGGTAGGGACACCGGATGCCTCGTAAGGGAGCCGTACCGAAACGGCAGATTCTTCCCGATCCGCGCTTCAATTCGAAAGTGCTGGCACGTTTCATCAACAAGGTCATGCTGGCCGGCAAGAAGTCGACCGCGGAGCGCATCACGTACGGCGCGCTCGACGTGGTCGGCGAAAAGCTGGGACGCGATCCGATGGACGTCTTCACGCAAGCGCTCGGCAACGCGATGCCGCTCGTCGAAGTGCGCCCGCGCCGCGTCGGCGGCGCGACCTATCAGGTTCCGATGGAGGTCCGTCCCGACCGCCGTCAGGCGATGGCGATGCGCTGGCTCATTCAGTACGCCCGCAAGCGCCCCGGACATTCGATGGAAGAAAAGCTCGCGAGCGAGATCATGGATGCGGCCAACAACGTCGGCGCGTCGGTCAAGAAGCGCGAAGACACCCACAAGATGGCGGAAGCCAACAAAGCTTTCGCCCACTACCGCTGGTAAAAGACAATGGCAACACTCGTTAGAGAGTATCCGCTCGAGCACACCCGCAACATCGGGATCGCCGCTCACATCGACGCCGGTAAAACCACGGCGACGGAGCGCATCCTCTATTATACCGGCCGCCTGCACAAGATCGGCGAAGTGCACGACGGCGCGGCCACGATGGACTGGATGGTCCAAGAGCAGGAACGCGGCATCACGATTACGTCGGCCGCGACCGCGTGCACGTGGCGCGATACGCGCATCAACATCATCGATACGCCTGGCCACGTGGACTTCACGGTGGAAGTCGAGCGGTCGCTGCGCGTGCTCGACGGCCTCGTCGCGCTCTTCGACTCGGTCGCCGCGGTGCAGCCGCAATCCGAGACCGTCTGGCGTCAGGCCAACAAGTACAAAGTGCCCCGCATCATCTTCGTCAACAAGATGGACCGTATGGGCGCGGACTTCTTCAATTGCGTCGATAAGGTGCGCGAGCGCCTCGGCGCGCGCGCCGTTCCGATCCAGGTTCCGATCGGCGCCGAAGCCGATTTCCTCGGCGTCGTCGATCTCTTCACGATGAAGAAGATCATCTATACCGACGACCTCGGGTCGACGATGGACTCCGATCACGAGCCGGAAGGCGAACTGCTCGAACTGGCCCAGAAATGGCGCCAGGAGCTGATCGAGGCGATCGCCGAGCAGGACGACGAGTTGCTCGAGCTCTTTTTCGACGGCCAGGAGATCCCGGTCGACCGCCTCAAGGCGGCCTTGCGCAAGGCGACGATCGCGGGCGACGTCCTGCCGATGCTCTGCGGTTCGGCCTTCAAGAACAAGGGCGTGCAGCCGCTGCTCGACGCGGTCGTCGACTTCTTGCCCTCGCCGCTCGATGCGAAGCCGATCACGGGCATCGATCCCAAGACCGACCAGCCGATGACGCGGAAGCCCGACGACAAAGAGCCGTTTGCGGCGCTCGCGTTCAAGATCGCGACGGACCCGTACGGAAACCTCACGTATTTCCGCGTCTATTCCGGCACGCTCGAAAAGGGTTCGTACGTCTACAACGCACGTTCGCAGCGCAAGGAGCGGATCGGCCGTATCTTGCGGATGCACGCGAACTCGCGCGAAGACATCGACTCGATCGGAGCGGGCGACATCGCCGCGGCCGTGGGCCTCGGCGACACGCGCACGGGCGACACGCTCTGCGACGAAAAGCATCCGATCATCCTCGAGAACATCGTCTTCCCCGAACCCGTGATCCATCAGGCGATCGAGCCCAAAACCAAAGCCGACCAGGATAAGCTCGGCACGGCGCTGGCTCGCCTCGCGCAAGAGGATCCGACGTTCCGGATGCGCACCGACGAAGAGACGCAGCAGACGATCATCGCGGGCATGGGCGAACTCCATCTCGAGATCATCGTCGACCGCCTCAAACGCGAGTTCAAGGTGGACGCGAACGTCGGCAAGCCGCAGGTCGCATACAAAGAAGCCATCACGAAGACCGTCGAAAAGCAGGGCAAATTCGTCCGGCAGACCGGCGGTAAGGGTCAGTACGGCGACGTTTGGCTGCGCCTCGAACCGGGCGAACCCAACACGGGTTACCAGTACGTGTGGGGCGTCGTCGGCGGCGTCATTCCCAAGGAATACTCGAAGGCGATCCAAGAGGGAATTCGCGAAGCATCGGTGAGCGGCGTGCTCGCGGGCTTCCCGGTGCTCGACTTCAAGGCCACCGTGTTCGACGGCAGCTTCCACGACGTGGACTCCTCGGAGATGGCGTTCAAGATCGCCGGTTCCATGGCGTTCAAGGAAGCGAACCGCGCCGCGGGTCCGATCCTGCTCGAGCCGATCATGAAGGTCGAAGTGACCACGCCGAAAGATTATCTCGGCGCGATCAACGGCGACCTCATGAAACGCCGCGGCATGATCCAGTCGAGCGACGAAGTCGCCGGCGGCGCGGTCGTCATCACCGCGAACGTTCCCCTCTCAGAGATGTTCGGTTACGCGACCGATATGCGTTCCGCGACGCAAGGCCGCGCGACGTACACGATGGAGTTCTCGCACTACGAGAAAGCGCCGAAGTCCGTCGAAGAAGAAATCGTCGCCAAAGCCCGCGGCACCAAAACCAACTCGTAATCAACTCACCGGTAAATAAGGAAGTATTCAAACAGCATGGCGAAGGCAAAATTCGACCGTAGCAAACCGCACGTCAACATCGGCACGACGGGTCACGTCGATCACGGCAAGACGACGCTTACCGCGGCGATCATCAATTGCCTCGCCACGGAGAATGCGAACATTCAGCGGCGCAACGTCGACGACATCGATAACGCTCCCGAAGAAAAAGAGCGCGGCATCACGATCGCGATCTCGCACCAAGAGTACGAGACGGCGACGCGCCATTACGCGCACGTCGACTGTCCGGGCCACGCCGACTACATCAAGAACATGATCACGGGCGCGGCGCAGATGGATGGGGCGATCCTCGTCGTCTCGGCGACGGACGGCCCGATGCCGCAGACGCGCGAGCACATCCTGCTCATGAAGCAGGTCGGCGTGCCCTACATCGTCGTGTTCCTCAACAAGGTCGACCTCGTCGACGACGAGGAACTCCTCGAACTCGTCGAGATGGAAGTCCGCGAACTTCTCGGCAAGTACGAGTTCCCGGGCGACGACGTCCCGGTCATCAAAGGCTCCGCCACGAAGGCCCTCAATTCGTCGGGCAAGCGCGGCGACCCGGACGCGGATCCGATCTTCGCGTTGATGGACGCCGTCGACGCCTACATCCCGACGCCGGAACGCGCCGTCGACAAGCCGTTCCTGATGCCGGTCGAAGACGTTTTCACGATCACGGGCCGCGGTACGGTCGGCACGGGTCGCGTCGAACGCGGCCAAGTGAAGGTCGGCGAAGAGATCGAAATCGTCGGCCTCCAAGAGAAGGCGCGCAAGACGGTCGTTACGGGAATCGAGATGTTCCGCAAGCTGCTCGACATGGGCATTGCGGGCGACAACGTCGGCGTGCTCCTGCGCGGCATCGAACGCAACGACATCGAGCGGGGCCAAGTGCTTGCGAAGCCGGGCTCGATCAAACCGCATACGAACTTCAAAGCCGAAGTCTACGTCCTCTCGAAAGAAGAGGGCGGACGCCACACGCCGTTCTTCGCGAACTATCGTCCCCAGTTCTACTTCCGCACGACGGACGTGACGGGAACGATCAAGTTGCCCGAGGGCGTCGAGATGGTGATGCCCGGCGACAACATCACGATCGATGTCGAATTGATCACGCCGATCGCGTGTGAAGAGGGCCTCCGCTTCGCCATCCGCGAGGGCGGACGCACCGTCGGCGCCGGCGTCGTGACGGCGATCCTCGCCGACACCGCGGCCGCAGCCGCTCCGGCCAAAGCCGCCGCCGCGGCCAAGAAGTAAAGAGCGTCATGGCAAAGCAGAAGATTCGCATCCGTCTCAAAGCCTACGATCATCGCGTTCTCGACCAGTCGGCGGAGCGAATCGTCGATACCGCAAAGCGCACGGGCGCCTTCGTCAGCGGCCCGGTGCCGTTGCCGACGGAAATCAACCGGTTCTGCGTGAATCGCTCGCCGCACGTCGACAAGAAGTCGCGCGAACATTTCGAGATGCGCACCCACAAGCGGCTCATCGACATTCTGCAAGCCTCGCCAAAGACGATGGATGCGCTGATGCACCTCGATCTGCCGGCGGGCGTGGACATCGAACTCAAGGCATAGCCCACACCTCCGGCTTCGCCGGCACGGCCTCTAAGAGGCGCCTGGGAGATTTTTCTTCGAGGCGCTTTTTTTATGTCGCGGCGTCACACGCGACGGTTGCCCGCTTCCTTCGTGGGCCTGCTCTGCGGTCACGTTCCGGTCGCCTGACTGGGATCGGTCGCAGGTTTCGACCGCGCGCGGGGCAATATTAGGGCCGACCCCCATTTTCTACGAGAATGTGGTCTCAGTCACATGGGGCGTCGCCGGTACTACCTGCGAGCTTTTTGATTGTCGATTCGCGTCCTCGTGATTCGATCTCTTGCAACGTTCAGTCTTACCTCATTTCTAAGGAGGCTCTTTTGTCGATGAAAAAGCTCACGGGAGCGCTGGCGGCATGCGCCGTTTTCGCGCTCGGAACCGTCGCCGCGTCGGCCGCGACCACAGTCACCGGCGACGTCGTCGCCGCCGTTCCGGGCGCGACCGGGATTGCCGATCTCGGGCATGCGCCGCTCGGCGGCCGGGTCGATATCGCCGTAACGCTCAACTACCGCAACGACGCCTTGCTGGGACAACTCGTCGAGATGCAAGCCGATCCCGCATCGCCACTCTACGGTCACTTCTTGACGAACGCGCAATTCAACGCCACGTTCGCGCCCACGCCGGCTGACTACGCGCGCGTCGCGACGACGTTGCAGCAGAACGGCTTCCGCGTCACGCAGACGTTCAGCAACGGCACGGTGATCGACGCGACCGGGACCGTCGGCGCCGCCAACCGCCTCTTCTCGACCGATATTCATCTCGTCAATCAACCCGGGTACGGAATCCGTTACGCGAATGCGACTCCCGGACACGAACCGGCCGCGCTGCGCGGATTGATTACGAGCGTCAGCGGCCTGCATACGCTCACGCTGGTTCACCCGTTCTTCGCGGCGGCGCCGCCGCACTTCGGCATCGCCCCGGACGCGGCGGGGGCGCCGCTCAACGGGCCGCGCGGCGGATATGGCCCGCTCGCGTTCTCGCAAGGCTATCTGTTCCCCGAACAGTTCAAGTCGTCGAAAGGACAAGCGTACGACGGCACGGGCCGCACGTCGGGCGTCGTGATCGATGCCGACTTTCTCGACTCCGACTTAGCGACGTTCCTCTCGTATTTCAAGGTCACGCGGACGGGGCCGGCAACGGTGCGCGTTCCGGTCGACGGCGGGCCGCCCAAGGGCGACGGTAGCGGCGATTCGCTCGAAACCACCCTCGACGTCGAATCGATCGTTTCGAATGCCCCCGGGACCGGGCTCTACGTGTATGAGTTCCCGAGCTTCTCGAAGGACTCGTACATTACGGACGCTTACAACAAAGTCGTGGCCGACAATCTCGTCGATACGGCGAATTCGAGCTTCGGCGGCTGCGAAACGGGTCAAGTCTCCGACGCGAAGGCGTGGAACAAGATCGCCGAGCAGGGCGCGAGCAAAGGCATTACCTTCCACGCATCCAGCGGCGACGGGGGATCCGATATTTGCGGAGGCGGCAAGGCGGGCGTCTCGGCTCCGGCCAGCGGCACGTACTTCGCCGCGATCGGCGGAACGACGCTCAAGGTGACGGCCAAGGGCGCGTGGGTTTCGGAAGTGACCTGGAACTCCGACGGCGGCGCGAGCGGCGGCGGCGTCTCGAAAGTCTTCGCGCTGCCGGCGTGGCAGAAGAAAGTCCCCGGCATCATCACGACCGGCCGGAATCTCCCCGACGTCTCCTTCGACGCCGACCCGAACACGGGCGCCGCCTTCTACTACGGCGGCAGCTGGGACACGCCGTACGACCCGCTCGGCGGAACGTCGCTGTCCTCGCCACTCTTCGGCGCGGCCCTCACCGAGGTCGACCAATTCCACGGGAAGCGCTCGGGCCTCGAGGCGAAAACCCTCTATGCGGATTTCTTAGCCAAGGGCTACGTCAATCCGAAGGGCGCTTTCTATTTCCACGACATCACGTCCGGTTGCAACACCATCGACGGCGTCAAGGGATTTTGCGCGGTCAAAGGTTACGATCAAGCCACGGGCATCGGTTCCGCGGTCTGGTACGACATCCTGACGAAGTAAGATATTATGACCCGGATGTCGATCTGAACGACGTCGAAAGAACGAGCGCCTCGGATATTTCCGGGGCGCTCGTTTTCTTCGTGATCGTGTGGTGCCGGCACAACGTGCGGTCGCAGGTATCGTCGGCACGCGGGGAATATTTGGATCGCTTGGGTTCCCGTATGGCCCAATTACACGGTCGCAAATGTTGACTTCGTCTTTAAGGAGGCTCGTTTGTCATGAAGAAGCTGACCGTAGCGTTTTCGGCATGCGCCGTTTTCGCTTTAGGAACCGTCACCGCGTCGGCCGCGACACTCGGAAGCGACGTCGTCGCCACCGTTCCCCTCGCGAGCGGAGTGACCGATCTCGGTCACGCGCCGATCGGCGGCCGGGTCGATATCGCCGTGACGCTCAAGTACCGTAACGACAGCCTGCTGGGCCAACTCGTCGAGATGCAAGCCGACCCCGCGTCGCCGCTCTACGGCCACTTCCTGACCAACGCACAATTCAATGCGACCTTCGCGCCCCGGCCGGCAGACTACGCGCGCGTTGCTGCGACGTTGCAGAAGAACGGCTTCCGCGTCACGCAGACGTTCACCAACGGAACCGTGATCGACGCGAGAGGCACGGTCGGCGCCGCCGATCGCCTCTTCTCGACCGATATTCATACGGTGAATCAGGCCGGTTACGGCATCCGCTACGCGAACGCGACGCCCGCCCACGAACCGGCCGTCCTTCGCGGCCTGATCACGGCCGTCAGCGGCCTGCAAACGCTCACGCTCAATCATCCGGACTTCCAGAAGCCAACGCAGCATTTCGGCATGGATCCGGACGCCGCGGGGCCGCCGCTCAAAGGGCCCGTCAATCCCGAGTACGGAGTCGCCGGGTACGGCCCGCTCGCGTTCTCGCAAGGCTACTTGTTTCCCGAACAGTTCAAATCTTCCGGCGGAAAATATTACGACGGCACGGGCCGCACGTCGGGCATCGTGATCGACGCCGACTTTCTCGACTCCGATCTCGCGGCGTTCTTGAAGTACTTCAAGGTCACGCGTACGGGACCGGCAACCGTGCGGGTCCCGATCGACGGCGGGCCGCCCAAGGGCGACGGCAGCGGCGATTCGGTCGAAACCACACTCGACGTCGAGTCGGAAGTCTCCAACGCTCCGGGAACCGCACTCTACGTGTACGAATTCCCGAACTTCGGAAACGCCTCGTATATCACGGACGCCTACAACAAGGTCGTCTCCGACAATTTGGTCGACACCGCCAACTCCAGCTTCGGGGGCTGCGAAACCGCTGAGGCCTCCGATGCGGAGGCCTGGAACAACATCGCCGAGCAGGGTGCGAGCAAGGGCATCACGTTCCATGCATCGACCGGCGACAGCGGCGCCGACGCCTGCGATAACGGCCAAGACGGCGTCGAGGCGCCGGCCAGCGGTACGTATTTCGCAGCGATCGGCGGAACCTCGCTCAAGGTGTCGAGCAAGGGCGCATGGTCTTCGGAAAAGACCTGGAACTCCGACGGCGGCGCCTCCGGCGGCGGCGTCTCGAAAGTGTTCGCGTTACCTTCGTGGCAGACGAGCGTCCCGGGCATCGTCAAGACGGGCCGGAATCTGCCCGACGTGTCCTTTGACGCCGATCCGAACACCGGCGCGGCGTTGTACTACGGCGGCACGTGGGATAACCCGGACGACCCGGTCGGCGGCACGTCGCTCGCTTCGCCGCTCTTCGGCGCGGCCCTCACCGAAGTCGATCAATACATCGGCAGCCGCTCGGGCCTCGAGGCGAGGATCCTCTATTCGGAGTTTGCGGCCAAGGGCTACGTCAGTTCCGGAGGGGCCGTGTACTTCCACGACATCAAGTCCGGTTGCAACGATATCGGCGGCGCCCCGGGGTATTGCGCGAAAAAGGGCTACGATCAAGCCTCGGGCATCGGTTCCGTGGCCTGGTACGACATCCTCACGAAGTAGGAAAAGCGCAAGCCGGTAGCGCCGAAAACGGCGCCCCAAAAAACGAGCGCCCCGGATCCTCTCCGGGGCCTTTTTTGCCTTTGTCACCCTGAGCCTGTCGAAGGGTCAGCGCCGCACCGACCTCACCCCGGTCACCCTTCGACAGGCTCAGGGTGACGAACGCGAACACTCTTGCCGTTTCTCGATATATCGAATAATATCCCGACATGATGAGAATGAGACGACGGTTCGGCAGCAGCGAGAGCGCGCCGGCCGGCCACGACGACGACTTCGGCTTCGGCTGGCGCCCCGAAATGAGCGTGTTCATGGGCCTGCGGCGCGGGCGGCGCGGCTTCCGGCACATGCACGGCGGGGCCGAAATCCGGTCCGGGCGCGGCAATATGAAATTCGAGATCCTCTCGGTGCTGGCCGAGAAGGAGCGGCACGGCTACGACGTGATGCTCGAAATCGAACAGCGCCGCGGCGGCCTGCGGCCGAGCCCGGGGTCGGTCTATCCGGCACTCCAGATGCTCGAAGACGGCGATTTCATCGCCGGCCGGGACGTCGACGGGAAGCGCGTCTTCGCGATCACGGACGCCGGACGGGCGATGCTCGCCGAGCACGTCGAGAAGCGCGGCAGCGCGAGCGAAGAGCGCGATGACGCCGAACTGCACGAGCTCCTATCGGCGAGCTTCAAGAGCATGCGCGGATTGCTGAGCGCGGCCAAGGAAGTCGCGCGGAGCGGCAACGGGGTGGCGCTCAAGCGGGTCGTCGAGGTTCTCGACCGCGCGCGACGGGACGTCTACGCGATCCTGGCCGACGAACTCTAGGGCCGCGAACCCGGCGTCCGCCCCGCGGGGCGGATGAAAGTGGCTATAGCGAGAAATGCTTCGCATGCCGATCCCCCTCAACGTCCTGCACGAGCGAAGCTTCGGAGGCACGCGCCGCCGCATCTTTCAACTCCTCTCGGAGATGGGCACCTCCGGCGACGCGATCTGGCCCTTCGCATCGCAGCCGTTCATGCGCAGCGCCGGCCCCCTCGCACCCGGGAAGACCGAGGAATGGCACAGCGGCGTGCACGCGGTGCTCGACGACGTGGTGCCCGAGGAACGGATCGTCTGGCGCTTCAAGAACGAGGGCTTCGACGGTACGCACGGCTTCTATCTCGAAGCGGATGCCAAGAAGACGCGGCTCGTGCACCGCATCGAAGCCACGCTTTCCGACACCGAGGGCCGGCTCTTCTGGCGCCGCCTCGAAGATGTGAACGAGCGGACGATGGAAGCGCTCTTCGATAAGCTCGAGCGGGTCCTGCGCCGCTAGACGGTCGCCCCCGCGTCATCGGGTAGCTCGATCGCGTTGATGAACGAGCGAAACGCGCGGTCCACGCGCGTCCGGTCGCCGGTTGCAAGCACGTCGAGGAGCAGCCCGCGCACGACGGCGACCAGCAGCGTCCCCAGAGCCGCCGCCCGTTCGGGCGCGAAGCCCTGGCGTTCGAGGGTCCGCGCGAACGGCGAAATCCAATCGTTCACGGCGGCGCGCAGAAACGCCGCGTGGCGGCGCCGGTTCTGCAGCGCGAGTCCGTAGGTTTCGAAGAGAAGCCGTAACAGCCGATCGTGGCGCGGCGCGGTGAGCCACTGCCACGCGCGCAGCAGCAGCGTGCGCGCATCGTGTTCGGCACTGCGCGCGTACCAGGCGTCGAGCAGTTCCGCGTGGCGCCGCCGCGTCTCCTCGATGACGGCGAGCACGAGTTCCTCTTTCGACCCGAAGTGGTACAGGAGCATGCGTGGGCTCGTGTCGAGCTCCGCGGCGAGCGGTCGCAGCGAGAGGTCGGCCAACCCGTGGACGAGGACGTAGTCGACCACGGCGCCGAGCATCCGAGCGCGGGCGCCGGCGTCACTAGAGCGAGGCACGCGAGCAGGCTTCGCCGGTAGTGTCTCCCGGCACCCACGTCGAACGGGCCGATCATGCCCAACGCGGTGCGAGTGCTTCTCGCTACGCTCATCGTGCTATGTTGCGTACCGGCCGGCCTAAACGGCGCGACGGTCACGGCACCCGACAAGGGCGCCGTGCGGGTCGGGCTGCTGGACGCGCACAGCGGCTACTACGAACCCGAGGGCCAGGACGTCGACGCGGGCTTTCGCTACTTCCTCGCGACGCACGACGACGAGCTCGGCGGGTTTCGCGTCGAGATCCGGACGGCCGACGAGAACGGCGACGGCGCCCTCGCGTCGGCCCAGCAATTGGTCCAGGTCGACATGGTCGACGCGATCGTCGGGCTCGTGCGCTCGAGCGACGCCCTCCTGGTCGCAGGCTATCTCGCCGACCACAAGACGCCACTGGTCATCGCGGGCGCCGGCGCCGATGCCCTGACGCAAAGCGACGCCCAGAAGAATTTCACGCGGGTCGCGCATACGAGTTCGCAAGACGACATGCCCCTCGCGGACTACCTGTGCAAGCGGCTCGCGAAACGCACCGCCGCGGTCGTCGCGTCCGACGGCCCGAGCGGCTGGGAATCCGCGGGCGGCTTCGCGCGGGCCTACACCGACGCCGGCTGCCGGGTCGTCCAAGAGCAGTACGGGCCGGAAGGCGGCGACTGGACGCCGCTGGTTGCGAAGATCGACCCCGGCGCTCAAGTCGTCTTCGCCTCGGTGGGTGGCATCGATGCCGTGCCCTTCCTAGGTGCGTTTCGAGCGAGCGGCCCGAAGACGGCCTTGGCCGGTGACGGCGTCTTGACCGACGAGCGGGTCCTGCGCGACGAGGGTGAGAGCGCGCTCGGGACGGTGACGGCGCTGCACTATGCGGCGACCCTGCCGACGTCCCGCAACGGCGCCTTCCGGCACGGCTACGAGTCGCTTGGCGGCGGGCCGGTGTCGCAGTACGTGGAGAACGGCTACGTTGCAGCCGCCGCCCTCTCCGCGGCCTTGGCGAAGCTGCCGGCGGGCCCGATCCGCAGCGACGCACTGGCCGCGGCACTGCGCGAGGTGCAGTTCGAGGCGCCGCGGGGGACGGTGCGCTTCGACGCGTTCGGCCAAGTCGTCAACGACGTGTACATCCGCCGCGTGACCCAGGTGGGGGGGCGCTACCGGAACGACGTGATCGCCACCTACCACGCCGTGTCGCAATTCTGGCGCTACGATCCGCAGCGCTACCTGCAGTTCCCGCCGTATGCGAAACTCAAGGGGACGTGGGTGCGTCCCAAGCCATCGACATGATCGTACTCGTTACCGGAGCCACCACGGGCTTCGGCGCCGCAACGGCCCGGCGTTTCGCACGCGACGGCGCTCGCGTGATCGCTGCCGGGCGCCGCCTGGACCGTCTCGACGGGCTCCGGGGCGAGTTCGGCGAGCTCATCCTGCCGCTGGAACTCGACGTCCGGGATCGGGCGGGCGTGACGCGCGCGATCGAAACGCTCCCGGCCGCTTTTGCCGCGATCGACGTGCTGGTCAACAACGCGGGTCTCGCGGTGGGCCTCGAACCCGCAAACGAAGCCCACCTCGACGACTGGGACGCGATGGTCGATACGAACGTCAAGGGGCTGATGTACGTGACGCGCGCGGTCCTGCCGGGGATGGTCGAGCGCGACCGCGGCCACGTGGTGAATCTCGGCTCCGTTGCGGGCGAGTGGCCGTATCCCGGCGGGAACGTGTACGGCGCAACCAAGGCGTTCGTGCACCAATTCTCGCTGAATCTGCGCGCGGATCTGCTCGGCAAGAACGTGCGCGTTACCGACGTCGCGCCCGGGCTCTCCGGCGGCACGGAGTTTTCAGAAGTCCGCTTCAAAGGCGACGTGGCGAAGGCGGCCAAGGTCTACGAAGGCACGACGCCGCTTTCGGCCGACGACGTTGCGGACGCGATCCACTGGGTCGTCACCCGGCCCGCGCACGTGAACATCAATTCGATTCAGATGATGCCCGTTTCGCAAGCGTTCGGACCGCTGGCCGTCAAGCGCAGCTGACGGGCTCCGCGCCGCCGGGCGCCATGAAACCGAAAGGCCGAGCGGGAAGAGGGCGCCGATGAGCACCACACTGTCGCGTCCGCCCGCAGCGCTCGATCCGCTCGACCTGCTCGATCTCGATGCGGATTTGACCTCCGACGAACGCCTGATCCGGGATACCGTGCGCGACTTCGTCGGACGGCACGTCCTGCCGCATATCGCCGATTGGTTCGAACGCGGCGTTTTCCCGAAAGAGCTCGCGCTCGAACTCGGCGAGCTCGGGCTCCTCGGCATGCATCTCGACGGCTACGGCTGCGCGGGCGCCAGCGGCACGGCGTACGGGGTCGCCTGTCGCGAACTCGAGGCCGCGGATTCCGGTTTGCGGAGCTTCGTGTCGGTCCAGGGCTCGCTTGCGATGTTTCCGATTCACGCCTACGGCTCCGAGGAGCAGAAGCAAGAGTGGCTGCCGCGCATGGCGCGCGGCGAGGCGATCGGCTGTTTCGGCTTGACGGAATACGATCACGGCAGCGATCCCTCGGGCATGCGCACCGTCGCGCGCCGTGACGGCTCCGATTACGTGATCGACGGTTCGAAAGCGTGGATCACGAACGGCGGCGTCGCCGACGTCGCGATCGTCTGGGCGCGCACCGACCCCAGCGCCGGCCCGAAGTCGGGCGCCGTGCGCGGCTTCGTCGTCCCGACCGATACCAAGGGTTTTAGCGCGAAGAACATCGAGCGCAAACTCTCGCTGCGCGCATCGGTCACGTCCGAGTTGCACTTCGATTCGATGCGGCTGCCGGCGAGTGCGATCTTGCCCGGCGTCGCGAGCATGCGCGGGCCGCTCTCGTGTCTGAGCGAAGCGCGCTACGGCATCCTGTGGGGCGCGCTCGGCGCCGCTCGCGCCTGTTACGAATCGGCGCTCGCGTACGCGAAGACGCGCGTCCAATTCGACAAGCCGATCGCCGCGTTCCAAATCACGCAAGAAAAGCTCGTGAACATGATGCTCGAACTCCAAAAGGGGCAATTGCTCGCGTCGAAGATCGGCAAGCTCAAAGACGAGGGGACGCTGACGCCGCAGCACGTCAGCATGGGCAAACTCAACAACGTCCGCGAGGCGCTCGCGATCTGCCGCGAAGCGCGCACGATCCTCGGTGCGAGCGGCATTACCCTGGAATATCCGGTGATCCGGCACATGAACAATCTCGAGTCCGTCCTCACCTACGAGGGCACGAGCGAAGTCCACACCCTCATCCTCGGCCAAGCCCTCACCGGCATCGGCGCCTTCGCCTAAGACATCTTAGAGTGGGCCCGAAGGTGAGCCCCCCGTCGTCACCCTGAGCCTGTCGAAGGGTGAGGCCGGCAGCGGGTCGGCAGCATTGAACCCAAGGCGTGCCGTTCGCACCCTTCGACAGGCTCAGCGTGACAATGG
>Ga0116227_10011370_pt1 | contig 14983 bp, 8 predicted proteins | sample S1TSphgellanicum_FD_89693 | JGI IMG/M metagenome (GOLD analysis project Ga0116227, IMG submission 89693) | Host-associated microbial communities from peat moss isolated from Minnesota, USA - S1T2_Fb - Sphagnum magellanicum MG | ecosystem: Host-associated > Plants > Peat moss > Unclassified... | reverse complement strand
TGGATGTAGCCTCCGTGGAGAGCTGCAGAGTATACTATAAGGGGGAAGGTGGTGGCTTCCCCCAAGTCTGGGCCGTGGTGAGTCTTGTGTGTCCGTGTTGCCCGTGGCTCGTCCTAGCACCAAAGGTGCTCCAACTATGCACTAACCACTTTGTGTGGGTTGTGTGCAGGCCCGTGTGAGTGAATGAAGCTTGTCAACTCTTCCTAATCCCATCCCGGAGCTCCAACACGCCCCTCTACCCCTCAAAGTGTTGTGAGCTAGGGAGCATGCTCCGATTCCTCCCTCTTCCGCTTCTTTCCACTTGGGCTCACATTTGAGTCCCTTAAGGAGTTGGGAGTGCGTCATTTAAATTCATCAAAGTTTGGGCCAAGTGGTTAATGACTTACACCACCTTTGACTTGTTGGCAAAAGTTGGTTGGTCTATGACCACAATGCACATTTATTGTTGGTAGTCATTACACTAATGAGAAATTAATGTCACAACCCTAACATCGGGTTTGTGATTAATGTGAAATGCAAAGGCCCATGAGGCCGAGAATGTGTTTAGGCTAAAAGGGGCTTTATTAAATTTGATAGTTCCATCTCAAAATGTTGCTTTTGACATAAAAAGATAATTTGCTTACATTTCACTTGCACTCCCTTATCATGTTGTACATGAGACATGATGTTTTGATGCAAAATAAGTCACTTTGAACTATCACAACTTTAGCCTTGGGCTCGTAACCAAAGTAAGGGCATGGAAAGGTGCAAGCCAAGAATGCAACCCGAGAGTCACATGCACGCTTTCAAAAGTGCAAGAAAATGTGAGAGAATGAGCCCACACCCCCCAAGTGGATTCCCACTTTGGGAGTTGGAGTTCTTATGGAATTTTGAATATTTAGAAAACGATCTAAGGGGTCAAACCTCATTGGATTGAGGACTTTTTATAGCATTAGAAAGCTCTTATGAATCAGATGTCTAAAATGGTATTTTATGACCCATTTGAATATTTACAAAACAAGTTATGGCTAAAAGACAATTGGATTGTAAAGTAGGTACTAAGGGCTAAAAATCAAAATGTCAATTTGATTCCCGACCACTAAAAGTTAACAATTGCCTTAAAGTACATGCATACAGGTAGCATGCCACATATCATTGAAAATCTCTCAACAAGGGCTACAATGTTGCTTCAAACTTCGTCTCAATCAGAAGTTTGCACAATAAGTTTTCGGCCTCCAAAGTGGTAGGAGTTCTAATTTTGAGAATTTCAAGACTCTCGATGACATGCCCCCAAGCTCCTTAATGGACTCAAATGTGAGTCCAAACTGAAGACAATGGAAAAGCAAGGAGTTGGGGCATGCTCCCTAGCTTGTAGCACTTGAAGGGTAGAGGGGTGTGTTAGAGCTCCGGGATGGGATTAAGAAGAGTGACAAGCATCAACTACTCACACGGGCCTACACAAAACTAACACAAGGTGGTTAGTTCATAATTGAAGCATTTTTTGGTGCTAGGACGAGCCACTGGCAAACTCGAACTCACAAGACTCATCACGGCCTGGACTTAGGGGAAGCTAACACCTTCTCCCTTATAGTATACTTTGTGCCTCTCCACGAGGCCCACATCCAAATGGCTTTTTTTTTTGTCTTGAGATTCCCAAGTGGGAGTCCCGAAATTGCCAAAGTTGAGACTCATGTGCCTTTGGGGCCCCATAACTTTGTGTGCAGACCTTTGATTGAGATGAGGTCTAAAACAAAGTTGTAGCCTTTATCAAGAGCTTTCCAACGGTATATTGCACGCCACCTACACTCAAGGAAATCAAGTCGATTCTGAACTTTTAATGGTCGGGAGTCAAACTGCCAATTTGACTCCCGGCCCTTTTTTTGGCCATAACTTGTGTTTCAAATGTCCAAATGGGTGATGCGAGCCCATTTTAGACATCTACACTTCAATATCTTTTCAATGGTATGAAGACTTCCTTGAGCCATTAGGTTTTGGCCCTTGCAATCACTCTTTGAACATTCGGGAGTCCACTGGGACTTCAACTCCCAACATGGGAGTTCACTTGGGAGTGTGAAGGTTCTTTCCCTCACACTCTTTTGCACTCCCAGAGGCATGATAATGCAACTCTCGGGCTTAGTCTTGGCCCGCACCCTTGCAACCTCTTTGCCTTGGTCACGAGCCCAAGGCTAGGGTTGCAACACTCGATTTGGGAGTCCTAGGAAAAATGACATTTGGGTGTAGCCCCTATGGCCAATCACAGAAAATACTATAAGGGGGAAGGTGGTGACTTCCTTCAAGTTTGAGATGTGGTGAGTTTTGTGAGTCTATGTATGCCCATGATTCGTCCGTGCACCAAAAGTGCTTTAATTATGCATTAATCAACTTGTTGTTTTGTTTGTGCAGGTCCATATAAATAATTGACCCGCTTTTCATTCGTCTTAATCCCCATCCTGGAGCTCGAACACGCCCCTCTTACCCCCAAAATGTTGCACATTAGGGAACGTACCCCAACTCTTTTTTCCATTGTTTTCATTTTAAACTTACATTTGAATATTTCAAGGAGTTTAAGGGTGCATCATGAACTATCTAAATAATGTTTTGTTATTTGGAGAAATATTTTCCTTAAATTCCTTTCAAGGCCATCTTTTGTGCAAGTTAGTATTTTTAGAAGATCCAACCCTGGCTATGACATTTTTTGTTGCCCAACGGTCAAAAACTATGCTAGTGCTATTGGTGAATGGAACATACCAGACATCAAACTGGGTCTACCTTGACTCTCTGATTCTCCAAGGGCAATTATAGTACATCAATGGCTCTGGTTCCATTACAAGTTACTAAACTATGTATCTTCTTTATTTTGTTAAATATGAATTGTTAGTAAATTAATGAAAGTAAACCCTATTAAGAATGAAGTTAATGCTTGCAAAAGCATAAAACAAACAATGCACACATGAACTCTAAAATGATTATAGAAAACCTATATAACAATAAAATAGTTGTGCTAGTTAAAAAAGGAGGAAATGGATTTAACTCAGTTGCGTTTCATTAGCAAATAATGAACGTGAATAAAATGTGAAAATAAAATTTAGGATGGTTGGTTTGGGATCCTGACTTTTAATGTTATGTTGAACATGTAAAGATTGTTATATGCTCGTCACTCACACATAAGAGATCTTGGCAAGGAAATTTGGAATTAAATAGAAAAGGAAAAATGCATTGCAACAAATGCATACACTAATGACAATGCAAGCATTAGTGTATGTCAAAATTGAACAATAAGTGATTGAATGACAATTACATCTGGTGCAAAAGTGGGCATTAGTTGATCTTGGGCTTCATTCTCTTACATTATAGCAACATCCATAAATAACTATAATTATTGTGATAACTGCCACGCCTTGTGTCAAATCAATTGGTATCTCTAATCTATGTTGCTTTATACATTGTATTGGGTGCAATTTAAACACTATCTTGTTCAACTTTAAATAAAAGATGAATAAACGAGAACATGTACACGAAAGTTTCAATGATTGGATAAACTTAGGTAACAAAAACATACACATTTTGATTAGATCAAGTATGTTTCCTTTGGTCTTTTGAAAGATCAAACCTTAAAGCTCAAGACTAATCTTGCCAAAGATCACATCAAAATTATGACTCTTGTATTTATACTTGTAAAAGGATTGCAAAACATGATGCAAGAATGAGGGAAAGAAACATAGGGAAGCAAAGGACTCACTCTTTTGCATCCCTTTCAAGGTAAGTTGTTAGCTTCACTATTTCTTTGTACTATAAGTCCTCTACCAAACTTGCCACCTACATAGGAGGCATAACATTGTTAGGTTCTTCACAAACTCTTTCAATTATTTGCTTACAATCCACTTTTATTCTTGACATGCATGGGCAATAATGTTGAGGCATTTCCACTATAAATTGAGAATATGCAATCAACATGAGTCAAAATGAGTAACTCTATCAATGGGTGAATTGCTGAAAAGATACACACCTACTTCCATAGGTGATGACACTTTGGTAATGTCATAACAACTTAGCTTTATGTGCTTTCATGACTCCACATGTTTGTGCAACTATTAGAATATTTGAGAAGTCAATTGAAGACACAAGTAGCATTCACTAAGACTTCCAAAAATAAACAAGTGCATAAAGTACCTAGAATATGGAAAACAAGAATCATCTACATTTCAAATCTTGGGAAGGATACATGATAACTCTTTTGCTAGAAGGTTGATTCTAACATTCATAGTTTTGATAAATTCATCCAATGCTATGACAAGGTAGCTTCGTGCCATGGTGTCACTTTGGAATGTTGAAACTTCCCACCCTTTTGCAATGCAGGAACTAATGTGTGATGCTTTTAAGCTCAATGCCAAGCTCATAAGCTTTCTCCTTTGCAGTGTGTGATTAAGTCTCATCAAAAAACACTTTTGGTCTGAGAAATCCCTACTAAACATACATGTTGAGATACTTGATATCTTGTTGCCCCTTTATATATATATAACATGTTTTGATTACAAAGCCATCTATGACAAAGTTGTGGAAAAAAACAAGGGTTTTAATAGGGTATATATGATGATAGAAAATTGATTAGATATTAACCTAAACCATTAATTAGTAATTAATGATCATAGCTCAACCATGGTAATGCCTAAATAAATTGTTCATCTTAATGAGCAAGAAGACACCTCCATCCTATAACAAGGTATTAGCTAAAAGTGAACCACATATACACATGAAGGAAGAGGGGCGCAAGGGGATATGGTGGTAGTACATGTGAATTACAACAAAATAAAGACACTTTGAAAGCTTGAATCTCAAGTCATATAAAAGCACAATCTAATCAGTAGATCACCCAATTGCAAACTGCACCCATTCATTTTTTAGATTCAAAGGCACTTGTAAATTGCAATTAACCTATAATTTTACATGCCATTATAAAATCAAAGTTCTAATTGACATTATTATAAGCCATAACCTGATTGTGGCAAAGACAAAACAACATATGAAGAAAAGGAAATGCATCTAGCATAGGATCTTAGAAAGAAAGATTCATTATAGTTATGCTCATCATTAAGCCCAATAGATTTCCATTTGTATTCAACTATAATAGTTCATAAATCTAATAGGCCCATTAAAATAAGTTTCTTGAAAATGTAATTGAGCAAAGAAAACATCAATGACAAAGTAATAGCTTTTACATATAGACTCCAACAAATTGGATAAAATTCATTGCATCATTTGAGCATTATAAAGGCTAGATCAAAGAAAATCCAGGCATCTCAAGAAAACACATGCAAAACTATGCGCTTATCGTGGTGTATATGTGGTTGAAGGTTTCAATAGGGGGAGTGTATACTTGAAATCCACTTCTACCACAACCTTGCCTATGTTGTGTAACTATCATATTGAACTTTACCATTATCACCAAGTGTGAATATATGAAAGCAGGCCCTCCATCACATAAAACATAGGATTGTGGATTGTGTCCTTGCTTTTTGTAGTATCTTCCAACTACAATATGTTCTCCTCTATATACTTTTTGCCCCTAATAATCAACCTTGATAACCTCTTCCACCACAATTAAAGTTTCCTCACATATGAATACCTAGAAGTCATCACCTTTGTTATTATCCTTTGTAGCATAATTGCAAAATGATCACCCACATCCAAAGTGGTGGCCAACAATTCTTTATCACTATCGATTAACCAATTATTTTCATCAATTTCATCATCTCTAGCATCTTATGGTTTGTAGGGAACCAAGTGGATCAAATCAAACCTTAGCACAAAATTTGCATGGTTACATGAACCATCACCACCATCTATACACAATTTGCAAAAGCAAAACAAATTTCTTATCTATAATGAAATCTTGTCTAGCCCAACATTATGTATTTAATGCAAGGTACATGTCCCTACAACTATCTGTGCATTAAATTGATTAACCCGAACAACATCTATTGGTTTGACTTCATTAAAAAATTGTTGAACATCTATGTGGGCATTTGAATAACATGCGTAAACTCGATTAAAATGGTCTCATAAGAAGCTCACAACATTTGAGGCATTGTGAAGTCTCACATGCTCAAATCTAAATGCCTATTTTATGGAAGCTCAAGCTCCATGCCATCTTCCTTTACCATGTCCACTACTGAAATAGTTCCATTACATGCATGTTATAAGCGATAGCTCATCACACTTCATTAATGATGGATAACGTGCCATATAAAGTAGAAATCTTCCACATTTAAACTATGAAGAACAACCATATGAAAAACAATGTGCTTTACAGGCAATGGCTAACCTTGGGTTTGGAGGAATTCCTTGTGTAAACCAAAACAATGTTGCATGAACAAGTTGTCATGTTGTTTGTCATCACTAAAGTAAAAGTGATATTCTATAACAATTTTGGATTCAAGATTTCCATCCCAATCCACTTGCACTCTAAAAGTCAAATGCACAAGGATCATAACTTGGAAATTGAACCTGTGTTGGGATTGCATTTCATTTTGCCATTGGAATGAATAATTCTCAACATAATCCACAAATAAATAATATAGTTTGTAGTTAAATTCTCCAAACATTTTTTGAACATATTGTCTTACCACTTGGCCTCAAAATTGTGGACAACAAACTCAATTAGCTTTGGTTTCAAGAGGGTAATAAACATAAGAAGAGTGGTTTGTTTATATTCAAGATGAAGGGCATGCCAATCTTTGCTATCTTCTGACCTTCCCACCCATACTTTTTCAAACCAATGCCATGAAACTCTTTCTTTAGTAGTATTGTCCACTTCACAAGGGCAAAATTGTAGTGTTGAAACGCTACACATGGCACAATCACCTTCAATGCATTGTTTCTAGTGGAATTCAGCCATATCTACCTTTGGATACAAGATATGATCACATAGGTTTTTAACACCATTCACAACAATACTATTGGAAACACATGCTACTTCACCTCCTAGCTAGCAAATATTACAATTAGACTCACAATTTTGGTGAAATAACCCATTGTGCATTGAATTAAATCCATCCTTCAACTCTACCATTTATACATGATAACTACAACAACAAGAGTAGAACTCCTTCAATCTTTTCACAAACCATGGGTTCAACCTATCAAAAGATTGTAAGCAAATTTGCACATTAGGTGTTTGCTCCTAAATTAAGCATGTGCAGAATGCAAGCTACAAGCCCATAAACAACACAAAATTAGGGCTTTTGCATATTACTACTATCCTTTTTAAACATTGATCCAAAACTTACAAATGTATGAAAGAAGGGTCATGAAAGGACAACATAAAAGACATCAACAAAAGAAAATAAAGGAAGTAGTGCCTAGCTTTCAAGAATGGTCCAAATCTCTAAACAATTAAGGAAAGATGACTAGGAAAGTAACCATAAGGAATAGGCACCTTCCTAGGCATATCCTAGATAAGGAACAATCCTTGTGAATGAACTATAAAGAAAAGCTATTAAAGAAAGGGTTGCCTTAGAAATAATCGTAAGTAATAGGCACCTTCTTGGGCACATCCTAAATAAAGGAATAATTCTTATGAATGAACTATACATGAAATCTATTAAGGAAAGGGTTATTTTACAAATAACCATAAGGAATAGGTACCTTCATGGGCACGTCCTAAATAAGGAATCATACATGAGATGAAATGTAAAGGAAAGTGGTTAAGGAAAGGTGTGATTGCAAATAACCACAAGGAATATGCATTTCTTCAAGTCACATCTTAGATTAGGAACAATTCCTACAAATGTCCTTTTGAGGTTGACACATATTTGAAAATATAAACCATAAAGGAAACATTAATGACATTAAGAACTTACATCAAATGTATTTGAAAAAATCTCATAATTCAACTAACATACAAGGTAAATTGGAAAATAAAAAGGAACATATATATGAGTTTCCAAAAGCAAGTGGGCTGCATGTGATTCCCATGACTTTAAAGCTATTTGCTTACTTACAACATCCTTCAAGTCGGAGTTAACACGTGTTTTCAATCCAAAACCGAACAACCAAATCTTTCATATAAGAAGATAATGAATCTTTTTTTTTTGCCTTGTCACAAAAAGCCCAAAGGCCATTATTCATATGAGATTCAAAACACAACATGCTCTCTATCACCCTTTTGAAATTTCTATGATGGATCCTTGTGAGTAAATTGGTTTGTTATATGCTCTAAATGGAATTAGCTGCCACCATAAGAATGACAACATTCCAAGCACATTAGTTGTCTTTTGGGTGACAACCCTTAATATGCTACCGTCCTTTTGATAAGTTGTCCATAGTGTATTATGCATTTTCCAACTCACAGAAATTTGGTAATATGTCGTGCCAAATTGGGTTCTTTGAAATCTTTGAAAGTAAAATTTATTGGTATTCCAAACCTCTCTTTTAAGTTGGTGTCCAAAACCATTCTATTGCTAATTTTTGTGTAATCCTTATAGTTGACCTCTCTAGGTTAACAATACTATTACTTTTTTGGATAGGTTTAGTAGCAATAACCATAACACCATTTTGGACATTTTTTTGCCACTACCTACACTTCCTTTGCATTTGATTCTAGGTCAATTTTCTTGTAGCTTCTTGTGCCAAATGTATATGAATGGCTTGACCATCTTGTGGTCCATTTACACTATGCACCATGATGTATTGAACTAGTTGAATCTACAAAACAGTCCCCCAATTTCAAATGATTTGAACCAAATGCTTCACCCTACATAACTTCAACATAAAAAGATGTCATGAAAGTTGTGATCAAGATCAAAAGATCATGTAGACTGTAGAACGTCACACTTAGACAACAAAATACAAGTGAAATCACAAAGATAAGACCTTCCAACATTGTAACCTTGAAACATAATAATGTCTCACATGCGTTACATACACCCCACATGAGAACTCAATCCACACAAGCAAGCAAGAAAGATACAAACAACTAACAATACTAATACTATATACCATCCACTAACTCAAATGATACATGTAAAGTCTTCCATCACAACTATGACAAACAAAATGGGGATCAGGTAAGGACTCACAATATGTTGCCCAGGTATAATCCTAGACATTATGCTCAACCAAAGTTTTTTTTTTTTTTTTTTCCAAAATACCATATTAATGCACACTCATCTTATTAACAAGCCATAATCACTCATCCCCAAAGAATTATGAAGATAACAAATGAGAAAGAATAAGACCACAAAATATGTCCCCTTGTTTTCCTGTCATGGATTGCAACACATTGAATGATCACCAACCAAATCTTGTAGATCTTTTCTTTGGGAGGAAAAAAGGTCATTTCATGTGAACCTTTTTGTGAGGTGGTTTTATGTCCCTCTACTCTTGGTTCTATGAGGTGATTATATTTGGAAGTACATATGTTATTAGTGAAGGAAAGATGCAAAGTGTGTTTTTAGATATTATATTATCTTTGTAGTTGAAAAAAATTAATTTACTTTTTAAGCATCATTTATGATCAAGAATTGATAGATATATTTTCTAAGTTCAAACTTTCCAAATTTTAGAATTTTATGTTAAACTATCACCCACTTAAACTAACTTTTAAGGATTAGACAATATGCTCAACTTGACAACAAACCTCTTATCACTTAAAACATTATTCCCATCACATATGTTATCCAAATCTAGCTTGCATTAATTCATTAGAAAAGCTACAAGGCACACTTGCCTACCAAATCTTAAGCTCTTCACCTAAATCAGTCAAAAGTTATGCCATAAAATTTGAAAGGGTTTCACAAAAGTAAAAAACTCAACTTAATAGTAGACCTTTAGTCACTTAAAATATTTTTTCCATCACATATTTTATTTAAATCTAATTTGCATTAGTTCATTAGAAAGTTAGCTATAAGGTGCACATGCCTACCAAATCTCAAGCTCTGAACCTAAATTAATAAAAAACTATGCCATAGAACTTGAGAAGGTTTCATGAAAATAGAAAGCTTAATTTGACAATAGACCTTTAGTCAGTAAAAACATTGTTGCCATCACATACTTTATTCAAATTTAACTTGCATTAGTTTATTGGAAAATTATCTATAGGGCGCACTTGCCCAACAAATCTCAAGCTCTGCACTTAAATCAAGAAAAAATTATGCTATAAAACCCAAGAAGGCTTGTGAAATTTCTCTAAAATTTCAAGCTACCAAAATTACCCCATTCTTTCAAAGGTACTACTATATCCAATCTATTCTCCCTCTCTCCACCATCTACTAAGACTAATCATTCTTCTCCCGCTAAGGAAAATTGTAAGAACAAGTTTTCAAATATTCGAATTGAAAATCATGTCTGAAAAAATAAAACTAAATGATCCAAATTTGCAACTTTAAAGAGAAGGAAAAGGAAGGAGGTGAGGGAAGACCCCAACTCGGTGGCCAATGGAAGGTTCCAATGCTTGGTGGCCCTTGAAAAATTCCAAGCTTAGTGCAGGGAAGCATCTTGCTTGGTGGCCAATGGAAGGTTTCAAGCTTGATGGCTTTTGGAAGGAGAAGGATAAACATCTTTTTCACCTCTTTTCACTTTCCTCCCAACAAATTTTATTTAAGCCTTTTTGTTGTGACCTTAACTTCGGGTTCGCGACCAATGCAAAGGGGCTTGTAAGGGTGCGGGCCAAAACTAAGTCCAGGAGTCGCATTCTCATGCCTCTGGGAGTGCAAAAGAGTGTGAGGGAAAGAACCCTCACACTCCCAAGTGAACTCCCATGTTGGGAGTTGAAGTCCCAGTGGACTCCCAAATGTTTAGAGAGTGATTGCAAGGGTTAAAACCCAATGGCTTGAGAAGGTCTTGATACCATTGAAAAGTTATTGAAACGTAGATGTCTAAAATGGGCTCTCATCACCCATTTGGACATTTGAAACACAAGTCATGGCCAAAAAAAGGGCCATGAGTCAAATTGGCAGTTTGACTCCCGACCATTAAAAGTTGGGAATCGACTTGATTTCCTTAAGTGTAGGTAGCATGTGACATATTGTTGGAAAGATCTTGATAAGGGCTACAACTTTGTTTTAGAACTCATCTCAATTGGAGGTTTGCATACAAAGTTATGGGGCCCCAAATTCGTGGGAGTCCCAACTTTGGCAATTTTGGGACTCCCACTTGGGATCCCGAGACAAAAAAAAAAAGCCATTTGAATGTGGGCCTCGTGAGAGGCACAAAATATACTATACGGGGGAAGGTGATGGCTTCCCCCAAGTCCAGGCCGTGGTGAGTCTTATGAGTACGAATTTGCCCGTGGCTCGTCCTAGCACCAAAAGTGTTCCAATTATGCATTAACCACCTTGTGTTGATTTTGTGCAGGTCCGTGTGAATAGTTGATGCTTGTCAATCTTCCTAGTCCCATTCCGAAGCTCCAACATGCCCTTTTACCCTTCAAGTGCTACGAGGTAGGGAACATGCCCCGACTCCTTACTTTTTCGGTGTCTTTAATCTGGACTCACATTTGAGTATATTAAGGAGCCTGGGGGTGTGTCATTTTTTTCATTGATTTTAATGTTTTACTTTACCATGGTTCTAGACCATTACTTTACGCCTTTCTTTTTTTTTTCTTGACTTACAAATTGCAACTACACATTTCGATGTGCCTAGTTTTCCACACATTCATCACCAAGTTGATTTTGATCGAAGATTTTTTCCTTTCCTTGAATTCATGGCATTGCGTATGACCACGTCTAATAAACCTCAAGCCGCACGAGTGAATGAAAAACTGCTTCAGGAGTCATCCCTAAATTTGACATTGACCCAACACCCTTCATGATGAAGATCCCTTGTTTTGAAGTTGAACCCCTTCAAGTTTGGTATTATCACATTTCTTTGAATTCTCGTACCTTAGTAATTTTGTTGCAGGTCAACCCTGTTTTTGGTGATGAACCTAAAACTATTTATGAAGGTTATACAAAATTGGAAACACCTCCATCTTTGCATGGTCTTCAATTCCCTACGTTGGACACTATTGTTGGTTACTCAATCCAATTTGTTGATTGCCTCCTAATAACAAAGCAAATTATTTAGTTCACACCATTCGACACATCTTATATTTTTTGCAGTTATGAACTATCACTATGGCATAGCCTAGAACTCAATATGCAATTATACCTCCCTGTTGAATTTATCCATAACCTGAATAAAAATTTCATTCATCATGAAATCCATGTTGCCATTGCCACCCTATCATACTATTTATTTTAATTATTATCTTGTTTCAAATTAATTTTATGCTTATAATGTTTGAAGATTATTCTATCTCCATTTGACCCTTCATTGACACCCCTTAACTGCTTCACGAATCTCAATCATCTTCATTTACACGACTACCCACTAAATACTAGAATAAGACCAATGTTTTATCAAACATTACAAATTTTGGTGTCTATTTTTAACCCCAACCTTATAGAAATTTATCACCCCTAATCACGTAATTGAGGTTCTAAAACTATGATTACCAGCTTTTGTTAAAGAAAACAATTAACCCTACATCTCATTCATCCAATATCAAATTTTTTAAAAAAAAACCCCATGCAACCATGTGCACTCATCATTCTTTTTTTTAACATGAAGTTGCTAAAACCCCCTAATAGCTTTACCACACCCAAATATCCCTGATGCAATCCTTAAAAATTGAGATTACCGCACATGGTTATGTCAGTATGGCTCACACTCTTTAACCCACATTAATGTATTTGCATTAGTTTAAATAGTTCCCATTTGTTGTTGGTGTTACCAAAGTTAGCATCAACTCAACAGATAAAATTATAGTGAAAAAACCTAAAATCACATGGAGGGTGAAGGACGAATAGTGAACATCGAAATAAATCTATTAGTTTAGAACCTAGTACTTAACTTGCTTTCCAATAATGAAAATGTTTCAAAAATTAATAACTCACAGCAAAAAATTTAAAAGGGCAAAACTTTGGTTTTCCTCGACAACCATACTTGAGAAGTTATGCACCATTCTTCCAAACAATGATTGCCTTCACAACAAAATAATCAAGTAACAGAATTTAGGTTGCATAGAAATTTACAACCACTAGTAATTCTTTTGTTTATTTGTTCCAATGTTGCAACATGTGTGTGGATGGGTTTTGTAGGTTATATGGCTTTTAGGAAACAAGTCGAATGGTAGGGTTTCATTACCACTACCTCTTTTCTACCTTGTGAAATGTATCTCAAATTTTTTTTGTTTTTTTCTAGTCATGAATTAGAATATTTGCCAACTACATGCACACTATTAAGGTTTGTTATTGTTTGTTAGGTAGTTTGGGAAGCTTGACTTAGTTTTGGGATTACTAACACCAATAAGTTGATCATTATTTTCATGTTGTTGTAAGAGGGTTACATGTTTCATTCACAGAGAGATTGTGGGGCTTGATTGCAGGTCAAGTTGTGGTGTGATTGCTCATTTTGGCTAGAGGATGGCATGTTATAGTTATGTGATTACAATGTTTGTGGTGCCTAGAAAATGAGTTTTTGCTAGTTTTAAAAGCCTTGGCTTAGACCACTTGACATGTCACGAAGGAAACCCTCAAGATATTGTGGATTGCACACTGGATGCACAAGCATTTCAAGGTTGGACAAAGAGTGACAACCCTTGGACCCATGATGATGAGACATAAAATAGTAAGTCATTTCATGTAGTTACTATCTTCTTTTTGTTTCTAGCTCTAACCCTTTGACCTAATTAAGAATTTCCACACAAACTGCAATACAAAAGATTTTGTAAAAGTTGCACTTGCAAGTTATTTTAATTTCTTTAAAAGCTAGAATTCAAGATGAGAGGGCAAATAGGATGAAAGGAGATTCATGATTTTTTTTTGTTTTTCCTAGATTCCATATATCATCTATAAAGAGTGTAACATAGCCTTTGGCTTGTGTGGGCTAGTTTGTCTAATTCTTCCTAGTTAATTGGGTGCTATGCATAAGAATCTTGGTAGAAGATGCATGCAAATTTTCTAAAAGCTTTGGGTGTTGATTTGCAAAAGATGTAACCTATGTAAATTTGTTGCTAAATATTTAGAAATTTACTAGCTACATAGGTGTGTCAGCACACAAGATTTGGGAGGTTATATACATGTAGATTTGTTTCAAAGCTGGTTTTCAAAACTTTTCCACACAAATGTTAAGATGTGAGTTGGATCCATGGATTTTGATCTACATTCCAATGAAAATAATATAACAATGTGCATTTTTTATTGCCTTGAAATAGTTCATTTCACATGTGTGTATATATGTTGTTTTGAATAGGTAACATTGTCAAATGATTTAACCTTCCAATTTCCCTTGGTTACATGTTTTGGATGTTCTAGGGGACTCAGATACTATGCAACATAATAATTGTCATGATCATGTTATGGATATTTGTTATGCACGTTTTGAAGACCCATATGGGTATAGGGGTGTAAGTAACTTATTGATTCCCATGTTATGAAATGTTATGAGTGAAAAACATGCATGTTAATATGGTTATTGCTTGTTAATATGACTATTGTGGTGGTCTTGTTTCTCTTTTCTTTATGGTTTAGCTTTCATCTTCTTTTCATGTTTGCATATTAATTACCATTATATTATAAGATCTGGATTGAGATCTCCTTAGTTCCCCCAAAATTGTACGATCTCTGAAGTCTTATCAGGTTAACTTAATTCATTAATATTGAAAAATTGTTAGAACTGATGAAGATGTCTTCTATCTAATCTGTGCATGACAGGACCCATGCATGGATGGTTAGTTCAAATAGGTTTCAACATTCCTTCTATAGATGGAACCTCAATTAAAACCTTTGGATTTGAACTGCTAAAGTTGAATAGTAGATGCCATGGACCATGTGGTACAGTGGGGGGGGGGGGGGGGGGGGGGGGGGGAGAAAGGAGGTTTTTTTCTTTTTTTATGGTTTTGTGTTTGAGAGTATTTTTTCAAAGGGGATTTAGTTCCACTGAACGATTTTTTTTTTTTTTTATA
>Ga0116227_10011369_pt1 | contig 14983 bp, 10 predicted proteins | sample S1TSphgellanicum_FD_89693 | JGI IMG/M metagenome (GOLD analysis project Ga0116227, IMG submission 89693) | Host-associated microbial communities from peat moss isolated from Minnesota, USA - S1T2_Fb - Sphagnum magellanicum MG | ecosystem: Host-associated > Plants > Peat moss > Unclassified... | reverse complement strand
TTTTGTTTTGTTTTTTGTCTCCCCTTGTTTGGTTCTTTCTGTGGCTTCCTGAGGAAGTGTTAGCCTTGCTGTTTCTTCTTCATCGTGAGAACGGAGATTTCTCTATTCTTATGAAAGATATATTTGAATCCATGAGTTCAGTGTATGGTATCTTTGCCACAGTGGAGCACTACATCTGCATGGTTGATCTTCTTGGCAGTGCTGGCCATCTCCAAGGTGCAGAGGATTTTATTCAATACAATCTCCTGTGAGCCAAATGCTTCTGTGTGGATGGCCTTGCTTGGTGCTTGTAGAGTTCAAGGTAATGTGGAGATGGGAGAGTGCATTGCAAAATGAGTTCTAAATTGGACCCTCAAGAGTGCAGCAGGCTATGTGCTGCTATCAAACATCTATGCTGCTGCTGACAAGTGGGATCTCAGTACAAATTAGAAACAACAGAGGCTGAAAAGGGTTGTGAAGAAACAACCTGGTCGCACTTTGATTGAGGTGAACAATGAGGTGCATTCGTTTAGAGTAGATGACCAAGAACATCCTCAAACCAATGGAATCTTTGCAGAACTGGAGAGATTGTACAGGCGGGTGAATCATATTGGATATGTACCAGACACCCAAATTTGTATTACATGACATAGATGAGAAAGAAAAGATGTTTCATTTGTCTCACCACAGTGAGAAACTTGCCATTGCATTTAGACTTTGCATAGCACCTCCTGGTACTCCACTCCACTCCACATTTTCAAGAATCTGGAGTTATGTAGTGGCCGCAACACCAAGTTCATTGCAAAGACAGCCATAAGAGAAATCTTCAGAAGGGATGCCAATTGCTTTTGCTCAAGGATGGTCTCTGCTCCTGCAGGGATTATTGGTAGTAAGAGCAGTTGCCTTTTTGACTGGGTCCTGGATCAGGTAATTTTGTTTACATCAGGTCAAACACTTGTCTTATGCCACAGTACACATCAAGGGTGTGCTTGAGAAGCAGTCCCAAAGTTGTATGGTTTACATTGTGGCTATTCAGCAAATGTACAGGATTAATAGTCATGTATGCACAGATATCATCAAGGATACAAGCAATGACCATTTTTCAGAGCTTGAGACTGTTCATTGGTCAGTGTGTAAGTGGTTCATCAAGTGAGATCTCTCTCCACAGAACTCAAGTGCCTGACCAGTAATCATTTGCCAGTGGAGGTGGGGGGGTGCAATTGCTAATTTAATGTGGCAAAGTCTGCCTTATTCCATGTATTGTGACAAAGTCAAGATGGAAGCATTGTGGGGTTTGCTTATATTCCATTGTCCACAAATTGTGGCATGAGGCAAACTCAAGCTTTGGCAAACAAGGTTGTGAGGTATGATTATTTCTCAGACCCATCAGATCAAAGTGTCAAGATCTTTGTCACTTCTTGCTGGAATTTTGTTTTGTAGCTTGGCACTGAGGTCCTCCCTGTTTGAAATAGTAGTAACATTTGCTTCTGAAAGGATTGTATAGGATGAAGCCTTTGTCATGCAATTGACCTTTTAGTTCGATTGAGATTGCGGTTTGAATCATTGTTTGATTTTGTTTCAGTCCATTTTGTTGGCAGTTCACATCCCCCAATAGTAGTGAAAAGTTAGAAATTTTATGGGTACATCAATAGGTTATGACTATATGGTGTGCATGGTTGAAATCTATCCATGCAAGATACAACAGATAATGACGTTCAATACGCATGGTTTGAACTTTGAACATTCCTGTATTGAGATCGATGTTCACGTCAATAAATATAAAATTAGCAAATGCAAAGCACCATACCAATCACTTATTTGCACAAGCAAGGTGTAAATTAAACAGTTAAAACATTCCAGTTAGTTGTGTAACGGCTCTGCCCTGGGGACACACATTTGTTAATTGACAAATCTTGTTCTGGAAATGGAAGCAAGAATTGGGTGTGTGAAAATGAAATGATTTTTGAAAGCTTCAATCACGAAGAGTGACCAAGAAAATTGTGAAAACTTGAAGTTCCATATTGGTTATGTAAAAAGATTTGCAAATAAAATAAAATGCTTGTGGTTGTGAAAGTTAGGTTGGTGAACATTATGTGGTGATAGTGCGGGACATAATAAGGAGCTTATACATGAAGTGAATTGGTTTGTGATTAGTGTTGTAAGCCTACAACATGGTTGTTGATTAGGTGTGTTTGTCCAAATGTGAAATAGTTGAGAGCCATATATTTTATAGTTTCAATAAATTGCAAATACATCAAATTTGGTATTATAAAACATTTGTCAAGTTTAGGTAAATGATACCAATTTTATATTGGCAAACATTTGGTATTATGGTATCATTTTGTCCATGCATGCTTCAGCATCAATATTTTGTGATGTTAAAATGAATGATGCAAGATTTGATGAAGATGGGTTGAAATGTGTTTCATTTAAACATAATATATGAGCTATTTTAAAATTGTAATAAAAGAAAACTTCATTTTTGTGAAGAAGTAATGATCTGTATTGATGGAATATATAAGTACATGAGAGTTCCAAAATGTATTTGGTTAGATACAAGTAGAGTTCAATGCATGTTTGTTTGTAATTGATGCATTTCCTTAGTAATGTGTGGATCTATTTGGAAATCCTTCATTTGTAAAGGTCAAAGAAGGTGTACCTTTATTTTTTATATGTGACAATGTTGTGTATGTTAATCAATGTTTATGGACACTAGTAATGTTGATCCTTGCACTTCAATGTATGATGTGAATTGCAACCAATTTGATAGGAAATTGGGTCCTTATAATTGAGAAGAATTGGAACCAATTTGGATCTCTTTTGAAATGGGTTTGATTGGTGTCCATGCTAGATGTATGTCAATGGTTTTTGATGAGTTCACCACTTCTAGGGTAATTGAACAAAATTCATATGATTTTGTTTGAATTAGATAATATGCTAAAACCTTGAAATGTTCCAATAACATTATTCATTAGACCATTGTGTTTTGCATAAGTACCAACACAAAGTTCAACTAATATGTTTTTCTTAACTCAAATTTCAAAGTGCAATCCAATTGTGAAATTTGGATCATCTTGTAATTGAAATGATTTAGGACTTGTGTCATGGTGTTTATCTTATTTGTGTAGGACATATACATCACATATGCTTTGTAAGAAGGCAAATTCATTGGGTTTCACTATTTTGAGGACCTGCAACAAAATAGTTGCAAACACTTTTAGTCACCTAAGACAAGTTGTAAAATGGGGTTTTTCTTCTAGTGTTATATAATTTCCACGTATATAATCTTTACCCACATTTCAATTACAATTTGTTGCATGTGTGATAAAGAAGGTGATTATGTAAGAAAACATTCATTTGTTAAGCTTGTTAAAGAAATTTACCACAAGATTATGCACAGTCTTTTGATTTTTTTTGTTTATCCATGGCAATATATTCTTGTTGTTACATAGATACATTTAGATGACATTTTGTAAAAACATTTTAAACATTACAAATGAAGGTACACAAATCATAACCAAGAGAGTTGAAATCATTTCAATTGCTTTGGTCTATATCAAAAGCGTCAACAATAAATAATTGTTTGCATTTTTTTTGTTGTTTACAATGTGAGTTCGATTTTTGTTTTAGATACAATGTTTTTGTGGATCAATTTTAGGAGTACATGGAAAAATGAAAAAATGAAAAAATTGCTTTGTAGATAGATTGATTCATGTAATGTTTTGTTTGTAATATCATACATGTGGAAGTCAAGGTATGAAATCAAAATACAAGGTTGAAATCAAGAGCCAACTATATTGAAATGTACCTTGTTTCTATGAACATGTTATGTTCGCAATATGATTCATTTTTAATAACTACTTCTTAGTTAAAGGTTTATCCATATTATTTAAATCAAGTTTGGTTACAAACACGCCATCATAAAACTCAACAAAATTTGGTTTATGATGCCTTAATTAGTTGTAAGAGTGTAATGACCAAAGTTAACATTGGCGATCATTGTATAATAGCTTGTTGATTTGTTAGCCTTATATTCTAAGCAAAAAGGGAAGGATCACAAGAGTATATGTATTAAATTATATTTGGCTTTGAATTATTGTTCATAGAAATCCAAATTCAATTGTGAATTTTGCAAATTTTCTTAATCATTTTTATCCCTTTTTGTTGTGCATTTGTGTTATTAATAAAGAAATGGTGATTCTTGTAATGAATTTTGTTTGCATCAATTATTGAAAATATAAAGGTAGCTTTTTTTTTTGCATGAATTATTCTTGATTTGTGCATCAAATTTCCTCTTGGATTTTCAAAAGGTATAATTTTGTTAGTAAGTTAATACACATGTTAATTTATGGCTTAAAATCTTGTTATATTGTTTCAAAATATTGAATGTTATTGAAACAATGTTGTTGTAATACTAGTACCACATTGGGGGGAGAAATTGGAGAGGAGTTTTCTTTGGTGTGCACCACTCAAGTAGGTATTGCAATTGAAGTTGAAAATTTGTATGGCATTTGAGATTGAAAATGATCTATTATGTTTCATAAATTGCATGGCGAAGGAACAAAGTAGGATCGAGACTTAAAGTGTTGATTTTTTTCCCTTTTATACATTCTCCTTGTTATCATGGTTCTTGTTAATTTAAGTGTTGTTAGTCCTTTTTTATTTGTTAACCTGATTTTCTATTTATCTTCAATTCAATTGCAATGTGTAAATAGTAACAAAACAATGATATAGGTATGTAATAACATATCATATTATGGAGAAGCACAAAAAAGGGAGGGGAAAAAAACATTAAATTAATGATGAAAAACTTTCAAGGAAAATATTAATGTTTTATTTTCTCCATGCATTCTTTATAAAAAAAAATCTTCAATTTTCTATTGATTGTTTTACACATGGATATAAAACATCATTAATCCAAGTAAGTTGATTATAATTACAGTGTTCTATTTCATATCAACTCTTTGAAATGTTTAATATGAAAATTATGTTTTCATCAATTGTGTTTTCAAATGTTATTTAGGACATGAATGCAACTTTCGAGCACTTGAAGAATATCAATTGCTTGAATAATGATGTTATAGTACTATTGGAAAATTTTGAGGTACTTTAGTTTTGACATTTTTCTTGAAATAATTTTTTTCATTCATTTTCACATGTATAAGTTTTATGGGTTGTTGAATTATTAAATTTACACATTAATCTTGTTTTGCATTTTGCATTGAAGGCATATTTAAAGCTAATGTTCTCATAATTTTGTACGATTCATGAATATGTGAAAAATGGTGAATATTTTCCCTACTTTTTTTAATGTAATATTGTAATGGTTTTCATATAAAATAGTTGCATTGTTTTATATTGGGCATAAAATACCATTTTTTTTTTTTACCATAAGTCATTTGTATTTATGATTATGATTATTTAATTGCATTCATGAATCGTAGTGCATTTTATTAATATTTGTAATAGTGTACATATATTTAATATTGGTTTACAATAGCTTAAAGAAAAAGATGTTAACAAACATGTTTTGGATATAGAATATAATTAAATTGACTTCACATACAACTTACAAGTTCATTTGGCAACATGCAAGATGTACAAATGTAAGGTACATTCACATCATGCCTATGTGTTTCCTTTCAATTGAGGCTTGTTGATTTTGTTGCTTGATTTGCTTTTGTTATTGTTTTATATGCCAATAAAAATGAAAGAAACACAAGGTAATCTTTTGTCAAATTATAAAGAGTTGCGAATTGCAAATATTGATATTTTGCAAGTATAAGTGGAGATGGTATTATTATTTATTTTGTGTATTTTTGTATGGTTTTTTTTTTTTTCAAATTGTTGCAATTCTTAAAGGTTAAGAAAAATTCTAAGGATCAATCATGACCTTCAATCTATAAAAGAATTTTAATTTGTCAAAGACAATTTAGGTACTTTTTTTTTCTTTTTTCTTAAAATTTTTAAATTTAAAACTTAGTGTTTTTTGCAAAAGAAGTGGGCCAAGTTTGATGATTTTTTTTTTGGCTTTAAACTTTTCTACTAATGTGTAATATTGTCACTAAATTCTTACTAGGTACTACTTTGCAACAATAATTGCCTAGTATTCAATTGATTTCATTTTCAGCTTTTCAGTTACTAAAATTGTTGTTCTTTGTAAATACCCTTGTGGATCCCAACAAATTACTACTTTTCAATTAAAATTTTCATTTTTGTCTCCCAAATATGATGCTTGAGGTTTTATTTTGAGATGTAAATGTGGTTTTATTTTGTCTTGGTCAATTATACACTAGACCTAGAAATTCAAGTATTGAATACATGTTTAAATCAAGTAAACATTTTTATAAATTTTTTAGATGTTATACAAATTTAATTTTTGTTTGTAGGTATGGCCTTGCATGAGTAAGTCAATTGAGATGTAAAAACAAAAGTAGTCACACTTGAATCAACTATTGAAATGGTTATGGCAATATGGAAAAAAGTTGTGTTACATTCTTCTTTCTCATATCATTTAGTGACAATGATTCAACTAGCCACTTGAGATACACAAGGATGTGATGACAAAAATCATTATACCATGGAATAGTTGAAAATGTTGTGTACCAACCATTTGCATGTTGTCAATTATAACTAGCATCTTCATTATCTCAACTTGTTTACTTGTGTTAAACCCAATAATACAAATAACACATTTGTGAGACTAAAACAAAATATCAATTTTTAACATAAGAACAAATTATAGCAAAAACATCAATAAAATTTCTTGTTTGGCCAAAGAATGTATACATTAAACTAGATCTAAAGCACTGAACATGGCATAACACACCAAAAAATTAAATATTTTACTTCATTTCTTTTTATTTTTCTTACTACATAATTTGGGGTTTCCTACATTATCACACCCAACTTGACATTAAGGGCCATCAAAAAATTTAGTCAAGTTTTTGTAAGGTCTTTTAGCCATCATATTGTTAGTGCTACTTTGGAGGTTATGAAGATGAACCACAACTAGGTTAGGTAAGTAGGTAGGAGCTTAGGCTAAGTAAATAGGCTAGGCTAGGTTGTTAGGTAGGTAAGGAAGTAAACATAGGTAGGTAGGTAAATAGACTAAGAAAAATAAGTAAGTTAGCATTTAAGTAGGTACACATAAGTTGATAGTTTCGGTAGGTTGGTAGGTTAGGCAAATAAATAGGTAGGTGGGTAGGTAAATATAGGTAGATAGGTATGTGGCCTAGGTAAGTTAATAGTTAGGCCTACCTACTTATTACTAACCCCTAACTTACCCCTATATATCCATAAATATATAATTTTACAAAATATATTCCTAATTTATCCTTGGTAAACTTTAATACACATCTAAGGATTTTAAGTTCATGTCATAATTATGACCAATATGGATCCAAATGAGTCAAAAGGTCAACTTTTTGCAATTTATTTTTACATATGTCTATGAGGTGCCATTTTAATGGCATGTCAATCATGGCAAATTGTGCTTGATCACTAATATCGATGTTATGAAGTTTAAATTGACTCATTACATGTTCCAATTTTGAATTTTAGTTTGAAAAAATGATATTTAATAATTTCCTTTAATAACATTACTTTCATAAAAGGCCCTTAAGTTTTCAAATGTATATAGTAATGGGGGACTATTTTACACATCTAAAAAACACTCAATTTTTTTAAAAATCAATTTTGTGTTTTCCAAAATTCAAGATCTATTTAAAGCTCATGAATCCTTCATGATGTGCAAATGTGGTGCAATCTATATGATGTTTTTCAAAAAAATTATAGCTTATAATACAAAAAAATAAAGATTAAAATGTCAAAATGTTTGGGTGTGATTTAAAATTGTGATCATGTTTTAAAACAAAATGAAAAATCTATGCATTTTTCTTTTAAATTATTTATTATTTGACATCCTTGAACTAAATGATATTTTAAATTTCAATATATCAAAACATATTTCCTAGCTACTTTTCATTTATGTTTCAAGGAACATTTGCAATCTATTTTACCATGCTTTCACCTTGGAGGCACATGAAATTGACGACAAAAAAGGTGCATAAGATCCCATTGGTGGTAAAAACAAATAGGCATAGAAAATTATATTAGTGGCAAAGACATAGGTGTAAGAAATTATTGGTAAATTACAACTTGTGACTACTATTAATAGGGGATTTTGTACAAGAAACAAGGCAATTAAAATGAAGGGAGTTTTGTTTTTTTTGTCAAAAATTAAAAATCTAATCAACAACTTAATTTGTTTATAATGGGAGAGAAATTATGTCCATAACAAACTTCTTGGGCCATAATTTGGCAATAGTAGTTGTATTTTTCTTCATGGGTTTGTATTGTCTGAGCATAGATGTTGTTTGTCTAAAACACGTACGAAACATGTATAAGTAAGATGAAATATTTTCATTTACAATAAGATATTTCATATGTTTTATTCACAATAAGATCTATTCATATGTGCTCCATACATGGTTTAAATGCACAACATTTGTGTTTAAACAATACATGAACTTATGAAAAAGAGATCATTGAACTATATATTATTGCCAAATTGTGGCTTAAGTAGTTTGTGATGTCTTGTAAAGCCCAAGCCTTTTAGTGTTAAAGAAAAGGGTGAGGTTTTTATGCATTGTGAATCATGATGTAAACAACTTTGCACTTAATAAATTTTTTTTGCTAACCATTACAATGGAATAAATCTTCCTTTTCTTGCTTTAAGGCTAAAATTTTAAAATTTGACATTGTAAACATGCCATTATAGTTGGGATTGATTGTCAAGGGTAAAATGTTACATAACCACGTGGTTGGTTGAATTTTGAACCAATCTTGTGTGCAAGTATAAAAAATGGGACCAAATTGGCATTGGTAAGGGCTTTTTAGTCTTATAACTACTATTTTCAAGACATTAAGAACCCAAATTTAATTTATAATTGTCATTATCAAGAAAAATATATATAATGAAATAATTGCCTAGAAAACTATGGTTACTTTTTGGTTTGTTCATGAACTCCCAAGGTTCTTTGAATATTTGAAATAATTGGAAGCAATGGTTCTTTGATTTAGATGTTTTCAAGAATCCAAAATTTACAATTAATAACAAAATCAAATGCATGCACAACATTCATTTGGACCCATTTTAGGCAAGTAAATCAAGTAAGTCCCTTACCTAAATATTATAGGTAAGTATTGTGGTAAATATGCAAGTTGATTGGTAATGTTTATAATACCTTTAAAAATTATTCTACCCATTGGTATATATTTCATTCTACCCATCTTCACCCTAATTGGCAGGGTTTACCTTTACTTAATTGTTTTGAGGCAAGGAAAATAAGGACTCACATACAAATGTAATATAGTTTATATGCATTCTTTCTTGGTTATGATGGATTTGCTTGAATTATGGTTCATGACTAAATATTAATATTTTAATTACTTTCAAAATTGTTGTCTCAAACTCTTGAATATATTTATTATGTTACCATTTGTTACTATAGGAATGCCTTCATATGGAAAATAAATGATTGAAGGGATTTTCTTAACCTTTTTAATTTTGCCTTAATAATGTGTTTTCATGTTTACAATGGTAATTGAGCAATTGAATTTTTTTCTCCACTTGCAAATGTACCATATTTGTACAAATGTTATACATAAGCATTCTAATTTTATCTTACCCTTTATCTCCTTATATCAAGAGGTTGTATGTTAATAAATATTAGCCCCAACCTTAATTACCTTGTGTAGATTAAAAAAAAAACTCAATCTTTTAGATTGAAAAAGTCAATATAAGTGTTTAATCTTGGATGGTAACTTGAATATCTATAACATACAACATGGTTCTAAAAAGGCAAGTTATTTTATGTGTTTTGACCCAAGGCGGTGCTTTAAATAAATGTCTGTTTTGAATTAGAAATTGTCAAATCACATTGTAAAATATAATGTAAAGCACAAAGAAGAGGCTAGTTCATCATACTTGAAGGTCATAGGGTCCAAGTGTATGAACTTAAAATTCTTAGTGCTAAGAATGATCTCCTTCAAATGCAATATCAAATATAAAACATGAGGTGCATTTAGCATGGTCCTTAGTCCTTACATGCATAAAAAATGTCATTAGGGGAATATAATGGGCCATATATATGAGGAAACATGAATAATGTTTGACTATAGAATATTTATGAAAGGAAATGAAGTGTGCAAGAAAAAAAAAGGCTTTAAATTCATAAAAACATTTAGGGGTAAACATTACATTTTGTGAATTGCCCACTATGACACTTATTCATATGACATGACTTATTGTAAGTATAACATGAAATTTCTTACTATGTATGAATCTTGCACTTTTTGAAAGGTAAATATCCATGGTTAGGTTAGTTCCATTCTTTTCCAAATGATGTGCAAAGAATTATAAGGTGCAAATAATTCATTAAAAAGTAGAATTTACAATTTATTTAATTATAGATTAGGTGCTTATAATTCATTATGATAATGTAACTAAAATAGTTTCAATTAATTTTTTTTCAATATTCCATTATTTGATTGTATACCCTTTTGCCTTGGGGTGTTTCATAAATTATACAAAGAGTTCCCCTTAACAATAAATATCATGTGCCTTAGGTTCTACAAAATGCATATATCAAAAAAATTATGAAACATAAAATTAAATATTTCTTGCACCTATTATGGGGTTATTGGCCTTCATGATGAATTATGAATTATTAACTTTTTGGGCTTTTCATCCAAGAAGGATGGATAACTTAGTAATTGTAAATTGGATTGCACCATAGTCACAATAATTGTAATAGATTGAAAAGGATGGTGATTAATTGTAAAAATGACAAAACATAGTTGTAAATGACAATTAATCACATATAATCACAAATTGAATGGTTGCATAATACAAGATTTCTTCTAATGTTTTGACTTTTACTTGTAATTTATTGAATATATTTAGTTGGAATTTGATTAATTTGTAAGGAAGTAGTTATAATACAAATATGGATAGTGAACAAAACCTTCCAATGTTTTTTTAATAAGTTCACTACAAAAGGGTGTGGTTGTGGGTTTGTTTGCACATTTGTACCCTTCTTTCTGTTATGAAAGAGGGCCCTAGTAAACATTAATATGTCTAGGCATAAATTGTATTTAATGTGCATTCAATCATGAGGTTGAAAAGTTGGTTTGTAAAATAAAAGGAAAACTTGGTTGCAATTGATGAAAGTTAGATCACATGGGCACCATTCAATTGGGGTGTACTCAATGGTGTTGCCATCATAGGTTTGCACTTTTGTTCATTGATTCCTTGCATTTGGATTGCAAAGTTTATGATCACATTGTTTACTTCTAATCTTCACATAAGTTTCTACAACTTGAGCTATGTAAACAACTATTTGCATGATGGGTTAAAGACCCTAAAATCCATGATGGTGTCAAAGGTTTGCATGTTTAATGCTTCTTAAACAACATGTGGTGTTGGATTTTTAGAGTGGTAGCCCATAAGTCCTTCAAAATGGATACATGATTTGGCTGAATTCTTGGTTGACATTGACAAGTTTTATAATGTTGATGGGGAGGGTTTTATGATATGTAATGGTAAATGAGTTGTAATATTACTTGTTGCACTAGATGCTAACAAATATTCTTTTATGTATGGATGTGATTTCTTTTGGTCAATGTAGAAAACTTTCATTGGATTCCAAAGGACATAGCAAAATTATTGAAATGCATATTTATGTTTGGACCTCTTTTGATAGAATATATTAAAATATATCATATTTGCTATTATTTCTTGTGGTATGATAAAACTTTAAGGTACATTGCCAATGTCTTTGGACAATTTACCCGTGTAAGATTTCTAATTGCCATAAGTAGGAATGAACTTCACATCTTGGACCACAATGAGCTTGATGTGATTGTCAATTGCTTAATGAACCTACCTTGTGTTGAATTACTTTTGTGGATTATATTTTGTTTGATAAAAAAAAACATGCATAATCAAATAGAATAAATGGGTAATTGCAAGCTAGAGTGGCTCATTTTTGGCATAGTAGAAGTCCACTTTGACCAAATTTTAACACTAAAAAAATTATCCCACGAATATCACCCTCTCACCATCACATTTGAAAAACCAAAGTTTATTTTTTCCAACTAATACAAGATAGTTAAATTTCATTTACATTATATAGAACACAATGAAATGACAAGGCTGCAAAAATTATTAAATTTTATTTTTCGAAATAACTTTCTAAAATCAAAGAATTTTGCAACCTTTAAAAGTCCATCATCTTTTTTTATTTTTTCAAATAACACCTTAAATCACAAATTTAGTTAAGTAATCATTCACATGAATTTTGAGAAAGAAATCCATATGATCATTTGATACAATGAGAATTAGGATTCCATTTATGAGTTTTGTATGGATTGTGAAATTTGATTTATGAAATTAAAAAAATACCTCATTTGGTTTAATCAAACAATTTGATTGTGATTCAATGGGGGTTTATTGGAATAATAATTTACTTCATAATAACAAGTATTTTTAAAGAATATTACCAATTGAATAATGTTGTTAACCATTTAAATTCATTGTAGTATTAAAAGAACAACCTTATGATGTACATTTAACGACCCCACAATTTGCAACTCCTTAAAACATTAGTATGAAAACTCAATAATATTGATGCAACAAATGAGTTTTACTAACCTACTTCAATAAGGACTATCTTTGAGATTGAAGTTAGTGGAAAAATTGTAGATATGTATAATATTGTCTTGGCAATGTCTTGGCAATTTGATGGTTGAAAGTAGACATGTTTGTTTTAGTACTTAACCCAAGGCAAATGTGTTTCAATGATGATGCAATTGTAAAATGCATGAGTGAAAAAATTAGCCCTTTTGGAACAACAACACTTGCAAGGTTGTCATCCACACCACTTCTTCACAAATTTGAAACATCTAGAATTAGTGGGTCCCCTCTTGTTTGCAAAAGAGGTAGTGTTATATTTACAATGTTTGGTTTTGAAATTTGTACCCTTTAGACTACACATTGCATTATGAGTATGAAAACGACAACCCAACAACAAATCTCCAATTGTTGTCCATTATGACTTCAAGAAAAATGGTTGCCAAACAAATAAATTTTGAAGATTTTTTCCCCAAGACATCTCAACATGTATTGTTTCCATGTATATTGATCAAAGAAATGTTACAGAAGAAGAGGACTTGAAAGATTATTAGTCTTTAGATGTTTTAGTAAATGCTCTTCAATTGGATCTAATACTATATTTCAATTTGACTTCAAATGACTTAATGAGAAATGCAAAACAATCGAAACCTTTTGACTTGAATTTGAAGTTGTTAGAGGCACAAAAGATGTCATTAAACCGAACACAACTAACCATTAATGCACCTCCAAATGTGCACCTTCTTTAGTTAATGCCTCACCCACTAATGCTCCACCTATGAAAGCACAAGTTGCTTTAGTTACACTACATAAATATTCTAAATTTGATGGCAAGAATTGCTAGCCTTCCAAGAAGAGCTCCAATGTTGGTTATGTTGGTTTCTTGCTTCACTTATCATGAAAAACCACAACCTCAAGCCCACTTGTTGATGCTTAAAGCAATAACTCTTTGACTACAAGATTTTAATGGCAAAAAAAAAATGGTTTACTAGTCTCCATCTCAACTTTCTTTTAGCTTTGTCAATGAATTAAATTTGAATGGTGGCAATGTTAGGAGTGAAATATATTCTCTTCACATACATGTGAAAACAAATCCATGGATTTGGAATAAAATGTAAACCCTCATTGTTCCTCATTTTGCTTGAAACTCTAAACCCCTAAACCCTAAACAAACACCTTTCTATTGGTTATAATGAATGTTTTTATTGAATGTTTATGCATTCCAAAATGTTCAACCATGCATAATAGATCTTACAATTTTGTTTTGTGTGACCAATGAATGCCTCATATATTTGCAAGAAGATTATATTTAACAAGTTGTTTGAAAAAAAAAAAATCTATGAAATTGTGAACAAAGACATTTGAGGACACGATGATCAGTCAATTAGCTCTCATGTAAAATGTTTTTCTAATAGAAGTTGATCTTGAATAAAGAACAACCTTCTTCAATGACATTATTGGAATAAATGCCATAAAGTCATGTAAGTGCAATGTTCATATTGAAAGTTGGTGACCAAGGCATTTTTCTTCATATTGATCATTGCACATTTGTGGTTGACATGATACAAGGCAAATGTTTTTTTCAAAATTAGAGATTATTATTTCCAACTCCAAATCATATATGCATGACCACAACACACAAGCTCCCCATCAAAGATTATTATCTCTTTTGTGATTTGTGAAGGTTCATTAACCGCAATCAAGAAACATTTGAAGAGTTTAATGAACATATGTAACCCAACAATGATGGTCGTAGGAAGCAAATGGTGCAAAATTCCACAATGCAAATGATATATTGATTCCAACCATTGTTAAAATAAAACTCTCATCACAATGTAGGCCTAGAAAATCTATGTACATTTTGAATCATTCATATTCAAAATTTGGGTTTTAAATCATGGTTTTTGCATAATCTTAGTATGCAGCAAAACCATTAGAATTCTAAAATGACCTAAACTAGATCACAAACTAAAAGAGGAGGAAACTTGCCCAAAACTCCATACATACATAGTGACATATAACATTTAATACAAAAAAGGTGATGCCTAATTAATATGTTAGGAAAAGAAGTTAAATTGCTCCAATAAAGCACTCTTTCTTAAAATATGTAAATAGTTGGAAATTTCATTTGCATGTCAAATTGTTTAGTGTTGCTTTGCCTTGATGTCCAATTTGAAATATACAATAAATATACATTAATAATATGTTTATCATGATTAAAGTTGGGAGGCAACTATTTTCATTATGTGTTTGATCATTTATGAGTTAATGAAAATCAAATGATTTTCAAATGCCTTGTTTCTTTTA
>Ga0116227_10011367_pt1 | contig 14987 bp, 5 predicted proteins | sample S1TSphgellanicum_FD_89693 | JGI IMG/M metagenome (GOLD analysis project Ga0116227, IMG submission 89693) | Host-associated microbial communities from peat moss isolated from Minnesota, USA - S1T2_Fb - Sphagnum magellanicum MG | ecosystem: Host-associated > Plants > Peat moss > Unclassified... | reverse complement strand
ATGTGTAACTTGATTACACAATTACTTAGGTAATTGTTTAATGGGGTAAGTTGGATGTAGGATTCCATAATGCATTGACTTATGTCATGTGCACCATGTGATGTTGTTTGCTTGTGATTAATTATGGAATCGCATGGGGAACCATGTGATGTTGTTTGCTTGTGATTAATTGTGGAATCCCATGGTGAACCATGTGATGTTGTTTCCTTGTGATTAATTGTGGAATCACATGGGGTAACCATGTGATGTTGTTCCTTGTGATTAATTGTGAAATCACGTGGGGAAACATGTGATTTTGTTTTCTTTTGATTATTTGGGGAATTATGTGGTGGATAGGTTTTAGGAAGTTTCTTGTGTAATTTAAGGAGGTGTTTGTGACCTTGAGAAACACCTTCATTTTTGTACAAAGTTATGGTATGAATACCAAGTTTGTAAGAATTAAAGTTTTGATTTTGGAAAAAGCTTTTGGTTTTTGAATAGTTTTGGTGTTGTTTATGTGTAGTTCATGGAAGGAGAATGGTGAGGCTTGCATAGCCAATAATAGGGTGGGAGGATAGTTTTACAACTAAAAACATAGATTCCATAACTATGTAATAATCATACATAGTTTCGGTCTTAAACCCGTTCGTGTGGTACAGAACCTCATGAAAATTTGAACATCCTAGATCTAATGGAATCATTGAACCCTAATTTCGACATTGGATCTAGAAGTATGTGGGGGTTTCTGTGATAAAAATTTTAATTCCAATTTGTTATGTATTACATAGTTAATTAGTGCATGGAATAAAAAATAAGTGGGGGATATCAAAATAGTAAATGGTACGCGGGGATGTTACTTCAACCATTGAATTGGTTTAATCAAATAAGGACTCAAGGATGTTTACTTGTTATTACCGATAAATTGCCCTAATAATTAGTTACTTGAAATAATTAGGATGAAAAAGTAGGATGTGAGGGTCAACGGATGGAAAGGATAAGGATCAAACTTAAAAACCTCATCAAGATATTCAAGATAAGGGGAAGGATGAGTCTTTCAATCCCATTAGTCATGAGAATTGTCATCCTATTTGATTGAAGGATGGAATATTTTTTATGTCTCATTGGGCTCAAGAATTCTCATCTTAAAATCAATTAGAGGACAAATCATCCTCAATTCTCATTGGTTCTTGAAGGATGAAGAGGCCATTGATTAGAGGGGAGGATTTCGAAACTTCCATTGGACAAGGGGAACAAGCTCAAGGAAAGGATATGGAAGCTTACCAAGGGAGAAAGAAGTCTCTTAGGTTAGGGAAAGAAAAAAGGAAGAGAAGGAATGTGTGAGGAAAATATCAGTTCTTATGTGTGGAAATGTGTTATTCATGAAAAAAACATGAAAGGATTTCCATGACAAAACCTCTCGAGTTTTATTTTAAATAGTTGTTCCTCCCAAATCCACCGTTGGATTTGTGTCAAATTTAAAACAGTTTTTGTTTAGGAGATGTAAAAGGTTTTTCTCCAAATTTTCAACATCATCAGTTTAGCTGTAAGGGAGCTACATTTGCCGAAAATAAAGGGTGTTGTAGTGGAGCTCATGGAAAGATTTCCATGACAAAGCCTTTGGAGTTTTATTTCAAATATTTTTTCCTCCCAAATCCATCGTTGGATTTGTGTCAAACTTTAAAAAATTCTCATTTAGGAGGTGTAGAAGGTTCTCTCCAAATTTCAGCATCATCGGGTTCGCTATAAGGGAGTTACACTTGCCGGAAGTAAAGGAGGTTGAAATTGCCTGTTTTTTCCTCAATTTAAGCAAAGTGATTTTTAGTCCCAAGGCTTAACTATTGATCAAAAAATTAAAAAACTTATAAGATTTTGTAACATGGCTCATTTTTAAATTAGTTTTTTCAAAAATTTAATGCATGTTAGATTATGAGGTTATATGTAGATGTTATGACAAATGGAACAAATGGGGTTCAACCATCAAGCGTGACATTGAATGAACATTAACATAATGCCCCTTCACATTCCATCATGGTGAGTTACGATTCTCCCACAATGTCTTTGTATCTTCCAAGTGAACACAACGCATTAGATTCTTAGTGAATTTCATTGCATTACATTGAACCACTTTATTTGTTGGACTACAACTACATAGTAATTCCACTTCCAAGCGGGTGTTATGAGTGCATATTTTCATGCTGAAGGAGTGCAAGAATGCCTCACACCATGGTAGTCTACAAATGGGCTTGTTGCCCGGATGCGTTTGTTACATTCACTTGTAATTTCGAAATGGCCTGAAATCAAGAAAATGTTGCTACTCGAACAACAATCTTAAGATCAACCGAATTTAGTAACCCAAATGTTCAAAATCAAGCTGAAAAAATTGATCAATGACATTCATAAGAACCATATTCTAGGACGCAGGATTGCGAGAATTTATGTCATTGAGTTTCAAAAGTGTGGGCTACCGCATACACACATTCTCATTTTCTTTGCCAAAGACTACAAGCCACACGTGGTCAAGGATGTAGACCGCATGATCAATGCTGAATTTTCAAATCCAGAGACAAACAAGTTAGCCCACAAGACAATTGCCAAATGCATGATGCATGGTCCATGTGGAGCTACGTTTCTAAATGCCCCATGCATGGAAGATGGCAAATGCAAAAAACAATATCCACACAAGTTCTAATCTGAGACAGTGATGGATGTAAACAAATATCTTATTTATCGACGCAGAAATATAGGGTGCACAGTTTTGGTTCATGGCGTTGAATTGGACAATCGTTGGGTGGTACTGCACAATGTTTATTTGTCGACCAAATACAATGCGCACATCAACATTGAAGTCTGCAACAATATTCATGCAGTTAAGTATTTGTTCAAGTATGTTTACAAAGGACATGATCGTGTGACTATTTAGATCTCACACCAAAACGACAATGCCATCAAAAGGAATGTGGTCAAAGCCAATGAAATTAAAAAATATTTTGACTATCACTATGTATTTACATTAGATGCAGTGTGGCGCATCTTCAAGTTTGATATGCATGAATGGTTTCCTGCCATTGAACATCCGCAATACCATTTGCCCAATCAACAAATGGTGTTGTTCAACGATGACAATGATGTGCAGGAAATGAAAAAAAAGTTGTTTTAGACCTCATAACTGCTCCAAGTGTTCAAATAGTTATCCATGTTTCAATTCTAAATTTACTATAGTGTTATTGATTATATGAATAGGTTTGGTCATTTAAAATCCAACAACAAGTGTTGATTGTGATGGAACAACTTTTGGGTTATAGTACACAAGAGTTGAAGATTGTTACCTTTGTCCTATAAAGGTTACTTCATCAATATTTTGAACGTGTGCGATTTAGTTTACACCCAATGGTACGTTCAGCCTCAATTATTGGGACAAGTTTTGGGGTGTTAAATGTTAACCGATCAAAAATACTTGTGGTTCCTTTCCTTCATTCTGTTTAATAGATAATTGTGAAGTAAAAAAATCTTCTACCACCAGTTGTTGAAATTCCAAGATTGGAAGATCAATAGGTGGTACTTTTGCAACTTGAGAACATGATTATTCTTATAATGGAACTACCTCAAAAACAGGTTGTTATGGTGTTTCTAATTGTAATTGTCCTTTAAAACCTCTTGTGATTACTCTTGACATGTCACATTGATTTTGAAACAAATGTTAATTCTCAAATTCTGTTGATCAACAAGTTGCTCTAAAAATTCAAATGAAAAAATCATGTAAATCTCAAAAAAATCTTCAAATTACATTGTAAAAAATCAAAAACTTATTAAAACACAAAATAATCTTAGAAAACTACTAAAATGAGTACATAATCAAACTAATATTTTAAAAATAAAACAATTCTTGCTTGAACTAGAGATTATAAACACGAGTGTTTACAATTTCGATCCACTACGTGGTCACCAAATGTTAAATGAATTTTCTATTCCCTTGAATGTTCTCTTACTTATTTGTTCTTCCTTAAGTTATTTTTACAACATGTATATTCTGAAACATGTGAATCCAAATTTTTTCCATAACAACAAATTGAAAAAAAAAAATGTACAATGAAAGAAGTAGAAGATTTATGAATGTCCCAACTCCTCTCTTCTTCCTAACTTTTATACTAAAAAATCAAAGTTGTTTGTCTCTTGAAACAATAATTAGCTAGTAAAGTTTAAAATTTAAATGGCTATTGGTCACAAATTCCACAAATTTTTTCTATTAATAAACTAACAGATTTATCACTAACCTATTAATCTAATAGTCTAGGTATTCTAACCTATCACTTACCTATTAAACTAATAGATTGGTTATTAGTTGAATATCGATGGTCTATTATCAACAAGTAATATCATAAAAAATATTAAAAGCCTCTAATCAGTTACTTTGTACAAGCAAAAAATTTGGGTTAACAAAGGCCAAAATTTATCCAAGGATTTATCAAAATTTTATTTAAAAGGATTTTAATTTAATTTGAGATTTAAAATTTTATTATGTGCATTTAGTTATAATACCCCATTCATCATAATGTTGATTTTGAAAGATTTTTACAATCTCTCATATATTAATAAAAACAAATCTAATATTGATTACATTTGTAATTCCATACTAATAAGTATTTTAAAATTTTGAAAAAAAATTATTTATATATATATATATATATATTCAATTTTCAATGGGTTATTAACTAATGTACATGACATCTAATATGAAACATTCATGTAGGGTGGAACATTAACATAAAAGGAAAGTAAGGAAAAAATGAATAAAAAATTGATGGCTAGAACCATCACAGAGGAGACAATAAGGGAAGGCCACAAGATGAACATTTCGCATGAACCAAAAAAAGGGAAAAAATTAATCCTTCTTGTGGTAGGAAGTTATTTCACCGACAACCTTTCTAATGTTGCCTGCATGTAATTTGTGAGATCTAATAATAATGGGAGGTCTAAAACAGAAATCACCCACCAACGTAATCTTCTTTTTTATAGCAAAAGCTAAAGCACGCTGAAAAATAATACTAACATGCTACCTGAAAAATTGAATGCAAAAAGACAAGGATAAATGACCTTTTGATTGTCTATTGTGGAAAAGACTGGCACATTCCCTAATGAAACGATCCATATCACACTTGGGTGCACCATGCACCTCCATGGCCATTGGAATAAAATGGTGGCCCTTATAAAGCCTTCTATATTTATAGATTTTAACAATGGTGCTAAGTTTCGCAACTACACTTATTGGTTAACTAATTACACTTGAAGCCATTGTCTCCCACATTGGGTCTATAACCACCACATTGGCAACAAAGACCTAGTCTTCTTGGGTCATGTAGAGATCAACTCATAATGAAACTCCTAACATAAGGGTGTACCATCGCTCTTTTCATACAACGTGCCCACTCTCTCGAGCGAATGCATACATGATGTTTTAGATGACATCATGTGTGGCTCTCCGTTGACCTCCAAACAGGCAATGAACTAAATGCATGCCAGATGCATCCAACTTGTGTCCAAACTCACACATGAGAAGATTAAATGCCAAGGGTTAAATCTAATTGAGACAAAAAGGCAATGTTAAGGTGAAAGTATAGTGTGCAATGTGAAATGAATGGATAGATGGCCTAACAACCAACCATAGCCCTGCCCCCTTGCAAGAATGAATGTAAGCTTTGGATGTGAAGGAAATGGAGTCATCCTCCAAAATAGACCTAAGGGATGTGTCATGGTGAAAGTCCATCAAAGATGCCCATAGACTTGGGGTGCCAATAACTACCAAACTTTCAAAAAAAAGGTGCATCTCCTAGCTACAAGAGGGAAGGCCATCTCATGCTACACGTAAGCATGACTAAAACAAAGGTGGGCCCCCTTCAACTTAAGAAACATACTCCTCTAAAAAAGGTCTATTGAAAATATGAAATCTAGAGCATAAATACGAAGCCACTATAATCCAATTCCCTAAAAAAATAAATGGGGCACATTCCTCCATAGATAGTAGGCCTATACCACCAAAGGATATTGGTAGTCAAGCCTGATGCCTCGTTTAAGGGGTTCTAAAAAGACTCCCATGATCCTGGACCCATAATGTCCCCACATACTTACATAATTCTTTTGTCAAAATCCACCAAAAAATACAAGGAAATAAGTATTGTCTATTTGAGATAAGGAAGTTGACAAACTACACATGAAGACAGAATGCCCAAAGTAACATGGGCATCATCGATATGTGTCATGCTTGAGATAAAGCCTCATCGAAAAAAATGTGTGGCAAAGTTCCCAAAACCCATTAGCACACCCAAAATGCGTAAGCCGTTTGTGACCAAGGTGCAACCCTAAGGAATTTTTATGCCCAGAAAAATCCTTTATGGACTCCAAAGCTTACACTTTGACACTTTGACCCTAAGCCCAACTAAGGTTAATTGGTTAGAAAGGTGGTCAAAGCCATGAGTAATCTCATTCAAAGGCCCCACGATGCGGGTATCGTTTACTAAGGATGGAAATACATAGTTGGGGGCCCTCACAATGGTCTATAAGAGAGCTTGATAATGGGCCAAAGTAAATAAATGACCTCCTAAAGCATCACCCTGCCTCATGCCTAAAGATGACTCAATAATGGTGTTCCCTTCCACATGATGCCCATGTTAGTAATAAAGAGAAAAATGAACATCATAAAACAACCTAGTAAATGAGACATTGCTCACTAAAGGCCCCTAACATCACACAATTTTCAAAAAATAACAGTTCGAGAAACGTTATTAAAAACGTTTTCGATGTCAATTTGCATCACAACCCAATCAAGGTGTAGGTCAAGGAGGGTTTGGGTGCCAAAAGGGATGGCCTCATAGCCTCTAAGGGTCGATGCTCCAAACTAATGGGAGGATAGGGGTTTTTGAAATGGCCCCCAAAGTTGCAAAACAATGGAGCGACTAATAAGTCAAATAAACACCTCGCTCACGACAATAGGATGAAAACTACCAATGTCCTTTGCCATTGCCAACAATTTGTTAACCCCCAACATTAGGGCCGCCGTCCTAGGGATATCCCCACAAGCAACAACAACAACTTGGAATAATTTTGAAAACCTTGAAGATGGGTCCTTTGGTATGAAACATCCCAAGAGATGTTCATATACCAACTTAGAAAACCCATTCGAAGATAAATGGGGAGTAATGGTTAAGGCTTGGGCAAATAAAGTCTTATCTAGGACATAAGTGTGTTCATGTTTATAGTCAAAAATAGGTGGAAGGACAAGATTTAAAAGAAGGGGGTGTAATTTGCGTAGGGCAACAATGATGTCCTTTGAAGGAATAACTGGTGTCATGGGTTGGAGAATTCTAACAATGTGATTATACTCATTGAGTTTCCCTAAAGTTAAACATCAATGAAAATGAGTGGTCGAAAAATCTTCCCATGAATGGTGGGAACATGGTTCACATGAAGCACATGGAAAGTCCTTTTGAAAAGAAGACTAATTGCCCGCCATAAACCTCATGAAGTGAATAGAAACCTTTCATTGACTTGAACGACCTCCTTGAGTATAACACAAACACTAACATGGCAACAACAGGAAAAGGAACCATGTGAATTTGTTTGTTGAGTCTTGAGCAATTTAATCAAAAGTAAGTGAAAATTTTGCTTGACCTTGTCCTAAATGGCTTGAGGGATACTATGAAACAAATGAGGGCACACAAAAAAAGACTAGAACAACCCCAAAATGGAACTAGATTGAACTCCAAATCAACCCACGAAACAAGAAGAATAGAACCAAGGAGAAGCACATGAAAGGAGGACACCTACAAAAAAAAATCAATTTGTCTAGCTTGGGAAACAAGGTTAGCAAGAGGAAAATTAGTTAATTGAAATTCAATATTATTTCATGTCACAACATGGCATTTTTTTAAAGTTATATTTTAGTAAATTTTATTATGACACAAAAAATTCAAGTTTACTTAAATTTATTTTGTTTAACAAAATTAAAATTATGATAATTTATGTCCATAAATAAATTTGTTGTAAATTTCATATTTTAAAATTTTCTTGCAATTTGAACTTTTCAACATTATATTTTCATATCAGTCTTTTTGTATAATGCACAAGTTTTTTTGATAATTTATAATGAAATTTGAATTACATCATAAATTTGGGATGTTGTCAAGGAAAACTAAAACATGATTTGGAGAAATTTAAAAATTCAATAAATAAAGAATTCAATAATGAATAAAAATTAAACGACTTTATTGTTTGAATGAAACATGATGTATGTTAAACATGAAATGAATTAAAGTATAATGGTTATAACAAGTGCATTGATGAGATTAGATGGTGGTGTACCCTTCAAACCTTTTAGAAATCATCAACCTTTTGAAAAGTTCCATCAACTAAATTTTCTTTAAATTTATAATTAAAAAAAAATTGCTAATCATTTCTTTTGAAATGTTTTATCTATCACATCTTTTAAAAGTTTCCATTGAACATGTTTAAAAATAAAATAAAAAAATAAAAATAAATAAAGTTACACGTTCTAAAAAGTTCTATTAACTATTATTTTTGAAACCTATTATATAAGTTTTTGTTAGTTTTACATCTTTTAATCTTTTAAAAACTCCTGGGTCCAAATTTTTTAAGGTGTACCAAAATCTTGTCACAGTGTTACCATTTTTTTTCTTTTTTACTTAGTCTTTTTTTAGCATGTAAAGACACATTTATGAAGGATTATGGTGGAATCTAAAATTATAATGGTTTAAAATATAATCCTTCTAAATTTTTTGACAACTTTGGATTCATTATTTTATATGGGGATCAAAATATAGAGTAAAAAAGGATTGTAGTAAAGACTAGGCCCTTTTTGTCTTGTGTGATACACCTTCAAGGATTTTCATCCTTTTATGCATATTTTTCATGAATGTTTTTGAATTTAAAACAAAATCAAACATATTTCTCAAGGATATTTTGGAAAAAATAATAAAAATTTTCAAACATATTCTTCATGGATTTTTTAAGAAAATTCTTTAAAAATTTAAACATATTTTTCAAGCATATTTTTTGAATTTCCTTAAAAAAATCCTCTATAGTTTATTATTTATAATAAATGTTGTGAATGTGTAATAAGCCCCACAAATTTTCATGATCATAACAATGATATTAAGGGCACATTAAAAAAATCAATAAATATAATGTTTGATAAAAATTATTATGTTCCAAACCTAATTACAAAAAACCATGATTTAAAATATATATATTTTTAATTCAACTAAATTAATTTTATTCATTTATGTATGACAAAATATGAATGACATTAATTTAATATTCTATTATGGTAGTAGGTTAATTAATGTTGACATGGTTTGGCTATGTGGATGTTTGGATTGATTTTTTTGTAAACTATTTAAATAATTTATAAAAAATCAAAACATATCCTTTTAAAATGAAATACTAATTTTTTTCAAATGTCAAATTTTGAATTTGGGTATGAAACTAATTTAATATATAACTTGTCACATCAACATCATTGTTTTTCAAGTGGTTTTGTGATCTCAAGATATTTGTGATTCTTTTTCAAATTTTCAACTTCACATTAAAAATGATAAAATTTTACAAACAAGTTGCAATTTTTTTGAAATCATAATGTGAAAATTCACCCTAGAAAAAACAATCAACGTTATTTAAATGGCCAACAAATATTAGACAAATAATTATATCCATTTAAAATTGTGATTTTTGGATTATTTGATGAATGTTCTTCAAAATGTGGATGAATTCACATTTCTTAATAACATTCAATGAACATTCTGCCAAATTTGTTAAAACCAAATGTACCGTTTTAAAAGTCAAATTGTGAGATGAAAAAAATCACAATTAATGTATTATTTCCTTTATAGGTAGAATTTTAAAAAATCATGCATAGGAAACTAAATTTTTTTTTTTTTTAAAATTCTTAAGTGCAACTTTAAAGTGGAGAAACCCAATTTTTATTCAAATTTTGTGGCATAAAATTTTGTTTTGTTCACAAATGAGAAAATGTAACATTAAATTTCTATATTATCAAACCTTAATGGATTTTAGTTCTTATATGGAACATTTTTTGAAAATAACACATTTACAATGTAAGTAAAGTCCACTTGTGGGTTGACTTCTTCAAATTCTTTCTTATTTTCATTTATTTGTAATTTATCAAAATTATTCATACCATTAGGTTCAACATTAGGTTCTTCATGAATAATGTGAACATTTTGAATTTCCATGGCTTTCACTTCCTATGGTAGAAAATTCACATCTATGACATAAATTGTTTTATTCATGTATATGTATTTGATTTATATGGGCATTTCATGACCTAGAATGTTAATAAACATGCATTTTTTTGAAATAAAACTGGATTCATTCTAAACAAAATTTCAGAAATGTAATGTTATTTATGCAAGGAAGAGAACGAATAATTTATCTTCTAGGTCCTTATGTTTTATATTAACCAACATTTTCATCCTAATAATATTCCTTTGCATCACCTCACCGATTTTTGTTAATTTTAACAATGTCATGTTGGATTTGTCACATCCATTATTTGTAATGAATAAAAGTTGAAAGAAAACATTTTCAATATGTACCAAGTATAATTTGAACAAATCCCCAACTTTTGAAGGTGTTTGTCAATGAACATTCACTACACAAATTGGACAAAATAAATTTAAAAATGTATAACCAAAACAATGGTAATTAATTTTTTTCACATCTCACATTATAAATGAAATTAACTACACCAAAAGTGGACTTTATAAATGGTTGCATGTTCCACCAAGATAAAATTCTGAAAAATTACATGAATTTAACACAACTCAATTGATTATGTCACAAAAAATGTGATTTTTAATGAGTTCAAAAGTTCATTGTTGAAAAATGTCTTATTCAAAAGGTCATCACATTTGATATTATGACTTATAGATGTGATTTTTCAACATGTGAATGATAAATGGTTGTCATGTTTTACAAAGTGGGTAGATAAAACTTTTACTATGTGATCTATACATTTGGGTATATTACATAGTCACCTTTTTAATTATCATATTCAATTCAAGAATATTTCAAATTTATTTTAACTTTACTTTATTTGACTAGTATATTGTTAAGGTTTGTTTTTATACAAGGATGAGAAATAAATAAATAATGATTATATTTTAAAAAACAATGTGTGTGTGTGTGTGTGTGTGTGTGTGTGTGTATTCCCATATATTACAATGCACATGATGATGATGGATTTGTTTGATTTATGTTTGTTAAATTATGTCACATATTGAAGGTGACAAAACAAATATTTCAATCATTGAAGCTAATAAAGATAATTAATGAGATGGTTGGCCAAAAATAGAAGGACCTAGAAAATACTTTTGTGAAATTTTTCTCACACATTGTGCATTGATTTGCAAAGTTCATAATTGAACCAAAATTTAAGTTATGAGATCCATGTATCCATCAAGATTCTAAGTTGTGAAAAGTGTGTAGTTGTGAAGTACATACAAAGGGAGTATGTGTCAAATGTGATTTTTTGTGAAAAAAATTGTTGTATGATTAGATTGAGATGTTTGTGATGAACTTGACATGGAACCCAATATTTTCAACAACTTTACATTATCATAAGTAGAGGAAAAGAAGATGGAAGTAAGGGAAATCATTGTGAAAAAGGACCATACATATTGGCCCATGATTTATTTATAAAAGATGAAAATTAGGTTCATGTGAAATTTGGAATTTTAGTGCACAAGGGTTTAGTTGTTCTTGTTCAATTGGGAATTTCCAAAATTATGGATTCCACATAATTTACCTTTAAAATTTGAAAGTCACATAGGGTGAAATCGTGTTAAAACATGCCAAAAAAATAGTCCAATGATGTAAACATATAAAATTATGTGAAAAGTAAATTCAAAGTAGATCATGGCTTGTGAGGTTGGTCTTTTGAATTATATGGATGTATCAAATGTGAATTGGATTTTTAAAAAGCATTTAAAGATGTTATAACAATTATTTTAAAAATTTACTTTTAAAAAACTTATCACACATTACAATTGCACAAAGTAAACCTTTTCCACATTCATGGGAAATGTTTTTATGAAATTCAAACATGTGATGCATTTAATCATTGTTTAAAACATGTTTTTCTATGTTATAAACAAAAAAATTGCATCTTGCAATAAAAAAATAGATTCCAAGCACTTTAGATCTCTTCTAAATTTGAAAGGGTTTTCAAATTACTATAATTAAAAACTTTCAAAAAAATTGTATCAATGTGCAATATGCTTAAAATAATAACACATTGTTTGCATTATTTGATTTGAAAAATACCACCAAAGAAAAACTAAATCTTTTTTTTTACCATTTGCAACTATATTTTAATTGCAAAGGACATTTGCTATTAAAAATTGCATAATTGCGTTAAACAAGTTCCATAAGACACTAGTTGCAAATGTGGATGAAGTCAATGGTCAACCAATATTTCATCATCCATATGGTATTGTATGCCATTCATATATTACCATAAAAATCAACAACTTACATAATGACATGTGACAAAATGAAAAAGGTTTGGAAATTTTTGTTTTAAAAATAAATAATGCATCTTCATCATCTATTTTAAAAGGTTTTAGATTGTGACATGTGGCATAATACAAATATGCGAAGTGGCATTAAATTTTTTTGACCAAAATAAATAAAATTTAGGTAAGGTAGGTCAAATCAATCAGTCAACTAATTTATTTAGTTATAAGTTATTAATCAATAATTCATACCTATTTAATAACTAATTAAAATTACAAGTTATAAGTTAAAATTATCAAATATTTATTTGTGAAAAATCATTGATAAATAAAAGTAGAAATAGAAATATTAAAAAATTGATAATTAATAATTAACCAATATTTAACTAACTAATCAATTATTTACAAATGATTGAGTAATAGTGCATATAGAATTTATAAAAAATATTGACTTATTAAATATTAATTATAAAATAACTATTAGTTATCAATTCATTAATAAATAGGTAACCTAAACATTAGGTGGGGTAAGTAACCTAGGCTAAATATGTAGGTAAAAATAAATAGATAAGTAGGTAGCATAGGTTAGATAGGTATACAAGCATATGTAGATAGGTAGGTAGTTAATTTGCCTAAATAAAAATTAAATACAACTTCATAAATACACCCATGGAAATGTACCACCAATATTATACTCCTAATAAAACTTAGCAAAAATACACATGTACCTTCCAAAATTTTCTTAATACACCTATATATAACACTAGGGGCTATGTTGACAACCTAGTAGTGTGATTCAATGTGGTTCCATTTGCAATAAATGGGACATATGGGCATGATCATAGATAAAACAATCTTAGAGTGCAAGATGAAAAATCATTAATCACAAATGTAGTTGTAACATAGTTGCAAGAATGGTGAAGAAAACAAAATAGTTGCAAAGATGATTAAAACTAATTACAAATGACAATTAGTTGTATGTAGTTGCAAATGCATTGATTGCATTTTGGGGGATTTCTTCTAATATGTAGAATATCAACTAAAATAATAAAATTACAATAAATAAGTAAAATAATGATCATAATAAAATACATTAGGAATGACCATATATGCTTTATTAAATAATATTTGCACATTTCAACTATTACAAAATTGCAAAAGAAAAAACCTAAACCAAAAAAATGAAAAATCTTATTTACTTAGTGAAAAAAATCATATACCATGTTTTTAACCTATATGATTATTGTAAATAAGAAATTAAAAAATAAATTTATACAACAAAGGCAATGGGTTTACTTGAAGGGAAAATGTAATGGTGACCAAGGATCCAAATCAATAATAAAATAAGAATGTATATCAATATATTTCAAACTTTGATCAAATGTGTGTAAATGGTTATACATAACAAATTGTAGCCTTAGTTTTAATAGGATGTTTGAAATTTCAGAGATTCATGTTTGCCATGCCAATTGCATACTTGTCATTTTCACTTTGAAACATGATTTATTTGTGTAATTTTACTTTTACCCACTCATATTTACATAATATGTACTTGCTTCATTTTCAATCAACCTTTAATAGACTAAATCAAAGTCACTTGAATCCAAATTTAACATTTTCAAGGTTGAAAAGTACAAAGGATAAAGGTGAAGAAGGATGGATATCATTGGTAAATTGTTTTTAAAAATTTATGTTAGGTTTTGACCCCCTTGTTGACCCCTTAATGGTTGGCATGGATGTTTTCCTTTATGAATATAAAAGTATAAAAAACACATTTTTAATGACTTGTAAAGGTTATTAAAAATAATTTGAATAAAAATATGCATAAATGGTTGTGCATGTAGAACAATGCATAACATTATTAGAATAAACATTCATAATTTTTTTTACCCATATTCAATTTAATATATTAAAAAAAATATACCCACACAATATTGGGAAGAACCTATGAAGGCCAACTATGTTCTTTTGCAAACTTTTATTATGGTTGTTTGAAAAAAACATTATTTTCTTCATCTCCCATGTTTTTGTTTTGTCATGTGTATTGTGCTTAACGTAGCTTTCAAGCCTTAGTTGTTTGAAAATTATTTTGTTGTCGATGATTGAAAAAAGGTGGTGTGCAACAACATTATTTCCTTCCTAACATGAATGAAATTTTTACCCATTCACTATATTTGTTTTCCATGTTGATGATAGGTTGTCATGTTGAGGATGAGATACCAAAGTTTTCCCCTTGATATGCTATTTTTGTTGTTGATTCTTTTTGTGAAATTCTCAATTAAAAGATTGTGTCCATGTGTAAGTGACAACATCCCAATGTGTGTAACTTAAGAGGCAATATATTAAAGCTACAGTGGTGTCTATCTGTCTGTCTGTCTGTCCGGGCAGTGATTGGAGCCCCTCTACCCCTTCTAGTGCTAAAAGTTAGGAGTGTGCCCTGAGTTCTTCATAATTCTGTTGTTT
>Ga0116227_10011366_pt1 | contig 14988 bp, 13 predicted proteins | sample S1TSphgellanicum_FD_89693 | JGI IMG/M metagenome (GOLD analysis project Ga0116227, IMG submission 89693) | Host-associated microbial communities from peat moss isolated from Minnesota, USA - S1T2_Fb - Sphagnum magellanicum MG | ecosystem: Host-associated > Plants > Peat moss > Unclassified... | reverse complement strand
TATGAGCAGATGACATTGAGGAATTAAAGACATAGTAAGCATAGAAATAATCTCTTTACATCCAATACATTTAAGTTGAAACATCAAGGACAATCTACCTGATAGCTCTGGTGGAATTGGCTCATCTTGGCTCCACACCACCGGTTGGGAGGGGCCCTTTAGCAGCATGAATGTGGAAGTGACGGGCTTGGGGTGTCTTCACCTTCACCATCATCTTGCTATTGCTACTGGCAATATCATCATTTGTCACATATTGTGTGTTGCAAGGTCCATTGACTGGGTGCCCAATTCAGATTGTGCTCAGAAAGTTAGAAAGGTCTGATCCAAAGACACCCGTCTTCTCCATAATCCGATTATGGTCTTTGAACCTCTGATTGATGTCATACCACATTTTGGCGACCAACCGTGACACCAAAATGACATTCACTGTTGACTCCCAAGCCATTGTAAACTCCTATGCCAATATCCAAAGAACCTTTAGAACATTAGAAATGCCGTTTCATTCTGAGAAATGCACTAGACAAAAGCTGTTCTTCAACAAATTCAAGCAATAAAAGATTGAGCACCCACATTTGTGCACAAAAGAGGAGGATGGGGAAATAAATAAATACTAAACCCTTCAACAAAATGCACTGGAAATAAGTGTTTTGATTCAATAAAGGGGAAAATTGACAAACACCCTATGAAGCTAAATTGATAGAGAGTAGGTAACAAAAATGTTATCAGGGGAAAGTGTGGGTTTACAAGTTAGATGGTCAGAAACATATACCACAAACTTTTGAAAGAAACTTTTTTTTCACAAAATAGATTTACTTGATCTCCCACAAACTCCTACTTCTTTAATCTTGTCTTTGTCTTGTATAATGTTACGCATATCCTAAAGCTTCCTGGGGAATGCAGAATTTGCCTTAAAAACCATCAATGTTGAGTGTAGATTTTTTACCTTAGGAACTTGCTGGTGACTATGAGAACCATGAGTATTGTAGTTTGGAGAAAGTGAGAGATTTTAAAAATTGCTCTATGAGTATCCAAGTTTTGAGAAGGTGACAAATTATAGAAATTGCTGTGCGAGTATCCGAGTTTGGAGAGGTGAAAGATCAGAGAAATTGCTCCACTTTCATTGTTGGAAATTGCGCCAAGGTCTCCCAATCTGATCTCACCCCACTTTTCACTAGCCTAGTTGCTTTCCAAAATTGAACCTCAAACAAAAAACTTGGCATGCATAGAGACAAACTTTTCTCAACTATGATGTCCCAACCCACACAATCGCTCCGAGCCAAAAAAACCCACCAAGGCCGACCTATCGTTGCTAACTCCAAACCATGTAATCTCTTCTTGATGATGGGAACAACGACAAAACCACAACTACTCCACAAACTCATAGAAAGATTTCATCCTAAACAACAAACACTGCGATTGTTTGCGTCGCACAATCTTTCCACCACCAACAACCTAAAAGAAATATCAGAAAGCACCCTAATTGCTAGACACCAATAGCACATGTGCATGCCTAGAAAATTACCACGCAACACAACATGAACAACAATAAAAAAACAAAGAAAAATTCACACGATCAGTCAAAAACACCCACCCAAGATTGCAAACAACAAGAGCAACAAAAAAAATTCTTAGCAACAAGTGAGTGAATGTATGAGGCAGCAACAAAAGGAAACTATAATATAAATATTTTGAAAAAAAAACCTTAAGAAAAAACTTTGCTAACTATTTAAAACAAATAAAAACTTAAAAGAAAATTTTGTTACATGTCATATTTTGTTTTTAGTTTGAAGGCAATTTCACTAGTTTTCCATTGTTTGGATAGTTTTCTAAAAAGATGTCATTGATTAACGTTAAATCTTTCTTGGGATCCTAAGTGACCATGTTCCATGAAAATTTTGGAAAAAAGACTCTCATACCATACATTAGCAAAAATAAAATAAAATTTAAACAACTAGCATAGATTTGTTGTTCAATGACGAAAGGTGACACCTTGAACATATATTCTCAAAACAAGATGCACTTACACAAATGATCAATTTTTCAAGTAGTTACATTCAAGCTACAATATATAAAAACATTCACATTAACATGACACTTAGTAAAAACCGATACAAATGAACTAAACACCTTGCAATATTCATCCATACATCTAAGATGATCAATTTCAAATTAAACTCAACTTTATTCAAGCAACAATATATATAAACATTTACATTAATTTGACAGTCAATAGAAAACCAAAACAAATGAACTAAACATCTAGTAACATTCATCCACACATCTAAGATGATCAATTCAAAATTAAACTCATTGCATTCAAGCAACAATATATAAAAACATTTACATTTATTTGATACTCAATAAAAAACCAAAATAAATGAACTAAACACCTTACAGCATTCATCCATACATCTAAGATGATCAATTCAAAATTAAACTCACCTAAAAACTTGTCTCAACATTTTGTCTTTCAATCTTGTCCTTATGCACATTTGATGTTTTTTGGACATGTACATCATCCACAACCACTAAAACAACAACGAATGATTGATTTGTTACAAATTTTTGTTCACCAATTTTTTTTTTCACTAAGAACAAAATACTAATATTACAAAGCTCAATGAGCTCCAAGTAGAATGTGCATAAAATATTGGGAAAAATGTTGATGCTTGAATGTCCTCACTAAGAGGCCATTAGGAACCATGAAAATGAACAACATATATGATTTAGTGTATGTTCAAGTACCAGTAATGTGTGGGGGACATTTAATGTAAAGGTTGGGATCTACATGCATCAAACAACCAATTTTAAAGGGTATTAAATAATTATCCAACTTAATTTTTATCATCTTATTATTATTTAATTATTTAATATATACATATTAAAGCCACCGTATATTAATTATAATTTATTATTCCAAATTATTACAAACCTTGTATTATAATTAAATTGATTACTTGAATCAAATGTACGTTATTTTTTAAACTAATTAAATTATAGTTTTTAGCCAACAACCAATATATTGCACCTTATATTTTTATTCATGTATTTTTATACTTATTTTTATTAGTGTCCTCTTCGGGCAACGATCTCAATTGTACTAATCTTTTCAAGATTTCCTCTTTGAATAAACTCTTGAAAGGTGTGAATAGCTAAAACCATAAAGAGATCGAAAAAAATGAATTTTTTCAATTGTTGGCATGTTGTCAAGACAAACACTTGCCAATCCTTTATTCTTTTTTTGGGTGAAAATAACCTAAAAATCGGATATCTTTACAAACATGCTTTTGTGTAAAAATCAAATATTTTTTAAAGATGCTTTCATCAACAACTTATATTAAAAGAGGTAGGGTTGCCATCATTTGCATTGTAAATTTTGTGCTACATTTATACCAAATTATAAAAATACCATGTATAGTAACAATGTTCAAAATCAACACACATTTGAAAAAATGAAAAAAAATTGGAGAAATAGTTGATCATTGTCTTTATTATCCCCATTTAACCATTAAATTGTTATACTTTTATGAAAATTCCTAAAAATAATTCAAGGATAACCTTTTTTTTTCTATTTTTATAAAAAGAGTATATATATATATATATAGCTCACAAGGTGGAAACAATTATCATATTTGTTACCATAGAATCATGGGAGCAATTTTGTCTCAATCACATATTGGACCTTGGTTAACAACAATTCATGTAAAGGCACATGCAAAAAAAAGTAACAATTAATGCAATAAATGATTGATGTGCATTAAAATGGATGAAAAATGATTATTTATTTTATTCATGTTTAAAATATAAATAAATTTATAATGCAGGAATGTTTTTTGAAAAATAAAATTTAATATGCCAAAGTGAATTTTTGGAAAATTATTCAATGTTGACATGTCAAATTTTTTTTGAGTATTACTATATACAAATTGAACTGTAAAACAAACATAAATAACTTTCCCAAAGTTGTCCTTCATCACAAAAAAGACAAATTATTCGTTTTCAAGCAAAGTTAGATGTTTAAGGAATGTTTTGTATTTTAAAAAGTTATCATCCTTTGTTATAGAAGATAAAAGATGGTGATCTTGCAATAAAAAGTTCCCAAGGCCCAAGTTTAGGCTACTGCACAATCAATAATTTTATGCCCAAACCATGTTATGAATGCATGTGATGATTCAATCAAGAAAGAACTAGCAATGCCTTGACTACATTGGTTAGCATTTCATTTAGTATGGAAGTTGAGATGGTGGTCAATATTTGCTAATGGACCTATAAATCTTGACCAATTTTATGTAGGCTTTTCTTACAAAGAAACATGATTGCAGAAGTTATTAAAGTGATGAAACATTTTTTTCAATTTTTGAAAACATTTGATCCACATGAAGGTCACAACATGGCATCATGTTAGATCTTTGTTTCAAAGTTTTACAAGTTGTGCAGATTATGTGGGGGCATGGGGATGGAATTCATCTTGCTTCTAAGTATGATGCAATAGCGGTCATTCCCCTCTAGTGATTTGCTTTGATAAGAAAAAAGGTTCCCTTGTAGCCAAAAGAAAGGGTTGTTTTATCTATCAATACCATGACACAATTTGAGTGATAGATAGTAGGGTACTTGAACTTCCAATATGCAATTCGAACAACAAAGGTGAAGAATCCTTCTACATTGTTTTTAAAGTACTTGTACATCATAACAATTTTAATTTGTGAACTTCAAAGAATTCGAACACTCCAATTTCTCTCTCAAGAACCCATTGGTCCTCTAAGTGGCATTTTTATAAAACATATTTCCAATTTTGACACTAAGGAAGAAGAGAGTGAATGATATACTCCCTTCCACAACAACATTGAACCTTGGAAGTTGGACAAAGTAAATCAAAATTTGGAATAGAATTACATTCAGAGGTTCCTTCCATTAAATCCAGATCTGTCCATGATATCCCACTTTCCCTCCAAAGTTCCTGCAACAATTCAAGTATTCTTTTTTAGTACAATGAATTACAAGTATTTCCAATAGAGATGTTGCTCCAAGCTTGAATTACATGTTAAATGCAAGTTCCAAAGACTATATGAAAATTTTAAATATATTAATTGAAATAAATTATTCTAAACAACTATAGGTTGATAATGATTAAATAGGTCAATGTATCTAAGTTCAACAAAAAAAAAAAATTCTTTCCAATGAATAATCCCTTAAAGTTGGACAAAGCTATTGATATGTTATTTTTATTCTGATGTTACATGGTTTATTTACAAAACTCATTGACAAAATGTGTTGCTATCAAGCAACATACAACTTTGATTTTTTTAATCCATTATGGTTTGCTTATAGGGCTTTCGAAGAACATGTGTGATGGTAACTTGTTAAGTGTTTTGGTTGGATGGGGTTGGAGTGATTTTTTTGTTTACTATGGGGTGTGGTTAGGGAAATCTCTAAAGAATTGAGGTTCAATTTCTCTGCAAGTTATTTATTTTCAAAATGTTCATGTCTTCTTTTTGCTCTTGCAACCTATGGTGTGATTACAAAAATATTTGTGAACAATTATAATTTGACATTTGGATACATATAACCTTGGCACATATTGTAGTTTCTGTAAATTTGAAAACCAGTTAGTTCATAACCATCAAATTGAAAAAATGTTTTTTTCATTGTATAAGCATCTTGACAAGTAAATTGTTGAATTTTTTCCTTTCATATTGTTCTCACTTTAAACAATAAAAAAGTATGCTTTGTTGAAATCCAAAAGTTAAGTCTAAAATTGGATAACTAGACAACACTATGTAAAATCAATGTTTGTCTCCATTACATTGGCATGTCTAGAAGTTTGGTACTGTAGTACCTTTACCATTTCGACATAAATTAAATTTTTTTCATTTTGTTGAACTTTTTGAAATTTTATTTAATATTTGTATCAAATTTTTAATAAAATCAAAAAGCTCAAATTGTTAAGTTTTGAACCACAGACCTCCCATGACATTGACCTAGAACAAAGTGATACAATCAAATTGTTAAGTTTTGAATCGCAGACCTCCCATGACATTGACCTCGAACAAAGTGATACAATCTAGACACACTAAATTGTCCCACACCAATAACAAGACCTTGTTTATTATTTTCTATAACCATTACCTGTCAAAATGTTCAGAATTAAAAAACCAAGTGCCAAAGTTAAGATTTCAAATTTAATTAAACATTCATAGTTTGTTGCCAAAATGGTAAAAGTACTACTTCAATATTAACCTTGGTATCAAGGACCCTAAACTTGAGGCAATATTAACCTTATACCAATACCAATGGAAGGGACCGTGTTGCTTTGTTTTTTAAACCTTCAAAGAGTATTCACATCCAGTTCTTTGATTACGAATATATGAGTTATGCTTCTAAAATTTCAAATTTTGAGGCCAGGTCCTCTAACATCCACTAGTTCTTTCAATTGATCATTTTTTCAATGATTGATAATTTCCAGTGTTTTTTTAATTGGTGTGAAATTTCGCCAAAATGTGGAAAATAAAATATTAAAAGGGAATATTCTATAAAATATTCCTTTCTCTGGAAAGAAAAATATCCTTCCAAATTCCAAAAAAAATTGAAATTTTTTCACTCCATTTGGGTTTTCATTTTAGTTTGGTAGCAGTTTTTAATTCATAATAGTCTTCTACTATTTAAACAAGTTTTTACAACATGTCACCATTTAATGGTAAATCTGAAGCAACATCAGAAAACTGAAAAACAATATCACTAATAATGGCTGGTGTTGTGAGAAACAATTGCCCTGAAAACCAGCTTGATTTGAAATAATCTTAATACCCACCCAATTGAGCCTGGTATCAACATTTATATCAACACTGGTATCAAGGACCCTACCAAGGGGGTGTGACTTCAGGCTATTACCAACCTTGTAAAACTTAGATTGGGTCCAGGGCCAGGTCAATAAATCTAGAGTTGAGTTGGCAACCATTTGCCTACACTACGACAGGGTGCTTAAGGTTTTCTGCTTTTGTATTTTGAATATTGCCAAATTTGGCTAAATATACTTATGGATGATTACCACTTGAGCAACATTGCAACATTTTGAAAAAAAACACTAGTGCTACTGTGTCTGGAGCTGTCACCCGAACATCAGTTGCCAATCCAACTCTAGATTATGTTGATAATCCAAAACAGATGTGAAGTCACTTCCCCCAGCCAAACAAACAAAAAGTTCAAATCTATTGCTTTGCCAGAACAAACACAAACAAGTAAAAGTCTGCATCTATTAATGATGGATGAATCATGCACTCAAAAAAGAGTTCCGTATTCAGAACGTTGATGGCTGTTTCAGAAGAGAAAACCAAAAAAACAATAGATAAGAATAACCATGAAAACACAATAAAAATATTTTCACAAACCCTACGTATAATTACACTGACTTGACAAAGCCTGTTCTTGAAGGGCCACAACCATGTTTGTAAGTGAAAGTGAACTTTGGCCACAGCACCCAGCTTTCTCCTAAACAGTTATTGATCCCACACTACTTACACCTTTGCATTAACTCTTAATCAGGTGCCAGCCAAGTTGACAGTTTTTGACTTAACTTCAAAAGCTCTGAAACCATCAACTGCTTGGTGCAGGTACAAAAGAGCTCCCTAACTGATCAGGTTTCATCTCACATATCCTTTTGGCTGTCTTCATATCCAGCTACTGTAACTGTCATGGACATAACATCATACAAGGATCAACATCCCAAGCTTAGAATGTCCCTTGAGGCTCTATGACCATGTAAGGTTGCTCAAATGCACAGGAGCAAAATACCAATTTCCAGGGAAAGCCATGTACTGATATCCTCTAGATTGCATGCACCACATCACATAAGGGGTTCCAGCAGACTAGTTTTTCATCCCATCTCAATTTCATAGGGCACAGCAACATTGCACAAACCTCCTGCAGTCCAATTATACCCCAAGTTAATATGCCAGCACAGCTAACAAACTCAAACATGTGTAAAGAGACAAGCATTCAATTGTCAGTAACTGAAATCATGTAGTGTCACAGCGTAGCCAACATGACAACAATACAGTGTCACCAAAGGTAACCTATGCAATAGATCTGTTGATAAGATCATTATTACAAACTGGACCAACAGTATGTTGCAAAAGGAAAGGACAGGGTCAACTAACTTTAGAGAACTTTTCAGACCCTCACTGCACTTTTTAAGCCCAAACCCAGTGTAGACCATGGCCATCATCCAATACCATCCTCAGCTAGGACATGTTCCTCTCTTTGACCTCCAGAGCAAAAAAGGCTAAAAGTTAGTACAAATCTTTGAACTCGAAGCTAAAACTTGGATGGCATATCAACCAGCACAGCATGGGATCATTTTGCAGCAAAGCAGGATAAACCAACCAGATTGTTTGCCTGGTGAGTCCACCAACACTCCCAATTAAGATTTGAGCAGGCCTCATTTCCTGGACTTGATCTCTGTCCACCATTCAGCATACTAATCAACAAACAGAACACTACCACCATACAGACCTCAATATAGACTTGTAACTATAAAAGGTCAGAAAAACATAGTATCCTGTTCTTGTAGCAGGGCATTTAAAAGTGGGAAAGGCATCAGTTCTAGTCCAGGGTATAACATCTGTTGAGATTTATGAGCAAGACAAGCACTGGAAGAACAAGAACAACCCCATTCAGCAAAATTGACTGCAAATGGACCAATAAATACAATAGCTGGTCAAAAAAATGTCTAGGTCAGTGGTCATATATACAAAAGCATGCAGAGCAATTATCTACACTAATGAAAACTAAGTTGACCACCAGCACTACATAAGATCCAAAGCAAATGTGCATATGCAGTTTCTGGACAAGGATTAAACCATACCAATGGCGAACTCCAAATATGAATTTGGATAATTTTCCAGGCAGCCTGTGTGTATATAAGCTTTCACTGCAGCTTCCTCCTTGGCTTACATCACTTCGCAGACCTGCTCACAACAACACACTTCATCCTGGGTTAGACCTTAAATGATATTTGTTTGAAGAATCAACCTTGGACGTCTAATGCTCTCCACTCATGTAAACACCAAGTTCATGACCATAGATGGGAATGAGCATCTGTGTGGATAAGTCCACCCATACAGTTTCTATGGCTATGAGCTAGCTCCATGCATGTACTGCAAGCCGCTTGAGGAGCCAAGCCAGAGACCCCATGTGTGGTCAGTTTCAAAAGGAAACTCCTCCCAGTAGCCACCCCCTTCAAATTGACTTCGCACTCCTGCAAGACAAATACCCCACTTAGAATTGCTACTCCTTAACATATCTATCAGATTGTAGAAAATACTCCACAATAATAACACTTAGGCAATCGTTGCATCCGTATGTATTGAACCATACTTTTAACAATGCCTACCTACTTCTTTGCAAGCACTTTGCAGTTGCATCTATTTGTCATTCACAATTGCAACTCACATGCATCCATACACACATCAAGAATTCAGGGTGCACGTTTACAATCTAAATTTTGAAACCAATGACATAGAAGGTAGAGAAAATAGTTCCAAGTCAAGGCAAGGTGGCAACTGTCCAGAAGCTGGTTGAACTCTTTGATGATGGTACAAAGTGGAAACTTACGCAAGGAAGCTGGCCAGCAGACAGAAGTTGTTGGTGAGGAAAATCCTGTTTGTGTGTGTAGCAATCGCCCTGAAGTAAGGCTCCAAATTCGCACTGCACAATCCTCCCCACCTGAGCCACCAAGGCTGTTATTAACCTCCATTCCTCTCTCCTTCTCTCCAGACACCTCAACTGCAGATCAATTGTATGTATGCAAATAACACATAACAGTTATTTATGCCAAAATTCGAATTACCTGAGACGAGAAAAGTTTCACTGGGATCAACACCCATCTGAAGTGATGTATGTGTATTGCTATGGCCTTCATATGTTCGCACTGCTCCATTCTCCACCATGCGGCGGTCCCATTGCTGAATCTAGTGTCAGCATGCACATTGATGCATGTTAAACTGGTCTCTAGTATCATGCATCAAGAAGCACCATAAGCAACCAGAATATGAATTCTCCTATGTTTTGAGGCAGCACTAAACATTCCTAGCAAATAAATGGGGACAAAGGAAGGGAGAAAAACTTACAACTCCATTCATTGCACTTGCAAGCAGATAGTTCTCATCACTATGCATAAGTACCATACTGCCAAAAAGTCATGTGCAGCATGCTCAGAAATGAAACAATCAATGTCTAACATTTCTTCTCTGGACAGATGAAGAGTGATAGTATCATGAAAGTTCACATTAGTCCCTACAATGTTGAAGGTCACCCTTGCAATACCACACCAAAACCCAATTCCCAAGCTCAGACCTACCACAGGCCTACTGCCAAAAGTGATTTGAAATTGATGATGTACATGAGAAACCCAACCAAGCACCATGATACTGAATTTGAGAAGTTAAACTCATCTATATGATAACACTCCACATCACCAGTAGCTGATTGAACAACAGACTATGAAAACAAGGATAGGAAAAGGAAAAGTGAAAGCTCAGTATGTCCTCTGCGACTTTGGATCTCTGCAAAATCACAATAGCAGCATCTGAAGCAGCATCAGCAGCTCACCTACAGATTGCTGAATCCATTCGCATGATCTTCGAATGACTGCAATAATGGTCATTCAATCTCCAGTTCTGGCTCTGTTTAGCCTGTTCATACCCAAGAGCAGGAACCTAACAGAGAATGATAAAAGTAAGCAGTTTCCTCTCTGATTCTGAGCACATGACATTAGTGTCTGAAATATACACAACATTGTCTCAGTACATTTACTGCATCTCATTCACATGTTTGGCATGACAAATTTACAGTGATCATCCACAAAAGCCTGGCCTCATATACACTGAAGGGAGAAAGGAGACATACATTAACATAAGTACCCCCAACCCTGCCACCAGGATGTTTCTGCTGCTTAACATTTGAGGTTTTTCCTCTTCGATTGGGCTGATTCCTAGATGTGCCTCCACCACCTGAGAAATGTGATTTGATATGTAGGCCTGATTCCTTTGGAGGTGGCAATCGCAAGTCAACAGTTGAAATGACTCCGTTTCGAAATCCACACAAGAGTATATTCCCCTGAGAGACGACAAATATTCAGAACCCTTCATAACATCGGTGGAGTATCTGCATAACTTGCACCCTGTGAGACTGGGTCATCAAACATCTATCCTCTGTGTTCATTCATAACTCCCCTTGCCAACATGGGGAGCCATAACAGCATAGTTACCGTTTCATCAAACTGCTGAGAGAGGCAAGCACTGCTGCTCCGATACAACCATGACAAAACACATCTCTCCACTTCCACCCGAGCTGCTCCTGTATTCATACCTGCAGGCCCCAACCAGCAGTGGCATGAACCATATATGGCTAGCAATGCCCCACCCTTGCAGATCTAATTGTGCATTTGCAGCTGTAGTGTTAAGTGCACACATGCACATAACAATCCAAGCACAAAACAGAAGCTGACAGGTAAGTAAAATATTGTCCAAGCTTTACCAAGGCTAGCAACTGTCCCATTGGGACTGCCCTCTGTAGTCCAGACACTGCACCCAGTCTTGACACTTGTGGACATTGAGAAGGGGAAGCGATAGGAGCGGTCCCATTCTCTGATTTCTGGTATTTGCTTCAAACTCAGCACATAAAGCGATCCACTAACTTCAGCTGAACCTAATGTTGTAACTCTGAGTTAGAGGAATCAGTCATGGACCACTTTTCCAACAGAGGAGATCGATTCAGAATATCACTTTATGGAATGAACATGTTGGACACATATAACCATAACAGGACAACCAGAATGATCAAATGTTGCATACTTCTATTCACACAGACTAACTAGTAGGCAGAAGACTCCATAAAAGAACTGGGCATTAAGAAACATAACCATACAACCAGAGGTGCAACTGTGACTTGCTTTAGCTAGTTCATTGTACATATATACATGTAAGATGGATCAGACCTAAGTTCCTCACATCTCAAAAGAACCATTCGAGTGGAAAAGAACTAAATATGAAGATGCAAAATGGATACAAAGCATGTGAACCCTCTCCAAGTCTCTTAATTGCTGTTATCCCTGAGGAAAATCGAGCTTCAATCGATGGCCACAAACCCATGGACTCCATCCTTCTTGATGTTTGTGTAGAATTTGAAGGTAAACACAGCTGTGGATGGAGTGGAGCTTGATCAGCTTTATTTTGTGCCATGACACATAGCCTGACAGAAATCAACAGCTGAGTGATCACATCTCAATAAAAATCTCAAAATGTAATTGGTTTAGTGCTTTCAGCCCAATTTGTAGTCCAATAAGAGCTGCAGTCAACCTAACAACAAGGTTTTCTCAATCTGAAGGGTAATTGAACAACTATTTTTCTACACTGTGAACTACTAATCGGTAGCAACTCCTTGGTTGAATTTTACTACAGGACTAAATTCTAAAGGAAGCATCAGAGAACACCAGAACAAGACTCAACCTCAAGAAATAATTAGAGCCTGGAAGTCCATTGAATATGGAGTGATTGGATTACCCAAAGCGGCCAGTGCTACCACCGAGAACAAGCACATCCGCCTCCTTCTCACCTTCATTTGTTTGGGAGCTCACACGTAACTGTTGAAGTGCACCATCAGCCCACTTATTTGTGCCATTGTACTCCCACACCTGTCCACAGGTGGTGAAAACCCTAAATTTGCAGTTCCAGTCAACTTCCATTGCAACAGAATCCCCTCTTTGCAGATGACAGCCACATGTCAAGCACATCACACAAGACTTCAAAGTTTCTTGCTTGATTTCAAAGTAAGTGACATCCTGCTGCACATGCCCTGCCCTTCAGACTTCAACCTCATATGCCAGCAAAGTTCAATAATGCACCCACTATTGAGCAAGAGGGATAGAGAACCTGTGGGTGGCTGGTCTGTGACTCCAACAATCGACGGCGGAATGCCACCCCATTGTAGCCATTTCTACCTTGGCCACAACCAAGAAACTCTCTTTGTTGGATCAGCTGTAGCACACCTGTTTTTTCACTCTCCTTTTCTTTTTCTTCCTGTCTGTCTCCAGCATCTGGATTTCCTCCTCCCTGCAACAGCTCATATAGATCTATAGCAATCAATCACAGTGTGGGCCATCAAATTTCAGACTGCCATACATACAACAACCACTGCAAATCAAAACAACAGAGCTCAAACAAGGGAAATTGGACTATCCAACCAATCTCCAATCAGCCATCACCATATATCAGTTCAAAGATGCTTGTATCTGGAACTTGCATGTTAAAATCAAGAAGAGATTTTACAGACATAAGCATCTTTGATGAACCCATCTACCAGGTGTCATCAGGCTGCCATGGTCAATGGAAGTTCCTGTAAGTACCTGTGTTGAAGAACTTGCTCCATTGAAAGACTTTTCAGACTCAGTCTTCGCACATTTTGAACGCAATGGAAAATAGCGATTCCGATCAGCATCAAAATAAAAGCCTGGAAGCTCTGAAAAACAAAAAGGGTGCTGAAATCAGGGGAACACCTCACCACTTGTACTTCATCATAGATCATAATCAACAGTGGCACCAAACAAATATGTTCTGGTATGTTAACAGAATAGGACAGCGCAAAAAGTACTGACACATTCTTGTGCCACAAATACTGCACAACTCATACTGCAAAGTGAGACCAATTCACCTCCAAAGTCATGAAAACCACACAACAAAATAAAGCATGTATCAGAGTCTTTTTCTCTTGTTCCACATCTACTACCCCTCATTAACACCGGAGCAGCAGTAAAAATATTGTGGCTGTCAATTAGTCAGGACAATGTTAGAGTGATGGAAAAGAGGGGGTACCATGTTGATACAGTTAAGCATACAAACTCCATATGCAAACTCTTCTTAAGTGACAACACCATTTTTTTTCCCAAAATCGGTAATTGTCTGTCATAAATTGTACATGGGGCTTGAATTCAGATGTTCCCATGCACCAAAAAACCACCATAAACAGTGATATCCAACATTGTTTTCCACTTAGTCAGGTGACTGGTCTCCCAAGGACTCAGGATAGGATTTTCAGTGGCTCTTTGTACCAGCAGATTACCAATCCAATTTCTCATCATTCTGTAGGCATTGAAAAGCAAAAAATTGGATAACCCTTGGGACATGCAAAGCCAGAACCTGAAAGAACATGAAAGTATTGGACAAAAAATTCTGGCTATGTATGTCCCAAGCGTTATCCAATTCCCACTTTGTGTCCAATACCTTCATTTCCTCTATATGGAACATCCACTCCCACAATGCAGATTCAATATGCTAAGCGTAGAAAATCCCTCAGCAATGCAGATTCAATATGCTAAGCGTAGAAAATCCCTCAGCAATGCAGATCCAATATGCTTAGCACAGAAAATCCCACAGCCATTCTCAAATCTATCAAACAGAAGAGAAAAGAAAAGAAAAGAATGAAAGTGGAAACCGCAAAATGATATAATACACTGTTCAATGACAACAAAAACTCAACGAGCGACTCCGAGACTTACCAGCAGGCATGGCTGATTGATACTAAACGCGCAGCGCCACAAACACGACCCGAGAATCCGATTCTGCAACAAACAAAGAAACTATCGAGACAAACAAAGGCAAAAACACCTCCCGAAGAACCCTCAAAACCCCCACCCCCGCCGCAAAAAGAAAGACCCAAAAAACCACCACAAGTTGATATTTCCGCAACCTTCGAAGCACTAGTTGATAACACTACAACACAGCACCTCCAAGCTCTCCAGGGACAAGAAGTAATAGCAAAGTTCGTGTGTTCGTTAGGTTTTCTCCGATCCTGAAACCAAAGAAAGAAAAAAAAAAAAAAAAAAAAAAAAAAATAAAAAAAAAAAAAAAAAAAAAGGGGGGAAAAAAATGTTTAAAAAAAATTTTTAAAAAAAAACCACAAATAAAAAAAAAATGCAAAATAGTTTAAAAAACAGGC
>Ga0116227_10011365_pt1 | contig 14988 bp, 10 predicted proteins | sample S1TSphgellanicum_FD_89693 | JGI IMG/M metagenome (GOLD analysis project Ga0116227, IMG submission 89693) | Host-associated microbial communities from peat moss isolated from Minnesota, USA - S1T2_Fb - Sphagnum magellanicum MG | ecosystem: Host-associated > Plants > Peat moss > Unclassified... | reverse complement strand
GTAAATAAATATAGAAAAAAAAAGATTTCATGACCTCCTACCGGGGGGGGGCGGGGGGGGGGGGGGGGGGGGCTATTTAGCAGCGTCCCCCATCTGTGTAATACTCCCCCAAGGAAGGACCTCATAAGTTACGAGTTGACAAAGTCGGAGATATTTTAAGTCTGAGACTTTTTTGTACCCCAGAAAAGAAATTTAATATTCCAAAATAATTTCACACTTCCTACTCCACTTGCCATTTTAACCTTAGGCTTCCTCTAAATTTAATTTCTTATTCCATTATAGGGGGGGGTGCCAGGGACCTTGTCATGTGCTACCACTTCCGACCATGATGCTACACTTACACTTGAGGTTCCTTCAGTTTCCCGAGTTTCTGCAAACCCGCAGGCTCCAGGTGGGTGCGGTAAAGCACCGGCAAAAAAAAATTCTAGTGTATCTGGAGGGAACATTATAGAGTGCGGTGGGACGTTCTGTTTTGAAATTCTTGGCAAATTACTTTCTTCATTTTGTCACATGAAAAAGTTTGAAATTTTTTAATTCTCTGCTGGTTTCTTAAAGAAGTCAGGTAGCACCCCATGTGATTGTTGGGCGATTTTGGAATAATTGGCCGACCTAGGTGATACCAAGGGAGCCCTTATTTTGGGAACACCCCTCTCCTCAAGTGCTATCTTACTCTTTATTTGATGCCATTCAGTAGGGCAAATGATATTTTGTAGTTTTTGCATGGGGTGCCTTTATTTGGATGGCTTCATTGTAGGGGAGTGTAGTTTTGTGCATGGGGTGGTGGCTTTATTTCATGCACAAAATAATTTTGGGCCACTTGACTTGTTATTGATATGTTCATTTCTTTGCTGTCATATGGAAGATTTTGGAAGTGATGGGCAAATGTGAAACCCATTGGGCAAGTGTGTGTTTTACTTGTGCTCCCAAATAAAAGGGGAAAAAATGAAAGCGATAGTGCTTGCATGGAACTATGGCGTACATCTACAACTGTAGCATCGTCACATGACCTTTTACATCCACACCCACCGCCCGATTTTTTTTCGTGTGTGTGTCCCTCTATCCAGGCAATTTGTCTTGGGCATTTGTTTACATATTCTTTTTTTCCCCATTGGCGTGGCTAATGGGAGAGCCGCCTGGTTACAATTTCTTTTCTATTTGTGCCTTTGGGAAAAAGAAAACAAGCTAATGTAAAAACCATGGGCCTTGTTTGGAACAATGCCGTGCTTTAGACAACCATAGGATCATCATGATGCCCTTTTTGGCTTCCGCACCAACCACTCACTCTCATTTGTGTGTGTGTCCTTCCATTCAGGCAAACTTGGTTTTGGGCACTCATCAAATTGATTGTAAAAAGTATATCATTCCTCTCAATCAACTAGGTCTTTTCAAAAAGAAAGGGAAAAGAATTTCAAGTTCATGGGTTATCAATCACCCATTTTAGAGAATGGAGAAATTTTAATTTAGGAAAAGAAAGAAATTGTTGAATATCGACAATCCTATATATATGTCCATGGGCTCCAAATTGAAGGACTTTTGGGTGGGTACTTATTTCAGGAAATTGCCGTGCTCCTTGGCCATCCTTACCTTATCCTTTTTCATAGGGTTTTGGGAAAGAAAGGAGAGGGAGCCCCCCCCTAATGACACAACTCTTTGTCTACAATTAATGTTGTGTTTAAGTCGTGGAGGCAAAATGATTTTAAAGTGATTAAATGCTTGGGTTTTTCACATTTCTTTATTTCTGAGTTCCAAAAGGAGCTAAATAAATTTCGTCCGTGTCCATATGAGGCTGTAATGGTACACAATAGTACTAGGTATATCACACATTCTTTGTGACATTGAGAAAATTAATTTAAATCAACCCATTTTCTTTGTGTTAAAGAACAAAGTTCGACTCAGAATAAACATTGTAGTAGAGCCTAGCCTTGCACAAACTGCACTTTGAAGCTGAATATTTAATATATATTTTTTCTTAAGATCTTGACATAACTATTAAGAAATTATAAAGGTGTACCCTTTTATTGTTAAGTACACCTAAATAATTTCTCAAAAGTCCTGAATTATTTTTTCTCATAATTATTTACTGCCAAACTTGCTCGGGTACTACTGTGATTCAGACATGCACCAACAGCATTACATGTCTCTCATGCTCTCAAGGCCCAAGTAAGTTAGTTACACACGTCCCCGGACATGCCCAATGCAGCCTTATTCCTTGTTTCCATTGCCAATTTCACCCTTACATGGTTGTGAGCATGCATGGAAGGGACCTCCAGGCACACATGTCATGTTTAGGACCTAAATCATATACAATGGCCAAGCAAAAATTCTGACAAAGGGCCTTGATTAACTATTCAACAAATGTTATTTTGAATCCACCATAGAGGAGGATACTTATAGGATACATGCAAGTCATGGACAATGGCCAGGTAGAGGGTCATGCAAAAACTTGGGTCCCTTTTGTAATAAAATTTTCACACCTTCCAACACTCCATCTTCTTGACGTAAGGACTCATTTTCCCAAGGCCAGGACCATATAAAAGCAATGAACTTTCAGTTACAACAAGTGCAATTGGATTTTTTAAATAAGTCTAAAGTAGTCCCCAATTTAGTCTCTTAAAATTTTTTTGTTTCATCCCTATTTTTCGGAATTTCATTAAAGTCACCTGAATTGTATGTTGAAATCAAGGAACTCTTCGTGTCCAATTCAACAAACTGATCTTGATTTTGTTGTGTTGAAACCAAGAAGGAGCTCTTCTCCTCCGTGTCAAATGTAACAACCTAAAGTTGATCTTTTTGTGTTGAAACCGAGGAGCTCTTTTCCTCCGTGTCTAATGCAAGAACCCAATCTTGGTTTTGTGTTGAAACCAAGGAGCTCTTCTCCTCCGCTTGCATGCTGCACCTACATGAATGCCACGGTATTTGTTCTACGTTTGTATGGTCCACTCTATTAGACTTTCTCCATTTGAACATTTCTCTCCCCTAAATCTCTGAGGTTTTCCAAAACCCTCCCTCCCATCCGGCCGCCCTAACATCATGTCAAGTCATTCCTCCCTCATTCTATTTCCTCTTACATTTTCCATCCTTGTGGCCTTGAGCTTCCACCCTCCCTTTGGGATCCTTGAGCAACTTTGGGTCCTACCTGACCTGACATTTCTTTTGTTCCCGGCCATCCATTCCATTCTTAGGTTGTCTTATTTATGGGAGCCATTGGGCCCATGCCTGGTTCCTTTTGTGCCCGTCCGTCCATTCAGGTTCTCTTCAGTTTCTACACACAAAATGCTCATTTCAATGAGTCACTTTAGAATCTTACATTTAGCATTTTTTGAATACTAGAATCTCTCATGTTTTCCCCACTACACCCATCCCCTCCCACTCCCTTCCGGCCCGTTCCCCATCCCCACCTTTTCCCATCTTTAACTCTCACCCATCCATCCCTTGTTATGTTCAAGAAAAAGTATTATTCAAATGTGAGACCCCACTTGTGTCTGGAGACTACAGATTCATTTTACAACTTGATCTTCAGGTTCCGTTTGAAAGTTAGGCCCACCAACGGAAAGCCAACTAAAGATCACAAGAATTTCTCAATTTCTATTTCCCACCCCCAAGATATTTAGACAATCCAAAAATATATAATCCCGGTCTTCAACTCTTCCTTCATTTTAGCCCCTCCGTCCAACCAATCCCCAAAAGAAAGTGCACAATATAATAAAACCGGACTTGATGGGAGGCCTTCCTACCCCAAAACAAAGTGCACAATATAATAATACCGGACTCGATGGGAGGCCTCCATACCACTCAAGTTGCAGGTTCTCAACATGGGGGAGCAAAAGAAAGAGAGAGGTTAGAAGGGAAGTATAGGAGATACCATTTCAAGCAAAAATAGAATAATATCAAAAATAAAATAATATACGAAAGCCGTAATACTCTCTCAACCTTCATTTTTGCATGTTTTTTTTGTCACCTAGCCAAATGTTTTCTTTTTTAATTTATTATTCCCCATAACATCCCATTTCTATGTCATTTAGCATGCCATTCCTTTCGTACATTAGGTATAATATATCATGTCAAAAGTTTGTCTCTACTAGAAAATGTTTCCTTTTTCCCCCTAAAGTATTCTTGTATTGCATTCTTTATTTTGATCAACTAGCCCATGTGTAGACTTTTATGTTATTATTTTTGCATAGCATTTTATGTTTTTTCCTTCAAATTATCATTTCCATTTTTCAAATCTAACATAATATTTCTAGCACCTTTTTTATCACCTACAAAAACCTATGGGCTTTTTTTTTCTTTTTCTCCTCCCCTTAAGCACCCTTCTTGTTGTAGGCAAATTGTCATGATTTTTGGGCAAAAAATTTTTATTTCTTTTTTTGGAATTTTATTTTCTATAAACAGGGAATTTGCGACTGGGTATTCGCCCAAATAGAATCACTGCCTAAAAAATCCTTAAGAATAAATAAAGAAAACCTGAATGCCATTCCATTCCATGCCTCCCCCCTCACCTGCTCCCCTCCTTCCTCAAATTGATACTTCCATCGTCGAAGCTCCCCTTGCCAATAAAAATTTCACTCAACCAATCAGAGAGCTCAACATACACCCAACAGGACCCAATTTTTAATATAGCTTTCTGGCTATATAGTAGCATCCTTTTCTTTTTTTTTGGCTATATTTAGCCAGAATTCAACTAAAATTTTAAATAAATCAACAGATTGCTATACATAGTTCTTCAAGTAGGTAGTCAAAATAAAAAAATGATTTTTAACAAATATTACTTTCATGTTTAGCTCTTAGCCAAATTTGGCTTTATCTTCCTGTGGATTATAGCCACTTTGGCTACACAGAATTGACAAAAGGGAAACACTGTACAATAGTAGCCAGCGAGAAAAAGGCTGGCGAGTAGTAGTAGTGGTAGTAGCTAGTGCTTTTCTTGTCAATTTTGTGATGTAGCCAAAATGGCAATAATCTAAATGAAGATTTAGGCAAATTTGGCTACAAACTAGATATGAAAGTAAAATTTGTTAAACATCCTTCTTTTTTCGGGGCTACCTACTTGAAGAACCATGTATAGAAATAATCTGGCGATTATTCTTACATTTTGGTAAAATATACGGCTATGGAGAATCTCAAAATACATTTGATTTTAGCAGTTTTCATTTCTCATATAGCTTTGTGGCTACATACTTCAAGAACCATGTATACACTTTGACGATTATTTTTTAATTTCGGTTAAAGATATGGCCATCGATAATCTCAAAAAGACTTGATTTTGGCACTTTTCATTCTTCATATGGTTTTTTGGCTATATGTATATAGCCAGGAGAAAAAAGGCTGGCAGGAGTAGGAGGATACTAGCAGGTACCTACCTCGTCTAGGTCCTGTCATCACAAGTAGTAGGACGGTACTACTTGGTACCTACCTCTGCGCTAGGGTCTTTTCAGCACCTCTCTAGGTACTCTACTACGTCCTTAGTAGCGGCCCTTGTCGTGTCCTGCTGGCTTTCTGCACAAAAGGTGGCCGCGGCGCTCTTCTTCTCCATCGTTCTCTCTCGCAGAGTTCTCCAGCTCCTTAAGCGAGCAGCGAGCAAGCGAGTGAGCAAGCGAGTTCGTTCCTTTGCCACTCTCTCCCTCTCTCTCCCTGTGCATCTCTTTCTCTTCTTGTGGTTCAGTTTTTTCAAATTTGAGTTCAAGTTCTCGTTCCTGGAGATCTGCATTTGATGTGTAGTTTTGGAGGAGTGTAAGAGCGGGAGAAAAAGAGCATACGAAAGTGGTCTTGTTGAAGAGCAAGCTATGGCTGGGGGTGCGGTGCTTGTGCATGATGTTGTGGAGGAGCAGGAAGGAGTTGCTATTGTCGATGCGGGGGGAGTGATCCTGAGTGTTGATGAGCAGCAGCATTATGTGGCATTGGCTGATGGACCCGGCGATGTGGAGGCGTACGACGGTTTGGGATCGGGATCGGAAGAGAAGAGTTTTGACGACTGGGGATCGGTTGGTGTGATCGGGAAAAATGGCAGAAGAGCGTTGCTATTGCTTGCCCTCGGTTGGCTGGCTGCACTCGTGTTCGTCGGAATGAGGAGTTTTGGATGGCAGAAAGTTTGGAGCGGCAGTAATGGCACTGCCATTGCACTCAAGGACCCTCCCTTGGGCCCTGGAGACCCCGGCGTGCCAATTCCTTATCCCAAGACATTGACTGCGTACCATTGCAGACCCGCAAAGAACTGGATCAGCGGTAAATGTCTTCTCGTTGTACCTTCCAGACTACGAGCTCGTCAGGGCAGTAATGAGACGTTGTCTATGTTTCCTCGTCGTAAACTACTGATTATGTTCTTTGTTTGGAATTCTTCAAGCAAAAATCCTTCACTGCTAAGCGTGCTTGCAGTCGCAGATATGCAGTTGTTCGACCAGAATAGAAGCTATGCAATATCTCCGATGATCGTTCTGCGAATGTTGTTGAACGCTATTAGCATGTCAGAGATTGGATCCGATTGTTGTTTAAGAAAGAGAACTATACATGTGATAATTGCTGAGCCTGTAGATTGATGTGGAAGCTATGGGATCAAAAGATCCGAAGCTTTGCAAGGAAGTCGTTGTAAACGAGAAGATAGAAATCCTACTGAAAAGATAGTAGGAGTTCTCACGGAAGAGTCGATGAAGTCGCTTGTCTAATGGTGCGCTTTTGTTGCCTTGTCTGTGTGTCGTGATCTGTGGACCGTCGTGCTTTCTCATCAGATCCTTGTGGTACGTTCTCTAAGCTTTGATTCTTCTTTCCTTCCGTTCTAAGATTGCTTTTAGGCAACAAAAGAGGTCATTGTTTTTCTTCCGCATTTTCTTGTTACGAGTGATTTGCTTGCTGCTGATAGGCGAGTGTTATTTTTTTATTTTTTTGGCAATTTGGCTACAGGTCCTATGTACTACAAAGGCTATTACCATATCTTCTACCAGTACAATCCTGGCAAGGCTGTGTGGGGCAATATCACATGGGGACACGGTGTGTCCAAGGATATGGTTCAATGGACTTTCCTCCATCCTGCTTTGGCTCCCAAAGAGTGGTATGACATCAAAGGGACTTGGTCAGGCTCTGTCACAATACGTCCAGATGGTCTCCCTCTCATTTACTACACAGGTGTGTGCCATCAAACTCCATTGCTTTTCTCAGAAAACATGTCTACCTGTAGCAACAAAGGATTGATTGTAGAGAGACTACTGATGGTCTTTACAGATATTCAAGAACAGGAAGTAGAATTCTCCATCCTGTGGATCATAGTTTTTGTGATAGTTTTTTTGTGTCAGTTTTCTGAAATTTTCTGTGGGTGAGGTGCAGGTTCTTCAGCTGCAGATGAGCAGATGGCAAGCATTGCGGAGCCAAAAGATCCTTCTGATCCCTTGCTCAGGGAGTGGGTGAAGTATACACGTAATCCTATCCTGAGACCACCACCTGCGATTCTCATTAGGGATTTCAGAGATCCAACTACTGCATGGATGGGTGCTGATGGGGTTTATCGACTGTCGGTTGGATCCAAAATTGGAAGAGCTGGAGTGGCACTCATGTATAAGAGTAAGGATCTGTATAACTGGGAGTACCAAGGTGAAGAAAATCTACTTCATGCTGTTGCTGGCACTGGAATGTGGGAGTGTGTCGATTTCTATCCTGTTGGACCTCTCGGTGAACCAACACCTCCCCTTGGGACCCATGGCCCTGGTGTCCATCATGTGTTAAAAGTCAGCTTGGACGACGAGCGACATGACTGGTATGCCTTGGGCTTCTACGACACAGAGAAAGATATCTTCATCCCTGACAACCCTATCATTGATGTTGGTATTGGACTGCGGTACAACTATGGAAAGTTCTATGCATCAAAGAGCTTCATAGATCCAGTAAAGCAGCGGCGTATCATCTGGGGTTTTGTTAATGAGTCTGATCCTGAAGTCTATGATGTTGCGAAAGGGTGGAACACTGTCATGGTAAGCTTTAGTACTCCAGACAATTAGGTCTTGTTTGTGATCTCCCTTTATTTGTTGCACTTTCACTGGCCTGATACAAGTTTATGTGGCCCTTACATGTTTACAATAGAAGATGTACCAGAGACTAATCTTGCTATCTGGCAATATTGACAGGGAATCCCAAGAACAGTCTGGTATGACAACGACACTGGTATCAATGTTATCCAACTACCAATTGATGAAATCAATCAGTTGCGGGGTAGTAAATTGACCAAGAAAGCAGTGCACTTGCCTCCTGGGTCAGTTGTGCCAGTGGAAGGAGCTATTGGTGATCAGGTAATACTTCACTGACTGAGCATAGTGGAATATGTTTATAAAACTCCACAGAATTCACTTCCATTGAGCAATTGTACCATATATTCACATTTCTTTTTGCCAAAAGATGTTTGTCATTCTCTTATTTGAAATATGCAGTTGGACATCGAGGTGGTGTTCGAATACCCAAATGTGAGCATTGTGGGCGAGTCGGAGAAAAATCTGGATGAACATTTTGAGTGCGGCCAAGGGGGTGCACAAGCACGAGGCACCTTTGGACCTTTTGGTCTGCTGCTTTTGGCTGACAAGAACCTTACAGAGCTATCTGCCGTGTTCTTCTACATTTCACATGTGAAGAATGCAGGCTGGACAACACGATTTTGTGCTGATCCAACAAGGTGTGATAATCGCAGACCTTCTGCAAATGAAAATCTTCCCCAATATTGCAGAAAAGAATTATTGAAAATGTTTGTAAACCACCTTCCAGGATTTTTTAGCTAATGCAGATAAATTCTATTGTGCAGAGGTTCCCTTGCCAAAGGCATTGACACTACTATTTATGGAAGTTTTGTCAACGTTCTGGAGTCTGAGGATTTCTTGTCTGCTCGGATATTCGTAAGTCCTGGACTTTGGAAACCTTTCAATGGTTTACAAAACTATAGGAATCATCAAGATAATAATGTTTACATATTTAACTATCAAGTGTAGAAGATATGAATTTTTATAATGAAAAAACCTAAGCATTGTGAAATGTTCTGCAGGTGGATAAATCTGTGATTGAGACTTTTGTACAAGGTGGGCGTATGACAGTCAACATGCGAGCCTACCCAACCATAGCCTATGAATCAAATGCCAATGTTTTCTTCTTCAACAATGGAACTTCACCCATCAAGGTCCGCAGTATTGATGTCTGGCAAATGCAAGCTGCAACCATGCTCAACTTGTGATTTGACTAAATCACTGCCGCGGCCCTGCCCAAAATTGGGCCAAACATTTCTCTACTATCACCATAGTTGTCACGACTCTTGTGCAGTCATGGGTGGTGATTCATGTCTGCAGCATGTAATGTAAGACCTTTTCCCCGAAACTAGAACTGAAAATGTAGAACTGAAACTGAATTATATGGTTTTCTACACATTTTTGGCCGCAGTGGTGGAATGGGTGGGTGGAATGGGTGGTACCTTCCATCCAAGCTATGTATGGCACTATGTGGGAGACGAACTGTTTCGTGGATCATTATGACCTGCTCTTTCACACAGGCACTTTTATTTGTCTGAAGTGGATGTTCTGTTCCTTAGAGGTGGAAAGTAGAACAGCTTAAGACACAGCCTCAGCACGAGTACTTACACGTCCTGTTGTAGTGTTCCAAGTGTCTGGCATGTTTATTTATGAGATCAAAGATAGGAAAAGCTACTGAGAAAACTTCCTAATGATCAAATTGCAATGTGTTCAAAGTGGAAAAAACCTTGGGCATCAAGCAGAGCAGAGATATTTGTTCTTACTTCCAATGTCAGTCAGGTTGAAATTTCATTACGTTCTGTTTGTTATGCCTCAGATATTTGATTCCTAGTTTTCCACTGCAAGCAATGCAAGAGGTTGATGTACTACTGCTGTTCTGTGAACTAGAATAAAAACTAAGCATTGATTTAGATAATGGTTCCTTTCAGTACATGAAAGTGGTTTATTTTTATGTATTTTGTACTTGGTGTAGATCTCTCTTGGATTCTTTCACCAGCTTTCTTCCATTACACAACATCTCTGTCCTAGTTCCAACTATGAAGCTTGGTGGGGAAAAATATCCAGCTAGATATCTTGGCTAAGATACTTCCATCCATTTCCCAATCCATTTAACAAATTTTCATTTTGCAATAAATGTGGAAACAAAATCTAAATTTCAACTCACAAACTCACACCACCTATAAGGAAATTCACTAACAATGAAGGTCTAATTTCCTTTGAGCTTATTGATGACCCCTGGTATGTACTTGGAGAATTTTGAACCACCCTTGCAATTACTAATTGAAACTCTAGAACCATCAGACAATATGAATTCTTAGTATTATAAACCTCCTTTCCAAATTCCAATTGAAATGTTCAATTCAACTATTAAGGCACAAGTACGAAATTCGTACCCATAATAGATTCCTCATTAGATATAAAATTCACCAAGCCCTCCATTCATTAATCACCATTTTGTTCTAGACTAAACTTTTTTGTCCATTTTGATCTAAAGAATAGTCTTGTTTATTGCCTCAAATCAAAATGGAATGGTCCTACATCTAGGTATGCATCTTTTCACAAACTTGAAGTGAAATAGTATAAGGGAACATCATATTTATATAATAGTCCACCATATATATTATCACCACACAACCTGTGGAACAAAATGATACCATGGGCATTATTACATTTTTGTGTGCAAACTGAACAAAAGAAAACAATTGCACTTGGTTTGTCACCAAGAACAATGGCATATCCCTAACCCTAAGTAGCAAAAATAACAATTTTGGGTTTTGCAGGGTTGGGGTCAAGACAAGTTGACCGAAACAAGCTTGTTACTGACCCATGAATCTCAGTGTCACATGTACTGGGTGAAAAGTTGAGATTCTAACACCAAAGCAAACAAGGGGGTGTGTCACACTTGTGGCCTTGCCATTTACATTAAAAAGTATCTTAAGGCAAAAGAAGAATTATAGAAATTCAAATTTTTCACCATGCAAAAATATTATCTTCCAAAAATCCTTAAAAGAAACCAAAATCCTTCAAGATATTACAACTATATAACTAATCTCAACTTTAAATACAAGCAAAATATTATCTTTCAAAAATCATCATGTAAAAATAGGCCTACTACCTACGGGCAGAAATCCCTTCAGCTACTATACTCTATAATGAATTTAAACACAATATCTTTGCCTTGTAGGCAAGGCCAACAAACCTGTTATTAGGTACAGACCCATGAGAAGGTGACCAGAGTGAACCAGCACCCACCAGCACGCCATCCACCCTGTGCCTGTTATGACTCACTTGTGGACTAACCTCAACTGGGTTAACAGGTTATAAGTAAGTAGGTAGTTAAAAAGCAACTGAACTTAACTACCATGGCTAGCTAGGCAACTCGAACCTAACAAAACTGTTTGCTGACCACTTACCATCCATCCTTCATGGTGTGCTGGTGGGTGTTGGTTCATTTTGACCGTTAGTTGCAGTTGTATGTCTGGGGTGTAAAGCTGGAAGCAAAGCCTGCTGTTATCAGCCTTTTTTTATTGGCAAAATTTGGTCGAAAAGAGAAATTCAAAATTCAAAAATCATGTGATTTTAGATTTTTTTTCAATTGCCCAGATGTGAGAAAAAAAAAAGTAGTAAAAATTGCCAGGTTTATATACTTACCTTTTAATGTGTAGCCAAAATATAGAAGGATGATAAAACATTTGAAATTCATAATATAGCCAAATTTGACTAATTCTTCCCTGAGGTTATCACCACTTTTTTTACATTTTCCTATGGATGGTAGCCACTTTGGCTACAAACAAAAATTCTTAAAAAAGGCACTGGCTGTTATTGACCCATGAATCATAGTTACATATACTTTGTTGTACTGGGTGCAAAGTTAGAGATTCCAACTGGAAGCAATCTGAAACCGACACGGAGAATGTTTCCAACTATTACTGTTGTAAGGAAATCATAAAATGGTAGTTTTTTTGCCTTTGAGGCAGGGTATAACCACATAAAGGATTTCCAATCAATACTTTTTCTTTTTTGTCAGGGTAAAAGGTTGGAGATTCTTTCTTTCAGGGGAAAAAAACCAGTATTGGGCGGTTCTTAAAATGAGGGACAGATACCTTCCGGTTATCAACCCAGATATATATCCAATTACCTGCTGATTCTCAAGATTTTCAAATAACTGATTTTGGTATATAAACATGTTTCTCAAAAAACTCTACAAGTTCTTTGCCGATTCTTTCATGAAAACCATTGATTTTTTTGAGGGTTTAGACACTTGCCCAACATGGGTTTTGAGTTTAGGGTTGGTTGTGCCTGCTATGCCATCCTGGTGCTCAATATGTGACTCCAGATAATAAAATTTATTGTGAAAAAGTCAAATTGTGCCGGTTTAGCTTAGGAAATTGGTTTTTCTGCACCAAATTCATGTAGCTTGCCGTGGCTGGTAGAAGGCGTAACACAATTATGCACCTCCAAAACAGAGTGTAACAAGTAGCTCATCGCATAATGGCTCAACCCAATGTTCTATGACCATGATCAATATTTTATTCCAAAGACCAACTGCTTAGGAAGGAAAATAAAGAATTTTTAAGAATTTTTTTTTTGAAATTGAATACTCAAAATTAATCAATTGTTTGGGAGGCATGTGCCAAACCTTCCAAAGTACTACAATATATGGAATGTTTGGAATCTAAAATTTTGAAAACTGAAATGTTTGAATTTCAATGTGTCAATATTGAAAGCTGAAAACTGAAATTTGTATTTGAAATGTTTGAAATTTGAAATTTTGATAACTAAAATGTCTAAATTAGGATGTGTGAATACTTAAAGCTGAAAACTGAAATTTGAAATTTGAAATCTCTATGTGAAGCATCTAGATTTTGAAATTTCGAAAATTGAAATATTTGAATTTGGATGTGTGAATATTGAAAGTTGAAAATTGAAAACTAAAATTGAAATATCTAAATATTGAAATGTTTGAATACTGAAAATTAATAATTAAAAACTAAAATTTCAAAATATTAAAAATTAAAAACTAAAATGTTTAAATAACAAAAATTGAAAATTGAAATGTCTAAATATTGAAAATTAAAAACTGAAAACATCTTACATTAGTGACAAAAAAAATTTAATGCAAACCCTGCTTCTGTAAAGAAATTCTCATCTTGTGTAGGAAGTTCATCAAACAAATCATGGACCCAAAGCTTCTCATCCTTGGATTCCCATAGCTTCTTCCCACGTTTACATTGAACTTTCCTTTTGAGAGAAAATCCATAAAGGATTTGCTTTTGTGCCCCTTTTTTTAAGTGTTTGTAATTGAACTATCAATTGGCACTATTTAGGTTTCAAACTTTAAGTCAAGTGGGAGAATTGTTAGAGGGAGGTAGGAGAAGGAAAGGCATGTACCACATCCCAAACTAACAATTCAAGGGTTCTACCTTGAACTTTGTCCTCTCCAACCACAAAAACCTAATGCCAATCTGGGTTAAAATTATGTGGGACAATCTTAGTCTCGACTTTCACATGCCCCACTTGTATCCTTGCAAACTATTGTATGCCAACCCCAACACACCATACGCAAATGTAGGTCATCATTGCAATAAATACTCATATCATAAGCTCCATCAATAACAAGTCAAATCTCAATTAAAATCTCAAGCATTTGTTTAAAAAAATGTCTGGTTGGGAACTTACCATTTCTAGCTAGTTACATTACTACGGAAAGAGGTCAGAGGGCAACAAGGCTACCAAATGTCACAAGTGTCTTCCATCAAAGTGGTTTCCAATCTTTTCAATATATTCACACATGTTATGTACATTTGTGTTGGTAATGGTGCATTTCATTTCAAATGCACCACTACCAACATTGCTTGAAACAAATGCATGTGGATTTCAAAGTTTAATATAAGCAAAAATGTGTGATAGATATTTGTCTTCTGCTAATTTGAATGAGCCCTAAAAAATGAAAAGAAAAGAGAAAAAGAAAAAGACTATGTCAACTAAATCTTGCTAGGTAATCATGAAATTACCTTGTTGGTTTTTTCATTGAAAACAAACCATCATTTAGCCCAGTCATTTTTTTTGCTCTTCTTCGAGAAATATCTTGAAAAATCCCAATAGCCCACTTTGTTGGACATCATTCAAAATGAACATCTTCATTGTACACATTGTATTGTGTGTAGCAATTGAGAAATACAAGCCAAGGGTTTATTGTTTCAAATACTCCAAAATGAATCATCACATTCACTAGACCTTTGACCATGGCTATAAAAGAAATAGAGCACCTAGTACCCAATTTACCTTATCCATATGTATAAACTACTACACAACACCCAAAAACATTAGAGGAAAATGATATAACAAACTCATCACCATACCTATAGTGTTGTCTCCAATAATCTACAATGTTGATGGTCTGCCCTTAGTGTCATTGTTTGCTTGCTTCAGTGATTTCAAACTTCCACCTTGTTGTGATGCAAGTGTTGTTGCTTGCAAAATCATCATCACATTTCCACACATCAAATGATTTCTCACAATTGTTACCCCATGTCTTGGACTAGATTTTGTAGCAGAGTATAGTGTGATGTTTTAACAACAATATAAAATTATTAAGAATGAAGTTACACTTTGATTTCACATACGTGAATCCTCTTCTTTGTCACAACATAGTATCTACCAACAAAGCTCCTGTGGATCAAGATATGTAAATGGGTAGCACCCATGGCTAGCATCAATGAATAGAGGTAGAAGAATCGTATGACATTGAAACCCACCCACCTTGTTCAACAAGGATTGTTCCATCTCTTGTGCCTTCTTTATAATCCTTCCTTTTAATTCCTCTTCTTGTTGAAGTTTCTCCATCTTGGAGAAAAATATAATAGGTTTTTTCTTTAACATCAACTAAGAAACCATGTTGAGTATTACATATCATATCTCACATATTGGGTTGTTTTTATTCACAACACCCAATTGAGTGATGCATCTGAACTCTAGTGGTGGGACATAATTGGGAGGG
>Ga0116227_10011364_pt1 | contig 14988 bp, 12 predicted proteins | sample S1TSphgellanicum_FD_89693 | JGI IMG/M metagenome (GOLD analysis project Ga0116227, IMG submission 89693) | Host-associated microbial communities from peat moss isolated from Minnesota, USA - S1T2_Fb - Sphagnum magellanicum MG | ecosystem: Host-associated > Plants > Peat moss > Unclassified... | reverse complement strand
TTATTTCACAAAACTTTATTAACTTGACGCTGATACGCTTTAAAACCATATCTATGAAGTATTTTAACAAAAAAAATCTGTTGCTTTCGTTAACCGTTGTAATGGGCTTTCTCTGCACGTTTTACAGTGCAGGTCCTGCAAATGGCGGTGCGGGAGACAGAACCAATTCTCCCATTGCGAGTGGCACTTGTAGTAGTTCACCAGGATGCCATACTAACAATGGTAATTTTACTCCTGTGGTAACTATACAATTTGATAGTGCAGGCCACACAGTAGCAGCATACACTCCCGGGCATACCTATACAGTGATACTTACTGCCAACTCTTCGACCGGTATTCTGGCTACAACACGATATGGCTACCAAATAACAAGTATTAAAGCTATCGGTAATGGGAACACAGGGCTATGGTCGCCTGTTCCAGCTGGATTTCATCAGACCGTTGTTGGCGCAGTAAACTATATAGAACATAGCACACCTAATACATCCAATACCATCAACTTTACCTGGGTGGCACCGGGTGCTGGTACCGGTACTGTAAATTTCTATGCTTCTGCTAATATTGTCGATCATGACCTTACAGCCAATGGTGACAATGACAACCATGCTACTATTAGTGTACCTGAAAATGTGCCATGTAATGCACCAACAGTTGTTCCATCTGTTACTCTTATTTCCTGCAATAATGGCAACAATGGTGCTATCAGCCTAACTGTTACCGGCGGTACACCGCCATATATATATTCATGGACAGGTCCTGGAGGTTTTACGGCTACTACACAAAATATTAGCGGGTTAGTAGCGGGTACTTACAATGTTACGGTAACAGGTGGACTGTGCAGTAACACAGCAGTAGTGGTACTAAGCAACCCAGCTGCAATTGTGGCCAGTACTACACCGGTCACTACTTGCGAAGGCACTACAATAAATTTAAATGCAACTGTTAGCGGTGGAACAGGCACATTAAGCTATGCTTGGGCGGGGCCTAACGGATTCACGTCAACTGCATTGAATCCCTCCATACCTGCGGCACCTGCGGTAGATTCAGGTATATATACATTGACCATTACTGATGCCAATGGATGTACTAAAGTTGTAACAGAACATGTTACCATTACTCCTGGTATAGTGTTATCGGCAAGTATAGTTAACCCTACATGTTTTGGAACTAATGATGGTTCTATCATATTGTCAGGCACCGGTACAGCTACCGGGCCATACACGTACTCATGGACAGGTCCGGGTGGTTATACATCTTCAACGCAAAGTCCGGGCGGCCTTGCTGGCGGCACGTACACGGTTGTAGCAACACCTGTGGCCGGTTGTTCAAATACACTTACTACTACACTTACTACACCACAGGCAATAACAGCTACCGCATCCACAACTACAAATCCTGTATGCGTAGGTTCTGCATTATCACTGGTTAGTACGGGTTCAGGCGGCACAGGTACATTAGGCTACCGCTGGACCGGCCCTAATGGATATCATTCGAACAACCAAAATCCAACTGTTACCAACAATGCTACCGCCAATGCCTCAGGCCTTTATACTGTTGGCGTAACTGATGGGAATAATTGTTCTGCCTCTGCTGTAGTTAATGTAACGGTGGATACACCAGCTACAGTGACGGCCACTCCTACTGCAGCAGCATGTTTTGGTGCAGCAAGTGGGGCTGTAGCCCTTACCCTGGTAAATGGCGCACCATATACTTTTTCATGGACAGGTACTGGCGGCTATACTTCGACTTCTCAAAATATAAGCAATGTTCCGGCGGGTACTTACAATGTTGTAGTAACAACTGCCTTAGGTTGTACAACAACCAAAAGCGCTACAGTTACACAACCTTCAACTGCGGTAACAGGTACTGCATCGTCCAATACCCCAATATGTGCTAACGGCACATTGAATCTATTTGCTGGCGGCGGTGGTGGTACCGGAGCTATCACTTACTCATGGACAGGCCCTGCCAGCTTTAATTCATCGCTGCAAAGTCCTACAGTAAATGGGTTTACAGCAATAAATGCTGGAACCTATACCGTTACTGTAAAAGACGCTAATAATTGTGCCTTCCAGGCCACGGCAAATGTTGCACTTGCTGTGACACCAGTGGTAACAACAACAGTAACTAATGCTGCCTGCAACGGTGGTAATAGCGGAGCTATAGCTACAACTGTGACTGGCGGTGCACCACCATTTACATATGCATGGACCGGCCCTAACGGTTACACATCTACCGCGGCTAACCCGACCAACCTTGTAGCGGGTACTTATTCTGTATCAGTATCAGGTTTGTGTGTGGGTGGAGCATTAGCTACTGCGATCGTATCGCAGCCCGCCGCACTTACAGACAGTATATACGCTAACAATCCTGTTTGTGCCGGTACCTTCCTTGGTTTCAATAGCATTGTTACCGGTGGTTCAGGCAATTATAATTATGCATGGACCGGCCCTAATAACTATATAGCTACTACGGCTAACCCAGCTATTAATAGTGTTACCATTGCTGCTGCTGGCTTGTATTCACTAGTAGTACGTGATGGCAATAACTGTATAAAAGCAGCACAGGTGAATGTAGTGGTAGACACTGCACCAGTGGTACATATTAAAGATACAAGCTACTGCCCTGGTTCTGTAGTAACCTTGAACGCTGGTAATGCAGGTGCCTCCTACATCTGGAGCACAGGTGCTACTACCCAGTCTATAAATGCAAGTACGCAAGGTGCTTACACAGTAATAGTTACAAATGCATACGGTTGCCCTGGCCTGGATACAGTTCATGTATCAGCAGCAGCAATGCCTTCCGCCGATTCTATACATACAACCGGTGTGACAGGAAATGGAGGCGGCTTTAATTTCTCTGCATCCAATGCCAAAGCAGTAACAGGCTATGTATGGTACTTTGGCGATGGCACAGCAGCATACACAACTACACCTACACACTACTATGGCGCTACAGGTACTTACATTGTAAAAGCTTACCTGGCCAATAGTTGCGGTGTGGATACACTTACTAAGATAGTAGTTGTGAACTCAGTAACAGGTGTACAGAACGTAATAGCAGCGAACGGTGGAATATCTATATATCCTAACCCTGCGCACGACTATGTGATCATACAGAACGATGGTAGCCTGGTACTGAAAAATGTAAAGGTGATAAACATGCTGGGCGCTAAAGTATACGAGAGCGCGGTAGATAATCAGCAGTCATTCAGAGTAAACACAAATACGCTTGTCCCAGGCATCTATACCATATTTATAGAGACCAGCAATGGTACAGCTGTAAGAAAAGTAGAAGTGACCAAATAATTAAAATATTGATGATGTTTGGAAACCCTGCCCCTGTGGCAGGGTTTCTTATTTTATTAACATGGGGTTACAGTTTTGTATTTAAAATAGATCTAACTTGCATCTTTATTTTTAAAAGATCAAGTTTTATTTAATAATAAAGATGAAAAAAACCTTTCTACAACTGTCGGCTAATGTTGCGTTCGCGCACACCGACGCTGGGTTTTTCGCTGTTCTGCCAGGAACAGTTTTTTCGTATACCAATACGCCTTTCTTAGTCCGACGTTGATACGCAACATTCCGGCAGTTCTACCTGTTGATGAAGCAATTATTAAGCTTTTCATTTTGAAGTACTAACCTGCATTTATAGCATGGTTATTGTCAATTAATTATTTCAATTATTTAACGGTTAATATAATGGACCAAAACTTTCAAGTGGTGGTGGCAAATAGCCTCCATTTTGGTTTTGCTGAGGCTATCTGTGAAGAAATGGCTGAATCGGCCAAAGCCCGTGGCACGGGTATAGCCAAGCGCAGCCATGAATACCTGGAACTGAAGATGCAGGAAGGTAAGGCGGTGATAGCCCTTGCGCCAGATGGCCGCTGGGCTGGTTTTTGCTATATAGAGTGCTGGGGACATGGTGAATATGTGGCCAACTCAGGACTTATAGTAGCACCTGAGTTCCGCAAATTCGGGCTAGCCAAGCTCATCAAGAACAAGATATTTGAACTGAGCCGTACCAAGTACCCCAATGCTAAGATATTTGGCTTGACAACAGGGCTGGCTGTAATGAAAATAAACAGTGATCTGGGCTATGAGCCGGTCACCTATTCTGAATTGACCCAGGATGAGGCTTTCTGGCAGGGTTGTAAGAGTTGTGTGAACTATGATATACTCATGAGCAAAGGACGTAAGAACTGCTTGTGTACGGCTATGCTTTATGATCCTAAAGATCATTATGAGCCGGAGGAGACATCGGCCAAGTTTAAAGAAAAGGAAAAATCATACGCAAGGTTGCTGCATTTCAAGCAACTGGGGCTTATAAAAGCTTTACGTAAAAATCATTTACTGCTGACCGTTTATACCTTTTGTTTGAGTTTGTTTGCACATTGATCGTTTAACTTTATTTGATAATATTTTCTCTGATGAAAAAAGTGGTACTTGCCTATAGCGGCGGCCTAGACACTACATATTGCGCCATATACCTTTCCAAAGTAAAAGAACTGGAAGTACATGCGGTAACCGTAAACACAGGTGGCTTTAGCCAGGAAGAACTGGATACTATAGAAAAGAAAGCGCGACTGCTGGGTATTGCTTCTTTCAAGGTGGTGGATGTTACTACTGCCTATTATGATAGTTGCATCAAGTACCTCATTTACGGCAATGTATTGAAGAATGCTACCTACCCGCTAAGTGTAAGTGCAGAACGTATGGTACAAGCTATAACTGTAGCAGAGTATGCTGCAGAGCTGAATGCCGACTATGTGGCACATGGCAGCACTGGTGCAGGTAACGACCAGGTGCGCTTCGACATGGTATTCCAGAGCATGATACCTAATATAGAGATCCTTACGCCTATACGCGACATGCGCCTGAGCCGGGAGGCCGAGATCAGCTTCCTGAAAAAGAATGGTGTGGAGATGAACTTTGAGAAAGCGCAATACAGTATCAATAAAGGCTTGTGGGGTACATCTGTGGGCGGTAAAGAAACACTGAGCAGCAATGGTTACCTTCCTGAGGAAGCGTGGCCTACGCAAGTGACAGTAGCGGAGCCCATGGATATATCGCTCACTTTTGAAAAAGGTGAATTGGTGGCCATTGATGATGTTACATTCGAGCACCCGGTACAGGCCATACAGCACCTGCAGGCAATGGCACAGCCGTATGGTATAGGCAGAGATATACACGTAGGTGATACCATAATAGGTATAAAAGGTAGGGTAGGTTTTGAAGCGGCAGCGCCCATCATTATAATAAAAGCGCATCACCTGCTGGAGAAGCATACACTGACCAAGTACCAACTGTACTGGAAAGAACAACTGGCAAACTGGTATGGCAATTGGCTGCATGAGGGCATGATGCTGGATCCTACTATGCGTAACATAGAAAGTTTTTTGACCGATACACAAAAGACCGTGAGTGGTAAGGTATATGTATCGCTGCACCCGCACCGTTTTGTAGTGAAGGGGATAGAAAGCGAGCACGACCTGATGAACAACAAGTTTGGCGCGTATGGCGAAATGAACAATAGCTGGAGTGGTGATGACGTGAAAGGATTTGCTAAGATATTTGGCAACCAGGTGGGCATCTATAACTCAGTGAACAACAACAAATTTGAACTAACGAAGAGTAAGTAAAATATAATGGCTGATACAACAGTAAAAGTGGGTATTGTAGGTGGGGCCGGGTATACCGGTGGTGAAATGCTGCGGATACTCATCAACCATCCTGAAGTGGATATAGTATTTGTACACAGCCGCAGCAATGCCGGCCAACCTGTACATAAAGTACATGCTGACCTGATAGGTAGCACAGACCTGCACTTTGGCCAGGATGTTCAGCACGATATAGATGTGCTGTTCCTGTGTGTAGGGCATGGTGAAGCAAAGGTTTTTTTAGAGGCCAATAACATACCCGCTAATATTGTTATCATAGACCTTTCGCAGGACTTCAGGCTTGCAAAAAATGCACAGTTTGGTGATCGCAGTTTTGTGTATGGTCTGCCTGAATTCAACAGGGAAAACATAAAAGCCGCGCATAACATTGCTAACCCAGGTTGCTTTGCCACTTGCATACAATTGGGCTTACTACCATTGGCTAAGGCCGGCTTGCTGGAGGAAGTGCAGACCACAGGTATAACTGGTGCTACAGGTGCCGGGCAAAAGCTGCAGGCAAGCTCACACTTTGCATGGCGCGCAAACAACATTGAAGCTTATAAGTCTTTAGATCATCAACACCTGCATGAGATCATGCAGACCATAAGTAACCTGCAGCCTGCTCATAAAGCCATCAACTTTATACCATGGCGTGGCGATTTTACAAGAGGTATCTATGTAAGCTCGCATACTACTTGCAGCCTTGATCTGGAAGCTGCTTATGCACTATATGATTCTTATTACGATGGTCATCCGTTCACACACGTGAGCCGGGAGATGATAGATATGAAGCAGGTGGTGAATACCAATAAGGCGTTGATACACTTAGAAAAAGTAGGCGACAGGCTGGTAGTACACTCTACTATAGACAACCTGCTGAAAGGTGCATCGGGACAAGCGGTACAAAACATGAACCTGATATTCGGCCTGCCGGAGCATACAGGATTACAATTGAAAGCAAACGCATTTTAATAAAACAGGAATGAAATTATTTGACGTTTATCCACTGAATGACATCACCATTGTAAAAGGTGAAGGCTCTTACGTATGGGATGATAAGGGAGAAAAATATCTTGACTTTTATGGTGGCCACGCTGTTATTTCTATAGGGCATACTAACCCACATTATGTACTTCGTCTTGAAGAACAATTGCATAAAATAGGTTTCTATTCTAACTCTATAATTATACCTATACAGCGCGAACTGGCTACAAAGCTGGGTGAGGTATCGGGTAAGGAAGACTACCAGTTATTCCTGTGCAACTCTGGTGCCGAGGCCAATGAGAATGCCATGAAACTGGCATCCTTCCACACCAACAGGAAAGTGATCGTTGCATTTTCTAAGGCGTTCCACGGCCGCACTTCACTTGCTGTGGCAGCTACAGATAATCCACAGATAGTGGCCCCTGTTAACCAAACAGACAATGTAGTATTCCTGCCCTTTAATGATGAGGTTGCTTTAGAGACCTATTTTAAAGAACACGGCAATGAAGTAGCCGGTGTTATAATAGAAGGTATACAAGGTGTAGGTGGTATCAACATTGCTGCACCCACTTTCTTGCAGGCTATACGTAGGCTGTGCGATGAGTATGGTGCTGTGTATATAGCAGACAGTGTGCAATGTGGTTATGGTCGCTCGGGCAAGTTCTTCTCGCACGACCACGCAGGTGTGAACGCGGATATTTATTCCATGGCAAAAGGCATGGGTAATGGCTTTCCGATAGGGGGGATACTGATAGCACCATCTATAGCACCAAAGTATGGCATGCTGGGTACTACATTTGGTGGCAACCACCTGGCTTGTGCTGCTGCAATGGCGGTGCTTGAAGTGATAGAACAACACAACCTGCTGCAACACGCACAGGAGATGGGCGACTACATTATGGGTGAGTTGGGAAAAATAACTGCGCTACAGAATGTGCGAGGTGTAGGACTGATGATAGGTTTTGATCTGCCGGAGCAATACAAAGACCTGAAGAAGAACCTGCTGGTGAAGCATCGCATTTTTACCGGCGAGGCCAAACCGAATGTGATACGCCTTTTACCGGCACTGAACATAGGAAAACACGAAGCAGATATACTGATCAATGCCATTAAGGCCGAGATCGTGAGTTAATAAATATTTTACCACGCCCGCTTAACAGATATAAACTGGAATGAAAAATTTTGTCTCTGTAAAGGATGTAGCCAACATTGATGACCTGGTACAAAAGGCCATAGCATACAAGGCGCAACCACTAAAAGACCTATCGATGGGAACGCATAAGCGTATAGGCTTGTTGTTCCTGAATCCCAGCTTGCGCACCAGGCTCAGCACACAAGTAGCTGCAGCCAACCTGGGCATGGAAGCTATCGTGTTCAACATGGATAAAGAGGGTTGGAAACTGGAGTTGGAAGATGGCGCTATTATGGACGGCACTACTGTGGAGCACATAAAAGATGCGGCGCCGATACTCGGGTCTTACTTTGATATTTTATGCGTGCGTACTTTTCCATCGCTGCTCAACAGGGATGAAGACTATAATGAAGTATTGCTAAGCCGCCTGATAGAATATGCAGGCTTGCCTATCATCAGCCTGGAGAGTGCAACACTGCATCCATTGCAGAGTCTTACAGATATCATTACCATAACGGAGACATTTAAAGAAAAAAGAAGACCTAAGATAGTGCTCACCTGGGCACCGCATATAAAGCCTATACCACAATGTGTATCTAATTCTTTTGCGGAATGGATCAATGCGTGGGGCGCAGCAGACCTTACCATCACGCACCCTGCAGGTTATGAACTTGCGGAACAGTATACTAATGGGGCAACAATAACACACGACCAGCAAGCAGCACTGCAAGATGCAGATTTTGTGTACGTAAAAAACTGGAGCTCCTATAATGACTATGGTAAGGTGCTTACGGAAGATCCATCGTGGATGCTCACCAACAAGCACCTGGCGCTGACCAATAATGCTAAAGTAATGCACTGCCTGCCGGTAAGGCGCAATGTGGAGTTGAGCGATGAAATATTGGATGGGCCGAGTAGCCTGGTATCCAAGCAAGGTGCCAACAGGGTATGGGCAGCCCAGGCTGTAATTTCTGAACTGCTAAATAAATAATGGAATGCAGCAATTAGTAGTGATCAAAATAGGTGGAAATATCATTGATGACCCGGCGAAACTGCCCGGGTTTTTAAAGGACTTTGCCACTATAGAAGGATACAAAATACTGGTACATGGCGGGGGTAAGGTAGCTACCGAAATGGGCAAGCAATTGAATATAGAACCGGCATACGTAAATGGTCGTCGTATTACAGATGCTGCTACACTACAGGTAGTGACCATGGTGTATGGAGGTCTGATAAACAAAAATATCGTAGCTGCATTGCAGGCAAGGGGGTGCAATGCTATAGGTCTTACAGGAGCCGATGGCAATATAATGCCGGCACATAAAAGGCCTGTGAAGGAGGTAGATTATGGTTTTGTTGGTGATGTGGATAGCAGTAATGTGAATGCAACTGTGATCCAACAGTTACTTCAAGCTGGTCTTACGCCGGTACTTGCGCCACTTACGCACGATGGTGCAGGCACCATGCTGAACACCAATGCAGATACCATAGCACAGGAAATTGCGAAGGGGATGGCCAACCTGATGCAGGTGAAACTGGTATACTGCTTTGAGAAAAACGGCGTGTTGTCAAACCCTGATGATGACGACTCTGCTATCGGTAACATACAGGCTGACAACTTTCAACAATTAATAGATAGTAATGTTGTTTCGGGTGGTATGATACCTAAATTAGAAAATGCTTTTGCTGCTATCAACGCTGGTGTTGATAAAGTGGTCATAGGTCACGCAGACGAACTACACTCACTTATTGAAGGCACCGCAGGCACTACTATATCATGACAAGAGAACAACTACATACCGCTGCTGTGAACCTGCTGAAGAAGATGGTCTCTATTCCTTCATTCAGCAAGGAAGAAGCAGCTACAGCGAACATCATTGCTTTCTTCCTCAATGAAAGAGGAATTACCACACAGCGTCTTGGCAACAATGTATGGGCATTCAATAAAGAATATCATAAGAGCAAACCAACCATTCTGCTCAATTCGCACCATGATACAGTAAAGCCCAACAAGGATTACACACACGATCCTTATCAGCCTATAGAAGCTGATGGTAAACTATATGGTTTGGGTAGCAATGATGCAGGTGGTTGCCTGGTAGCATTGCTCACTACTTTTTTATATTACTACGATAAACCCGGACTGAAGTATAACCTGCTTTTTTGCGCCAGTGCTGAAGAAGAAATATCGGGACCAAATGGTATCGCTTCGGTACTACCCAAGTTCAAGGTAGACTGCGCTATTGTGGGCGAACCTACACTAATGGAAATGGCGGTTGCCGAAAAAGGACTTTTGGTAATAGACTGTACAGCCACCGGCCGCTCTGGTCATGCTGCCCGCGATGAAGGCGATAATGCTATATACAAAGCATTGCAGGATATTGAATGGTTCCGCACGTTTCAATTCCCTAAAGTGTCGCCACTGTTGGGGCCTGTGAAAATGAGTGTCACTGTGATACACGCCGGTACCCAGCACAACGTCGTGCCTGCAGAGTGCACGTTTGCGGTAGATATCCGTATCAATGAATTGTACACGCATGAAGAAGTGCTGCAGATAATACAGGGGCATGTGCAGTGCAGTGTAAAGGAACGCAGTATGCGTCTCCGTTCCTCATCAATAAGTATCGAACATCCAATAGTGCAGGCTGGTATACACATAGGTAAAGGTTACTACGGTTCACCTACATTGTCTGATAAGGCGCTGATGCCTTTCCCGGCGTTGAAGATGGGGCCCGGCGATTCTGCCCGCAGCCATATGGCCGATGAGTTCATTTATGTACAGGAGATAAACGATGGTATCGACACTTATATAGCGCTCCTCGACCAGGTGCTTCTATAACAAAAACAGATAGGACCGGTCACGGATGCGAATAAGATGACCCACACCAAAACAGAACAAGCAAATGAAACTTTGGCAAAAAGAGAATACACAGATATCTGAATTGATAGAGGCTTTTACTGTAGGCCGCGATCGTGAGTTCGATCTGGAACTTGCGAAGTATGACATTCAGGGTTCATTGGCGCATGTTACCATGCTTGCCAAAGTGGGCCTATTGCCGGAGGCCGATCTGATAGCTATAAAAAAAGAGCTGGAAAATATATTGGGCGAAATTGCACAAGGCACTTTTGTATTGAATCCAGATGTAGAAGATATCCATTCGCAGATAGAGCTAATGCTCACAGAAAGGATAGGCGAGGCGGGTAAGAAGATACACAGCGGTCGCAGCCGCAACGACCAGGTGGCAGTTGATATTAAGTTGTACCTGCGTGCACAATTGCTGGCGGTAAGGGATAGTGCTGTCGCGCTGTTCCATCAATTACAAAAATTAAGCGAACAACATAAACACCAACTGCTGCCGGGCTATACGCACCTGCAGTTGGCCATGCCGTCGTCATTTGGTCTATGGTTCGGTGCGTATGCAGAAAGCCTGGTAGATGATATGGCCTTGCTGTCTGCAGCATACCATATGGCCAATAAAAATCCGTTGGGCAGTGGTGCCGGTTACGGCTCGTCTTTCCCGCTCGATAGGGAGATGACCACCCGCTTACTACATTTCAGCAGCTTGCACTACAACAGTGTGTATGCGCAAATGAGCCGGGGTAAAACAGAACGTTTTGCGGCAGTGGGTATTGCATCGGTAGCCTCTACGCTATCCAGGTTCAGTATGGACGTATGCCTGTTCATGAATCAGAATTTTGGGTTTGTTACTTTTCCTGCAGAGCTTACTACAGGCAGCAGCATCATGCCCCACAAAAAAAATCCTGATGTTTTTGAACTGATACGCGGCAAGTGCAACCGTATACAGGCAGTGCCTAACGAGCTTACATTGCTGATCAATAATCTCCCTTCTGGTTACCACAGGGAGATGCAACTGACCAAGGAAATATTATTCCCCGCAATAGAAGAATTGAAAAGCTGCCTGCAGTTGGCACAGCTCATGCTCGATCACATTATAGTGAAAGACAACCTGCTGGACGATGAAAAATATAAGTACCTGTTCACTGTAGAGCAAGTGAATGCATTGGTAAACAAAGGTGTGCCATTCAGGGAAGCATACAAGCAGGTAGGGAATGCTGTAGAAGATGGCACTTTTGCTTACAACGAACCACTGCATCATACTCATGAGGGCAGTATAGGTAATCTGTGTACTAAGCAGATAGCAGACCTGATGCAAGAGGTGTTAAATAAATGGGATGATACCTCAGGTGTGATATAGGCATTATTTTATTGTAGTAAATTAGTAGTGCCAAGTACAAATGCCCCTCACTATGAAAAAGGTTTTATTAAGTACCATTCTTGTCTGTATTGCATACAGCACTTTTGCGCAGAAGGGTTTTTATATAGCAGGTGGATTGGGCTATGCCATACCCGCTGCCGGGCAAACGCTTGATGCCTCAGGTAACCCCTATAGCGGAAGCATCAACAATTTTCCGGCGCAACCATTGAACAACACTTACACGGTCAAGAAAGCATCTTTCTCAGCGGGTGTCAATGCAGCCATTGGGGTGGGCTATATGTTCAACGGTCATGTAGGGGTGGAGGTAAGGGGTTATGGTGTAGTTGCCCCGCAGCAGTATACGGTAACAGAGGTTAATGTACTTAGCCCCGCCGGTACCGACCTGGTAAAAGGCACTGTAAAGAACTATGCACAGCTTCCAGTATTCATAATGCCAGCTCTGCTGTACAGTACCGGGGGCAAAAAAATAAGTGGTTATGCGCGTGGAGGCCTAGCGTTGCCCATGAGCGGCAATGTGTACCAGGAACAGAACACTGTACACAACCCACCAGACGAGAGCACAGAATACCTGAAGTACCAGACCAAAACAAAATTTAGCGCAGGTATTGCCGGGGCTATTGGTGTTAGCTACGCGGTGTCTGCCAAGGCATCTATATGGGTAGAAGCCAATGGTATGTCATTGTCCCTGTACGCAAAAAGCCAGACATTGGAAACGCATACCATCAACAATGCCAGCACTACTATACAACCAGCACAGGGTACTGTGGTCAACTACGGCACCAATGGTGTTTATGCGAACAACCCGCCCACATATTCCATACCATTCAGCAATGTAGGTATCAGTGCAGGCATCAAGATCAGTTTTGCTAAACAAGAGGCTGCTTCTACCTCATCACATCATCCAAAGTCAGAGTAAAACGTTGTAAATGCTACGTCCTTATTATCTTCGCCGCAAATTACCCCATATGAAAAAATATTTGATTGTAGTACTGTGCATGCTGCTTGCTACTTATGCTAACGCGCAGCAGTTTTTTATTAAAGGCGGGCTAGGGTATGACTTTCCACAGGCAGGTCAAAGTTTTTCGGGTTACGGCCCCTACAACGGTAGTATCACAACGAATAATAATAACTCGACTACTTACGATTATAAGAATAATTCGTCTTTTGCTGCAGGTTTGCAAGGTAACATTGGCCTTGGCTACATGTTCACAGAACATGTTGGGCTAGAGATGGACCTTATAGCAGGTCTGGCATCTAAGAAGTATAATAACGCGCAATATGTCGATACTGGTTCCGGATCTTCTTATACATCAAGCATAAATGCCAACACGCCAATATTGTTAGCCCCGCAACTGGTATTGGAAACCGGTGGGACAAAATTTAATTTCTACGCGCGTGGCGGTCTTGTATTGCCGTTGTATGCGCATTTTAAGGAAGTAGATAATCAAGTGTCAACGCAAGCAGGATCTGGAACATTTTACGATACGTACACTTCAGATGTCAAGACCGGCTTTTCGTTGGGCTTTACAGGTGCTATGGGGATTCAATATTACCTCAATGAGAATGTTTGTTTTTGGGGAGAGGTCAATCTGTTATCTATGTCTCTGCCAGTAATAGAAAGTGACCTGACTGATTTTACGGAAAATGGAGTTAGCTATTATTCCCAAATATCTAGTTCGCAACCCACGGTCACCAAATACTCAAAAAGTTTTTCATCTATAAACGGTACCAATCAAAATGTGAACAATAATAACCAATTGATATTGCCTTCTTACAGCATTCCGTTTAGTAGTGTAGGTATCCACGCAGGTATCATGTATCGCTTTCCAAAAAGTAGCAGGTCAAGCGGTAGGTCGCACACCAGCGCACGGCAAACCCGTGGTGGCAGGCCACAGTAATGTAAAACCATATATACTTAACGTATAAGAAACACAACATTGCCTATAATAGCGTACATTTGCAAAAATTTTCAGGGATATCTGTATTCCTGTGTTATGTAATTTTATGAAGCATATTGTTGATAAACGCAGGGTGCTCGGCGTGTCAGAAAAAGCAAGCCTTGATGAGTTGAAATCGGTATACAAGAACCTGATAAAGACCTGGCATCCCGATAAGTTCACAGAAGAAGAGCGTAAGCACGAAGCAGAGGAAAAAAGTCGCCATATCATTGACGCATACCATTTCCTGGTAAGTATAGCGCCTGAGACCCGCGAACTTACCCTTGCTGAATATACAGACACTATTACCAATTCTTATATCGCAGACTTTGAATATAAAAGTCAGATACTCAATGTAAAGTTCCTTGATGGCAGTAGCTACGAGTACTTTGGTGTGCCAAAGACCATTTATGTGAAAATGGTAAACTCTGATGCACAGGCAAGATTTGCCCGCCGTCACATATTCACCTCTTATGTGTACCGGAACATCACTAAAAAAGTGACCCAGTAATATTTTCTTTAAAACATATAAATTTCAGCATTTTATATGTTTTAAAGAAACTTATTAATAAGTTTGTTGCATGCGGAAACTGTTTTTCCTGTGTTGTTTTACCGTATGCATTTTGCGCGGTCCCTATTCTTATGGGCAGCTTGATATAGCCCAGATCGATAGGAAACTTCGTATATCCAACATCGATACGCAGAAAGTTCTGCTACTCGATAGCATGGCCATATACTATCGCGACATAAACCCGGACACCGCCACAAAATTTGCCCGGCAAGGCCTGGAGCTGGCAAAGCAGGCTAAGTACATTTATGGCGAGGCCCGGATAAGGCTCTTGCTGGCACAGATATATGGTCATACGGCCAACATTGAAGATGCCAGAGAAGAAGGCCTTAAAGCTATAACACTCTTCCAGAGTATCAATGATGAACAAGGTATTGCCAGGGCTTACAACCAGCTGGGGGTAAACGAAGGCAAGAAAGGGAATTACGATACTGCGACGCGGTACCTGATGATAGCTGAGCGCATCA
>Ga0116227_10011363_pt1 | contig 14989 bp, 16 predicted proteins | sample S1TSphgellanicum_FD_89693 | JGI IMG/M metagenome (GOLD analysis project Ga0116227, IMG submission 89693) | Host-associated microbial communities from peat moss isolated from Minnesota, USA - S1T2_Fb - Sphagnum magellanicum MG | ecosystem: Host-associated > Plants > Peat moss > Unclassified... | reverse complement strand
TTTCTAATATTATATGAGAACATATTTCATTCAACCATCTGGTGGAGACTTTACTTGTATGGTCTTGGGGATTACGATAACATGGCTGCTTTGGGCCATCTTTTCCAAAAGAATACATATGATCTAAATTTGGCAACTACATTTTTTTTGGGGGGGGAAACATGGCGACTTTGGGCCATCTTTTCCAAAAGAATACATATGATCTAAATTTGGTGATTTGAATTTTTGTTTTGGAAACATAGTGACTTTGGGTCGTCATTTCCAAAAGAATCCTTTGTATGATTCACAGCCCCTTTTCTTTTTGTTGCCAAGTGGCAAAAAATTAGTAAAAAGTTCTCAAGAATGAACGCATAGTTCACCATGTAACACTTGGTGAACATTCCTCAAAACCTGAAACCCAAAGAAAACTAAATCAAGTAACAACACTGGGTGAACACTATTCAAAATGTGGGACCAAGTGAAAAACTACATTGATATGGCACTGTACTCCTTTGCAAGGAAAGCCAACAAAATGTCATCAATAAAATAAGGAGCAAAGTATCTTATGATAACATGCAACAAGTTTGAAGCCAATGAATGCATTAAGCACACTTGTGACAATTTTATGTCACTTTGTGTTGTGGCATATCAAGTGAATAACTAACTCTTGGTCACCTTGCAATATGGGTATGGGATTATAACAAACGTCTCAATAATTTGAAGGTGCAGACTTTTAAAACCAACCACTATGTTGTTGAAAATCACATCCCCAAATGTCCCCAAATGGTTTGGTTTGGATCCATTAACAAATCCTCCGACAATTCAGCTAGTTGTGAACACTATGTTGACAAGCATTTCCCCAAATGGTTTTGAATCCTTCGACAACTTAGCAAGACATGGCCACTCACCACCAACCCATTTTTGAAGTCACTCACTCTAGCTTCATACTTCTCATGATAGGTTTTGAACTAGGGTTTAAGGTCATACATCATGACTCTCCCTATTTCCCCATTTTGTTTGACAATGAATAGCACCAACTAAAACTTTTGCAAAGTTTTCACATACCCCATGGATCATTTCTTATTGTGAAATGTGTGTGCAATTTTCAAGAACTTAGTAATCATGTTTTATTGACGTTTCTGTGACTGAGTTTGATGACTTTTTGGGAACTTAGTGGAACATGTTTTATTGGCGTTACTATGAGCCTGTGAGTTCATGTTTTGGACTTCATGGGGACTAGAGGCACCAACAAATGAAGCATTCCCATAACACAAAGTGAAATCTATCCTGAGAAAGGTTGAAACAGTGATACCATAAGTTTGCAAAATTTCTGTTGCATTTGCACAAAGAGGTTTCACAAAAATCTGTCCTAAGAGGAGCTTGAAACCAGAATACATCATACTGCACATTTCTGCTGGATGTGCACAGAGTTTGTTCTAATCTGTTCTAAGAAACTTGAAACTGAAACATGTTAAAATTTGTTCTGCAAAATCTGTTGTTAGAGGCTTGAAACATAACATACTACTTTACAGATTTGTGGTGGATGTGGACAAAAGTTTCACAACACCTAGGAAGAAAAGGTTTCAGAAAAGACTGAAGACACACATACACACCTCTATTGCCAATATTGAAATGTGTTTACAGGAGACATTACTAGAACAACCCAGAAAATTAATGCTCAAGAAATGGGTAATAGGGTCCATCTGAATTCTGTGTTTCCAGGAGACGTCACTAACAGTCTCATGGAAATGGTTGCTGAAGACATGGGTGATAGGGTCCATCCGAATCCTTGGCACAAGAAAGTAGTTCTGTCAAACAATGAAGATAAAAAAACAGTATCTTCATGAAGGAGCAGAAGACCATCAGTCATCAGGTAATGCTTGATGGCAGCACCCTGAATCTTTCCAAATCGTTCATCTCCAGTATACCTGAAAATTAGCTATCACATTGCAACCCAGCAACTGGGAACAGCTATTTTAGCAGTAGAAATAGTGTCAGCCGTTTCCAATCCTCTGGACATTGCTAAGGTCAAGACTTTCAAACTCATCAGCAATGGTTTGTTTGATGCTTGAAAACCAAACAGCCACTTGAGAATTAGAGGAATCCATCTCCAGCTCAAATTGGCTTACATTACAACTATAAAACCAACATGCCAAAGAAAACAGTTGACAGAATCCGGTTGATTTATGATGGCCAGGGCTTAGATTTCAGCAAGTGAAGTCTGCAGTAACAACTGAAATGGAGCAAGCGGATTACAAAATTTAGAGAAGAAGACCCCAAGTAAGTCGAAGACTCCACAATGACTTCAGAGAGAAGACCTGCAAAACACTGAAACAAATATGCCATTCTCAAGAAATCATTTACTGAAAATCTCGAACTATGCAGAAAACCTCGAAGATCGCCTCATTCCGATTCGAGCTTCGCCAAAAGATCGCCTCGTTCAGCTCTCGAGCTCCGACGACGGAAAGATCGCCTCGTTCTGCTTCGAAGAGCTCCATTGAGGCCACCCGTGACCAGAAAGACAAAGGAACAACAAAGCTCTCCTTCCTCTCCAACCAAGCTTCCGACATCATCGGAAATCGTACCCCGCAAAAAAAACACGCACACACACACAACATTATTCACTCATTCATTCATTCATCACAGGCTTGTTCTCATTGGCCTTCGGCTTCTGAGTGCTTGGTTTCTGCTCCTCCATCTTCCTCTTCTCCCCTGCGCCCTTCTGGCTCAAAAAAGAGCGGAAGAGCGCCGAATTTACATCATAAATCATTTCGTCCACACCACGACACAAAACAAAACCTCTCTCTCTCTCTCTTATTCACTGCAAAGTCTCGATCCAACCAGTTGCCCTTTGCACTGAAACTCGCCAACACTAGAAACACAAAGAACCTCGTCAATTCTTCGACAGCAAAGAGCTCGTAGACGAAGCAAGCGCGACCGTTGTCGTCGTCGTCTTCGTCGACAAGAAAACGAACTCCTGCAACGCTCTTTGCATTTTACCCTGGGCGGGTTTTAGGGTTAGGGTTTCGTTGCGGCTGGAACCCGCGGAACTGCGGCGAATCGTTCGAGAGAACGACGTAGCCACCGTCATGGTCGGTGGTTTCGTGGAAGAACGTCGAAGAGAACTTTCCGGGGAGCGAGAGAGCGACCGAGAGAGCGAGCTTTCTTTCTTTCTCTCTTTAATTCACCCGGCGACAATGCACGGGCTACGCACCCGGGCGGTATAAAATCCCTCCTCTCGCACCTAGCGTGGATGCGAGACGCGAGAAGAATGGAAAAAGGGACAGAACATGTGTTGTTGTCGTGGTGCTGGTGATTAGGGTTTGCGGATTTGGCGCCTTTTAGAGATTGGAGCATCCCATTGCCTAGTGTGCCACACAGTTGTAGTACCTTTTTTCCCCTGGAACAAACAAACAAACAAAGAGAGGAAACTCTCTTATAAGCTTGCAACCAAAACGTTGCCTCTTTCGTGATTTGCACGCTTCTTTTCGCCTTCTGGTTGGTTTTTGGAAGAGGAGTCGGTCGGTCGGTTGGGGGTTGCTGCTGCTGCTCCTGTTTTTGCTGATTCCCGTGTTTTCATGGGATTGTGCTTCACTTCATCTGCCGGTAACAATTGCTGGACCAAGGCTCCGGTAAGCTTTCTCACGGTCCCTGTTGCTGCGTGTTCTTCTTCTGGCTTTTGTCTGCTTCTTCTGCGGTAGAAGAATTTTGATCCAGTTCCCGTCGTAGTTCCTGTTCTTTTGTTTTTCTGGCCCTCTGCTTTTTTGATTTTCTGTTTTGCTTGCGGGACAAGTTTCCCCGTTGAGCTTTTCCAGGATCCAGGTCTTGGCTCCTAGTTTGGAGAATGAGGGAAGCTCTGTGCAGTGTGTTTTGTTGATCCATTTGTGCCGGTGCTTTTTTCTTTCTTTTTTTGCTTCTATCCTTCTTTGTTCTGGTAGATGTTTTCTCGTAGAAGGTTGTCGGTGAGCTCTTCTGTATGATATGTCGTTCTTTCTTCCTTCCTCTTTTTGGTTGTGGTTGCAGAGAATTTGGAACTCTTGTTTTCCTCTCTGATGTTTTGGAGGCAATTTTACTCCTAGTTAAGGATATGATGCACAAGACATGCTGCAGGTCCGTCAGGCATGTTCTTGAGGTCTCCTTTCTTGTGTATTTGGTTTCTGATTTGAGAATCTGCAGCTCTGATTGTGTTGCTTTTGCTTCTGAATCGTCTGATCCTGCTTTCTTTTGATAGCAATTTGCAGTGGGACTGTGGTAAGCTTGTCAAGGGTTGGTGCTTTTCTTGGCTTCATATTGAGAATGTTGCACTCTTGGAGCTGCTTTGTTTTGTAAGGTATGAATCCTGTATCTGTGTTAGCTATGAGTGCAGAGAAAGTCATTCTTTTCTCTCAAGATGAGGGAAAGTCATGAATCATGGAGCTCTGATTGTGCTGGTGTTGCTTCTGAATTGTTCTGCTTTCACTTTCCTCTGTTAGCAATCTGTAGCAGGACTGTGATGAGCTGTCAATGTTCAGTGCTTTTCTTGGTTTCCTATTGAGAATGTTGCATTCTTGGAACTGCTTTGTGGTGTATGCTGGTAAACCTGTGTCCTTGTTAGCTATGTGAGCACAGAAAGCCATTCACAAGATGCATGATTATCTGATGATTGGGTGTGTGTTTTTGAGTTTTTTCTAATGAGGGTCTGGCCAGAAGTTTTCAGTATTCGTTTCCGTCTGAGCTGCCATCAGACAGGGACATCTGGTGACAAGAGGTCACAATTTGGTCTGACTGGAAAGTACTAAGATTGAGTAGAATTGAATCAGCTTTCTGATGCCGATTTGCCACAGTAACAGATGGAGTGGATTGTGCCATGGATTGATTATTGTAGATACAAGCTTCACTGTGGATTCTGATACAATATTTGAAGCTCTTTTCCTTTTGTCACTGAGTTGTAGAGGTTAGACTGATCTTTTATTTGTAGTTTTTTGAATTGCTTCTTTTTCAGGACCATGTGTTTTGGTGGTGGAAAGATGGGGGTCGAAGAGACTTTGGAGGCATGAGAGATATTCAAGTCAGTGGTACATCTGATATCAGGACACAATGGTGTCACAAGGAATGAAGACAGACACAAAATGGCCATCTCTGGAGGAGAGCATGGAACAAGTGCAGTTTGCCTCCACCTCAGATTCTCTGCCTTTATCAGCTGCTACAGTGCCACAACCTTTGGATGGCTTGCAGAATGCTGCGCCCCCTCCATTCCTGACAAAAACTTATGATATGGTTGATGACCCTGCCACTGATGCTATAGTTTCATGGAGTACAGGCTCAAATAGCTTTGTGGTGTGGAATCCTCCGGGGTTTTCTCAAGAACTTTTACCCAAGTATTTCAAGCACAACAATTTCTCTAGCTTTGTTCGGCAGCTTAACACCTATGTGAGTGATTTTGCCTTTGGGGAAGTTGGGAATCCTGATGCTGGTTGTTTTTGTTTGTTAGGTTTATCATGCCTAGGAAGGAATTTAACTGTGCAGTGGTTTCTTGGTTTTGTCATGTAGGGGTTCCGCAAAGTGGACCCAGATCGTTGGGAGTTTGCAAATGAGTGCTTTTTACGTGGGCGGAGAGAGCTGCTACGAGGAATCCATCGCCGGAAGCCAGCATCACAGGCCCAGCAGTTGCAGCCACAGCAGCAAGGTGAGCAAGCCATTTTGGGGCCCACTCTGGAAATTGGGAAAGTTGGATTGGAAGGGGAGATTGAGACACTGAAGAGGGATAAGAATGTTCTTATGCTTGAGCTGGTGCGACTGAGACAGCAGCAGCAGAGTACAGAGCAGGATCTTCAGGTATGTGGTTCCATGCAGTGCTGAAGTTCTTCCTCTGTTGATGTACAATTTCTGAGATCTCCTTGTCCTTGTGGGTGTCAGGTCACATTGCTATCTTTGCTGTTGCAGGTAATGGGGCAACGCTTACAAGTCACTGAGCAACGGCAACAGCAAATGATGACATTCTTAGCCAAAGCCATGCAGAATCCTGCCTTCCTTGCTCAGCTTATGCAACAGACTGAAAGCAACAAACGCCTGGCTGTGACGGTTAGGAAGAAGCGACGCCTTCCAAAACATGGTGAGAGTGAAGAGGATTCTTTGAATGCTGATTCACCACCTGATGGTCAAATGGTGACATTCCAACCTAATGGAACCGGAGAACCTAATGGGACCCGATCAATGCTCATGCAGTTCTGGAATATCTTAGAAGCTTCTTCACCAAATCATGATAGCATTCCCCTTGAAACAATGTTCAGGGATATTAGTTCTGGGACTGCTGTTCCTGAGGTGAATACTTTGAACCGGCATTCAGGTGTAACACTGACAGAAATGCAATTGTCAGGGCTGCCTGACACACTGCCTGGTAATCTAGTTGTGACAGATGTACCTGATAAATCAGTGCTTCGTATTTCTCCTTCACCAACTATGCATATCCCACGACTTGAAGGTGAGATTTGTTTGCAGTTGTTATGTCAGTTACCATTTATGCACAAACTCTACTTCATCAGGTTGCAGACATTCATGGAATGAAGTTGCTGATGTTTGTTTATTTCTCTGTTTATGTCTCACCACCTAATGAAGGTGAACTTTCATATCATGTGTCAGGTGGGCACACCATGGAGAGCAGTGATAAGTCTTTGAGGAGTGATGCAAGGGATAATGGGGAGGAGGATGATGACTCTATGGAAGTCAATGGTGAGGGTTTTGCTGAGGAAGTAAGCTCCAATGTGGACAGCCCGGCTCTTAGTTTGGGTGCAAATGATATCTTCTGGGAGCAATTCTTGACAGAGACTCCAGATAGTCCTGTGGCTAGCACAGATCCTGATATGGATGCAGAGGGGCCCTCAGAAACAGGAGCACTTCTTATGGATAGTACAGTGGATGGAACAGATGTCTTTGCTGATGCAATTGGTGGGGGCCATCCTCAAGCCAAGGACTGGTGGAGCAAGGAAAATGTTGATGAGCTGTCCACCCAGATGGGACAACTTGCTCCTGGCTAGGATTCAGGGCAGAAACATAGGGATTTTAGAGTAGTAGAGAGAAAAGCAAGAAATTTGCCATTATGGTATTGGCAGTTGATTGAGCATGGTGGATGACTGCCACTGAAAATGGGGTGTGATCAGCTGGTATGTACCAACATCTTCACAGAAACATTTGCATAAGTACATAAATGTGGGGTTAAAACAGTATGATGGACAAAGAAGTCATTTGTAGGGCTTACTATCTACAAAGCCACACTCTCCTGCAGATAGTAAGACACATAGCAAGTTTTTTTGGGTTTGACTGCAGTGTGAAGTCTCACAGCTCTGTATATTTCTTGTCTTGCTTTTGTGTATAATAGCAGACAGATTTCCATGATCACAATCTGTGAGGGAGTGGGAATATCCACTTTCACATTGCAATCATGAGAAAGCCCTGTGTGTTCTCAGATTGAACCTATACAGGTCTCGCTCAAATGTCAGAATGGTTGTTGATTGTATTGAGAATGGCATTGCATGCAACAGTGAATATATGATTAGTTTCCCATCTGAGCTTGGTTGCCACTGCTCTGGTTCTCTTCTTTTTCAATGGTTGTGTTGAGTGTGGAACCCAGAATCAGGCTCCTTTTGTGTTACAGGAAGAAATTGGAAGTACACAAGACGATTCCTGTGTGGACTATTGGCCACCTTTGCAGGTAGTCTGGATCCATGGGATATGGGTGTGCTGTCTCTGTCAGTGGATCAATGGAGACATATATCAGCGAAGCCTTCATGTTTTGATCGTCATTGTGAAGGTGCTCTTTCTCACTCCAACCATACTTTTGCCTGTGCTCACAAATTCACTCTTGACCTTCAATGTAGACAAATGCATGAATGCAAAAGGGCAACAGATTTCTTCCCTAAGTCATATAAGTCATTTGTTCCAGGACTGAACAAGACAAGATGGGAAAATTCCATAGACATCCCAAGTGTGTGTGTGTATCATTGTGCTGGCTAGTCCTTGTGTGTTTTGCACCTTAGATTTAGGGCTTTTGTTACACTACGCACCACCATTGATGATTTTGTCAGTCCTGTCAAAATGTGCACGAGGGTGAGTACAATGTTATTCCACATGAGTGGATGACAAACATGTACATGTAAGTTAAATAGGGAGGATGGGATGAACATATCAGAGTTTAGTAAATATAGCTAAATCCAAAGTATTATTGGATGGGGTGGGTTGGAGTTGAGGAAAAAGGAAGAAAGATTTCTATGTTTTCCAATGAAAGGCTAATACTAAATTGTTCTTGTTGATGTGAATATGTTATAAGCATTTGTGGGCAAGTCTTTGATGGTTGGTACAAATATTGTGCATATTGTAGTGTTTTGAAATCATTGTTGTATATTGTTCACATAGTGGTTGGCACATGTCAGAATATCATGAAGCAGTACTTCGTAAGGGTGACTATGGGATGATGAGTGGCAACCCTTACCACACTTACCATGCGGAGGCAATGTTTTGAGCTGGAAAATATGATTTCGGCATATGCAAAGAATTTTTCATGCAAAAAATGGCTAAATTAGCCACATTCCAAAGAAAAATAAATCTAAAGTGCCAGATTTTTATGACAAGTTTCAGTAGATAGCCAAGAATATAGAAGGAGTCTGTTTTTTCTCTACTTTCAAATGTGGTATGTAGCCAGATTTGGCCAAATTATTTCCTGGATGATCACCACTTGGACTACGTCACAAAATCCTTAAAAGAAACCCTGCATGATGATCTCTGCATTGTTATTGACTTAACAAACTCAGAATTTTTAAGCAAAGAGGTTGAGAATGATCAAATAGTTGAAAGAAATAACGTTAATTTTGCATCAATATGTTAAAATTGGATTTCAAAAGGGTTGTCGTGATTCAATGGCATTCAAAATTGCACCATCAAATTCTCCAATAATAAGTTGTCTCAATTTCATTTTGATACCAACCCCTAGTGGCGATATCAAAACCTGATAGCAACTTCAAACATGGACCCACAATGAATTTCAATGGAAAGGAAATGAAGAGGATGATGATGTTGAAGTTATTGAGTTTGGGACTAAATTTTTTGCAGGTTGTCTTGAGATCGACATTGTTGCTATGTATGTTGAATGTCGGTCATTGAAAGCATGGCATAATACTTGATCTCAAATTCTATTACGGGTGGGTCATTTCCAATGATGACAAGCTTGTCCTCACTTCCTATGAAACTCACTAGCATATGGTGTCATAATTGAAAGTATACTTTCAAAGTTCATCACTGTGCTCCTCGTTGTCTATTGTTGATGCTCTCTTGTGGCCAATTTGGCCTTTCTTCATGCTCACCTTGGTTCATCCAATTGAGAAGATTTTCTTCACAAGAGATGAAAGTCTTTTGTTCAAAGAAAGAAAGGAGATATCTCCTTTCCATTTCCCTTATATTCATATGACCTTGGGTGAAGCGGCACGCACACTAGTACTAGGGGTTTTAGGGTGGATGACAAAGTAGGACTAACTAATTTCAAACCACACAAAATCATCCATAAACCACTTCACAAATTTTGTTCAATCTTGGACATGTCCAAGAAGACAAGGGACACTCTAATAAATTGTGTTAGGTACAGGGGAGGCCAAGGGGAGTAGAGTTTCCCAGCATAAAAGTACTAAAATGTTTTGAAATGGAATGATGGAAGGTTTGCATGCAAATAGCAAAGGGGGTCCCTTCACTCAAAGGAAGCATCTTGTGTGTGTCTGGGGGAGGTGCTTTCAAGTTCAAAGAAGAGAAGAAAAACCATGGAGTGCTTTCAGAGATGATGGAGGCCTTTGGGGAGCAAAAAGGTTGCCGAAAGAAAGACAAAGCAACCATGATGGTCAAATTGAATCAAGAGCCACCCCACCATCCCACCGTCCATTGGAAGCCTTTTATGACTTACTTGTGGATGACTCCAACTATATAAGTTGACGTCAGGTTTCACCTTGGTAACCAGTCTGGTGAAGGATTGGTCTTGTCTTGTAAGTAAGTAGAAAAGTAAATAGGTAGGTAAGTAGGTACGAGGTATAGCAAGTAGGTAGGTGGAACATTAAAAAGCCTATGCTAACCATCATGGTTGTGAAAGAAACTCGATCCCATCATCCATCCCTCATGGTGCACTCGGTGTTTGCTGTCCATCCCACCATCCATCCATCCATCATGGTGCACTAGGCGGTGGGCCATTGGTTCACTCTTGCCAGATATGATGGGGGGGGCATGAATGGACAAATGGGCAGCTCTGTAAAGACAATGATATTCTCACTAACTTCTAAGTTACTTTTGTCATTGAAATATTGCAACATGTTGGATTTAGGGTTTAGGGTTTAGTGGGTACACATATGCCCTATGTTGAGTTCAGGGTTTAGTGGGCCTTGTATGGAGATCTCTTTCTTGTGTTCAAATTTTACAAGTCTTAACCCATTTTCACTCTATTTGAAGGCTATATACTTCATCCAAAGTATATTATACAAGCCATTTTATGAGTAGGCCTAAACCCACTCATATCCAACAGCTTGTTCTCAAATACAATCCAAACTTTTTATTGCATTAGAAATCAATATAGAATTTCACATATTTTGATTAAGTCATGTAAATGATTCAATTCATAAATTCAGCTCACATCTGAAATCTACAGTTTCATATTATTCAACTTGTAAAAAGATTCAATCCATCTCCAGTTTTGTATCATGCAAGAAAGACTTATGAGAGAAATTTGATCCCCAGTTTTGTTTTTATTAATCAATCTCTGGTTTTGTATTTATGCAATACTTGTGAAATAGTTCTATCAATCTCCAGTTGTTTTTCTTAATCAATCTCTGGTTTTGTATTTATGCAATACTTGTGAGAAATGCAATACCAATTTTGTATTATGCAGCACTTCTGAAGTTTCTAAATCAATCAATCCCAAGTTTTTGTATTGGGCAATACTTGAGGAAAAAAATCTACCATAAATTTTGTGCTATGGATATTTGTTTCCAATTTGATCACGCAGTCATGTTCTCTGGGGATGCTGTGTATGTGTGTGTGCATGTGCAACCAGAAAGAGAGACATGGAGTTCATGGTGATGGAATGAATTGTTGCAGGGCAAAGCGCCCAAGCACCCAAGCAACCAAGCTGAACAACCCTAGAAGCTCAACTCCCCTGGAAGTCCAATCAAGCCAAATTCAGCTGAGGAAACAATTTTTGCTTGAAGCTTGTGTGTGCAAGCTTGAACACCACAAGCTTGCTCCTGTGGATCATTGAACTAGATGGAAATTCAAAAAGACAGCATGATCCTCCTCCTCATCATCCCTTGTCAACCCTCAACTCCCATTCCCTAATCCTCAATCTTCAATCGTCAATCCTAATCCTAATCCTATCTTCAACCCTTATCCTATCTTCAATTCTTAATCCTAATCCTAATCCTATATTCAACCCTAATCCTAATCCGATCTTCAATCCTAATCCTGCTCCTATCTTCAATCCTGAACCTAACCCTGAATCATAATCCTACTTCTTTTATGAGAAAGAGAGAGAGCTTCTAAAATCACCTTAGATTGTTTCTTCGAGTTCTTTTGTCTCCTAAAAAAAAGTTCCTGAGAGAAGATGGAATTGTTGTTGTTACAATTGTTGTGATCTGCTCCTGCTCTTGCTCCTTGATCTGTCTCTGAGCCTCTGAAGAAGAATTTGTTGTTGTTGTTGTTGTGATCTGCTGCTTCTCCTTGATGGAGCTCTCCAGCTGCTCCGAGACATGGCAGCTACAGCTGCTAGACTCTTTTATCCAGCTTCTCAGCAGCAATGCTGCTCATACTGGTAGACTGATCTTGATGATCTCCATGATCAGGAGACCTAAACAGCTTCAATTCCTAATTACTAGAGTAACTTGATCAGATTCTTCCAGCAGCTTGCTACCCGGCATCAGCTGATGATCATCTTCCATGAGCTTTGCATCATGGCATTGCTGTTGCTGCTGCTGCTGTGGATGGTCCTTCATTGCTGGTTGCAGCAGAGAACTTCTTCTGTGCAGAAACCCATGATCAGGCTCAGCAGCAGAAGCAGCAAGAGCAGGGGAGAAGAGAAAGCTTTCGGTACTAGGACTCATCATCTCCCGGACCAGGGAAAGAGACTTGGGTGTGTTGAGTCCTCTGCTAGCCCAGAAGAAATCCTCATTTGCAGGTGCAGCAAGCTCCGGTATGGTGTCTGAGAGAACACTCCTGTGCAGGGTATGCCGCTGCAGCAGGTGTGCAGGAGTAGCTGCTGATCCCCATAGCTGAGGACGTCCCGGATACGGAGTGGGAGCCATGGTGAGCTCGAAGCTGGTGGAATCCACAATGTACTGATACGAACCCATAGAGTAACAACGCCCCGTTGCTGCTGCTGCTGCAGATCCAGAACATGAGCTTATTGCAGAACATCCTAGCTGCTGCTGCAGCTCGAATCCTTCATTGCCGCTATTGTTGTTGTTGTTGTTGTCGTCATAATCTTCAGCTGCTACAGAAGAATCGAACTTCACCTTGCCTAGCTGCACTCTCGTCACCCTCTCTGTTCCATCCGCTTCTGTCACACACACTGTCGGACCCGCTCCTAGTGGACTTCCTTGCAGCATCGAGCTCGGCTGCTGTCGCGGTTCCGAATGATCTGTGGGTGCGCCTGCTGCAACAGCTAGCTCTTGCAGCTGCTCAGTTACGTTCTCAGGTGCAGCATCCGGGTTGCAAGCTCGAGCTCTAGAATCATCCGCGAGTTGCTGCAGCTGTCTTTCGGCTGCAGCTGCAGCTCCGGGATTGTTGTTGCTGCCAAAAGCTGTTAGCCTGAGGCTATCACCATCGGCGGGATTGAGGAGGGATTGACGACAAAGGGGGCAAGTGGAGTTCGCGAGAAGCCATGTATCGATGCAATCGTGATGGAAAGCGTGTTTGCATTTGGGGAGGAGACGGAGACGATCAGCGTCGCCGAATTCGCTCAAGCAAACCGCACAATCTGCGCCATCTTTGAGTCCGCGGATGGTGCCATAGAGGAACACGGGGAGAGTATCGATCAGAGCTTGATCCACTCCCGCGTCGTGCATTCGGAAGAGATGTTGTAGCGGACCGCGAAGCGTGTTGGACGCTGCTTCTGCTGCGGCGCTAATCGGCGAGTTCGACCCGGACGCTGTGCTGCCGCCAGCGCCGGGCGCTGATGCATGACGGCGCCGGTCGCGTCGACCCAGACAGCGCGCGAGGAGATGCAGCAACCCGGAACAGAAGAGCACCACACTGAGCACCACTAGTACCACCACGACGCTCGGGTATACATGTAGCTTGACGCTACTGGAGCTTGCAGCTGCTGGTGCCGCGACGCCCAACGACGGCGACGACGACGACCCGTTGTTGTTGTCAGCCATGCTCGATGCTCACTCGAGGGAACGAGATAAGATTGTTGTTGCAGCAGCAGCTGCTGCTGCTACAGAAATCTCTCTATAACTACTCGTACTCGAAGCTCCTGCTGTTGCGGGTCGACCTCCCGAGAACATATACTACTTCTTCGCTGCTCTCGACTGCACGAAACAAGTGCCTGTAAACTGCCTGTCGCCATGAAAAACTCCGGAACTTCAAAAAAGAAGCAGCAGAAGCAGCAGCAATTCTCGTCTTCAGAGGTCTTGAAAACACTGCCAGAGTTCCTGCACACACTGCTACTTACTAAGTAGTAGCTACTACCCTTCTTCTTCTTCTTCTTCTCAAGCTCTACATCTTGACGAAGACTACAAAACAAAAAAAGCAAGCTGCTGTAACAACAACAATGTGCTCGAGTATTCTTCAGCAAAACAACAGCCCCCCAAAAAAACACGCACTAGAAAACACTAAAAGAAAGCTCTCTCAATCTCAGTGAAGTTCGTTCTCCAAGATCTTGTATATCACGTCCTCTCTTCTCTAGCTCTCATTCTCTTCTCCCATTCAAAACCTGCTTCCAAGTTCCGATCTGATCTCGAGCTCGTCTCTCTCTGTCTCTCTGTCTTGGACTCTGTCTCTGTCTCTGTCTTTCTCTCTCTCTGGGCCATTGTCATTTGTCGCTGTTGCTAGAAAAGCATGAACAAACAGCACAGCTTCATCTGCAACTGCAAAACAACTACACCAAAAACCCAAAAAAAACATGCATACATACAGAGAACTAGTGCAACCCAAAACCCCCAAAAAGAAAAGTGTACATACAGAGAACTAGTACAACAATCCTTGCAGCAAATCCGAGAAGAAAAACAAGCGCGGAATGCGAGAAAAGCTCGATGGGCGCGCGCGCATGCGCGCTTGATGTCTGTGCGTGTGCGCGTGCGTGCGCGCACTGGGTCGCTTTGGAGGAGGGAACCGGAGTGCGTGGGGGTGTGGGAGAAAGCTAAAAGAAGACCAAAAGAAATCCTTTAGTGAGTGCGAAAAGAAAGGGTGGTTATGTAAAAGTTGAAGTGGAGGCACAATTTTTTGTCTTTAGTTTTGGCATTTTGTACATAATAATAATAATTTTAAAAATAATAATGATCTCTTTTTCGTTTTTGTTGTTTTTTTGTTGATTTTGTAGCTTTTTTTTGGGGTAAAAGCTCTGTTTTTTTGTCCATTTGTAAAAATTGTGTATTGATATATACATATCCACTATAGACAAGGGTTATAAATATTACCCCTTTTCTAGTGGTGACTTTGTAGGCTTGAAACTAATTTATTTATTTTTATATAATTTTTGAAAATTTCAAAGCATAAGTACTTTTCTGAAAGAAGAAACCTTTTTTTTTTTTTTTTTTTTTAAGGAAAAAAAAAGAGAAAACATTTTGGTTTTTTTTTCTAATACTGATAATGTTGAAAAGAAAGTCTGAAATAAATGAGTAAAGCCTGATTCGAATTTAACTTAACTTATATCGTGTAAAAATGACCTAATATCGATCTGACAGATCACATTTCTCTAGTATTTCCATGTGTTTTTTTTTCGTATAAGGAAGTATGTATATCATAATAGGAAAAACTAACTCGATCTTATTTTATCCAGTCTTATTCTGGC
>Ga0116227_10011360_pt1 | contig 14989 bp, 13 predicted proteins | sample S1TSphgellanicum_FD_89693 | JGI IMG/M metagenome (GOLD analysis project Ga0116227, IMG submission 89693) | Host-associated microbial communities from peat moss isolated from Minnesota, USA - S1T2_Fb - Sphagnum magellanicum MG | ecosystem: Host-associated > Plants > Peat moss > Unclassified... | reverse complement strand
AGGGTTTGGGTGAGAATAGGAGAGGGGAGGGTGGTGATTAAGGAGGTGGTGGTGGGGGAGGGGGGGGGGGGGGGAGGGTTAAATATGTTTAATATAATGCTAGCCAACTAAATGCAATACTTGCAATTGCATTATTTCCATCAATCAACCTGTACATTGTGTAGGTGTTAGGGTAGGTAGGTAGGAGGAAAGGTGAATAAGTAAATAAAAATATGAGTGATATGACAAATGTAATGCCCGCATCAACAAACAAAAAAAAAAAAATTGTGAAAATGGGACGAGAGTCTACTAGGTAGATGAGAATAGAAAGGGCCTAGTTCTTAGTTGATAGGTAGGCCAAGAAAGCAGGTAGTACAGAGCTATGTAGGTGAGATCAGAGTTGAGAGAACCATAAGAGAAAATCATAGTATGGATCAACTTGTTGTGACACATATAATAATAATATTATGCAGGAAGCAGCGTTTTTGTCTGTGTAAAATTTCGCCGAAATGTGAAAAAAAATCAATTTGAAAATGGAAATATTTTGTTGGAGTATTTCAATTTTCTTTTTTTTTAAATCACCAAATTTCGAAAAACATTGCAAAAATTACGTCAGATTAATTTGGACTGTGATTTCTTTCAATTTGCTATCATTTGAAAACTAGTTTTTTTTTACTATTTAGAACACGTTCTGAAAGCCTGTGACCGTTTAATTCGACGTCCTTCTTTGGATGCTAGCGAATGCTGCAACATCAGAAAAATTGAAAAAAAGTAAATATCACTAAGTAGGAAAGAGTGTGCGGAAATATTCAGAGATATTATCAACTTATCAGAAGTGCAACTGGAAATTTCTTGCTTTTCAAAAAAAAAGAATTAAGTATATGTACCCCCTTTCTAATACTACAGACTCTCTGAGGCCACGTGATAGCGACTTTGAGAGAAGTCAGAGGACTCTGTGATGCTTGCTCTTGGTTCAAATCGGCCGCGCTTGCTCGAATTAAGCGAGGAATGGTTGAAAAGGCGGTGCTAAAGTCACGATCGTCATTTCGGAATGTTCCTGTTACTATCGGGTTATAGATAAAAGTCGGTCCTCACGCTGACTAGATGATCGCGGTTTTACACGTTTAAGATCTAGTAGTCAAATACGACACGTAATGGCTAGAACGTAGTTTCGCGAAAAATACAAACTGGACACTTGAGATTGGTGGAGCAAAATACTAACTGGGCACTTGAGATTGGTGGTGCAGCGACTGTAGCTTTGAACCCAAAGGACATTTCTGGACAGTACTTGTTGTACGCGGCTTGGTCTGTAGCAACCCTGATATATGATGACCTTGGCATCACCAGCAGTACTGATCAGTTTCTTTGCAGATTCTAGATGCGTGACCACCACTGAGATCGGACGAAACCTAATATATCTAAATGATTAGACGTCGAGCAACACATGCACTGAAGCTTGTTGGTGTAATTGATCGGCTTCTTTTGAGCCGACTTGCTCGATACCTATGCATTTCTGGATTGGCGAGAATTGAAATTCTCGATTACGGACGTTCCTTCTTCGATCGCGGATCAACGTCTAAGGGTCGTCATCGATAGGTTCTCTTAATAATTAGCAAGTTCATTTCTGTCAAGATCAACTGCAGGTGACGGTTCTGGTGTGATCCTCTAGTTGTCCTCATTAGTTGTGCGATTAATCATCGGACGTATTGTTTTGACAACTAGGAGCGGCAGGAGGTTTGCTCTGCAACCGGCTATGATGCGACCGAGTGCTGAGCCACTCCGGACGGCGGCCAAAGATGGAGATCTCGATGCAGTGCAAAAGCTTCTCCAACAGCAGCCTCCCGTTGATGTGAACGAGCCGGACGAGGATACCCACTTCACGGCTTTATACGTGGCAGCACGAGCCGGGCACGCCCTCGTGGTGGAGCTCCTCTTACAGCAACCAGGGATCGATGTAAACTTCCATGTCCACAAAACCGCCTTGTGTATAGCTGCTCAGAACGGGCACGTTGCAATCGTCAAACTCCTTCTAGCCGTGCCGGGGATAGATGTGAATGCTGGGTATGCAGGTCTTCGCAGCGTCGATTACTGGGCGGCCTTGACATATTCACCCCTGCATGCCGCCACGACCTCCAACCATCTAGAGATCGTGAAGCTGCTCTTAGAGCGTCCAGAGATCGACGTGAATGCTAACAAATCTTTTCGAGAATTGACCCCTTTGCATGTGGCGGTCTGGAAGCCGAATCGGAAGTACTCGAGGCCCTTGAAGAAGCCTAACAAAGTCTCAAGGTCCGGTTTCCATGTGGATGAGTCCCGGAGGGAGGTCGTCTTGGCTCTACTGGCACACAAAAATCTGAATGCGAATCTCGAGAACCGGTCGCGACATACCCAGTTGCACTACATGGTGTTCTTCGATGCTGAGATAGATCTGGTGGTGCGTCTCTTGCAACGGCCGGAAGTAGACGTCAATGCGCGGGGCGAAGGCAACATGACTCCTTTGCACCATGCAGCTGTAAAAGGCAACCTTGAGATGATTCAGCTTTTCCTCCGGCACCCGCGAATCATCGTGAATTTTCATGACATGTACAGGAGCACGCCACTGTTCGCAGCTGCAGAAAAAGGGATGGCAGCAGCGGCCCAGCTGCTTCTGGAAAAGGGAGCCGACATCCACGCCGTTTCTTCCAAACTTTCTCAAACATTTTCCAGCAAGTGGACGTATCGCAACACACCGTTGTACTGTGCTGCGGAGGGAGGACACAAGGACATGGTCGAGCTGCTGTTGAAGCAACCAGGCATACAATCTGAAATTGCGCCCACCAATAAAAATTGGTTGACGCCCTTGCACGCTGCAGCATCCAGGGGTCACAACGCCGTGGTGAAGCTGCTCCTGGAGGTTCCAGAGGTGCGGGCAAGTCTGAACGATGGAACTAAATCGAGCGGCAAATCCACAACCGCTCTTCACTTGGCCTGCAAGCACGGACACCCAGAAACTGCGGCCTCTCTTCTGTCCTGTGAGGAGGTGAACGTGAACGTAAAAAACGGCGAAGGCTTCACGCCCTTACACCTTGCCATTCGAAAGGGCCACACCAAGGTTGTGAAGTTGCTCCTCAATAAATTTGCAGAAGTCGATTCTCAGTCGGTGCACTTGACTGCTACGTTACGGAACGAGGTGGGGCTCACAATTGCATCTCTGTTAGCTGAGAAGAACAGGGAGGCGATTCTGCAGCAAGTGGAAGAAGAGAAAGATCCCCTAGGACGAGAGTTCCTCGAGAAGGTACTATACAAGACTCAAGCTTTATAATAAATCCGTGCAGAAATTGAAACATCATGACTGCTAATTTTCCGCTTCCTGATCGAATTCTTTTGCACCTTCCTTGTCAAATTCATCAGCAGAAATTTGGTATTTTGCTTGCAAACTCTGAAAATTTTCCCTGAACAGAAAAAGGATTGAGACTCCTCCCAAAACCCATTCAAGAATGCTTATTTTACTCTTTCCAAGCTCGCCTTAACATGTTGAGCAAAAATGCTGAGCCACAGCCATTTTACTGAGCCTGTTGGGCAATTCTTTACTATTAGATCTTCATTCAAAACATTCTATGGATAAGTGTGTTGGTGGAGATGCTCTACCGGTTTGTGAATTGTAAATCTTTGCTTGGTCCCTCACAGGTGAGGCTTGTTGAAGATCCGATGGGTCAGTTCACTGTGGCTCTGAAGCAGCACTTGAAAGAAGGAGGTCGCAATGACGTGATGTTCGCAGATCACAGCCCTTCCAAATCGCCTGTTGTGATCAAGTACTATCAGGACGAAAGTGAACGTCAGCACAACATCGACCTATTGCAAGGTAAGCAAACTTATGGGAAACGACCTCAGATGATAGCATCCCATTGCACAGATCCCATAATCTCGAAACATTTGGCCAAACACGCTGATCAAGATGCATGACATGCACGTCTTGCAGGTCTGAAGCAGGAGGGAGTTCAACTCAAGCACGTGACAAACCTGTTCAGCTATGAAAGCACGCCTTACTTCACCTGGAAGAAGGAGAACCAGCTGCGCCCCTACGCGCTTGTGTTTACATCGGAACCAGGCGCAGGAGGAACGGAGCGGCGGACGCTGCGTAACCTGATGGACCGTGGAGTGCTCACGCACCAGTACAACGAGAAGCGACAAGTTTTCGAGCTGGTGGTGAGTGCCATCCTGGAGCTTCACCGAATAGACATTGCTCACGGAGATTTAACGCCCGAGAATTTGCTCGTCTACTCTACACAAGGCTATCTCGAGTGTAAGGTGATCGATTTGGACAACGCGAGGCGGAAGAGCAAGGAGTGGCGAAGGGAAGGGACTATCATCTACTACTCCCCCGAGCTGGCAAAGGAGCACACCAATCCTGATAATGCAGGCCGCGGCGTGCAAGCCACACTAGAAGGAGATCGGTGGGCAATCGGTGCGATCTTATATGAACTCGTCACTGGTCAGAAGCTCGTGTGCGCCTTACTTGACAAGGCCGAAGGTACGAGGCGTTTCCTTTTGGGAAAAAAATGGACCCAAGCCGCCACATTATGAGGAAAAAACAATCTAAAGTTTCAACAAGTAGCCAAATTATAGGAGGAATCCCAAATTTTTCTTCTTCCCCCTCTGAAATCTTGACAGATTTGGCTAAGTCCTCTTGTGCATGATCTTCTTCACAATTTTGAAAAAACGAAACACTGGTTGTGACAGGGGAAAATTATGAATCGTCCGATGAAGGGAGAGCGTTAGAGAAACTGGCAGAAGTGAAGCAGGAAATGCTTGACGACTTAGGCGACGTGATCATAGACGGAGGTTCCGACTATTATAAGCAAGCAGGGGAACTTCTGCAGAAGGTTTTGAAGACGGACAAGATTCGGCGATGGTCCGTAGAGAAGATGTTGGACTCTAGTTTTGTGAAAGGCGGTTCTACTGTTAGTTCCAAGAAGCAATTGTTGTCCCTAGTTGACAACGTCACCAAAGTTTCAGGTACCAACCTATATACTCTCAATCCGTTACACATTTGACAAGGTTTGAATTGAATCGATAGCAGCACCTTCAGACTCTTATTTGTCACATGCAATATTTCAATGGGATTGTTGTTTGCTGCAGGGAAGCTTGATGAAGCTACAAAGGAAATGAAACAGCTTCATGAGATCATGAAAACACTACAAGGTACCATGTGACCATCTTTTTAGGTCTTGCTCTGTTTTTTTGGGTGATTGTGTGATGCATAGGTAGCAGCAACGTTGCTGCACAAATTTGAAGCAACCTGCAATTTTTTTACTTTTCCAAGGTGTGGATGGCAATTTTAGGATGTTCGTTCATTCACTGATGAACTTGGATTTTGCTGCTAGGAATCTTACAGCCTTAGTGGGTCATTTGGTGATGGGCTTGCACAGATGCTTGCACAGATGTGCAAAAACAGATCAAGGCAATGCCAATACCAAATAAGCTTGGAGAGACAATCCTTTCGTACCAGAAAGGATTGTACAACTTGGTTAAAAATGTGGGCTTAACTCCATATCCACGCTGCTTCATTGTTCTACCCTCCAGCCTGGATGGTAATTCTCAAGCTCTGAGCACTCTCTCTCCTTCCTGCCTGCTCTTCATTTGCACCTCCACACCTTCAACCCTCTCTGTCTTTCTTTTTTTTCTTTCCAATCCATTTTCTCAGCACAGGTATTTTTTTGTTTCATGGTATCTTTTGTGTTCCTCTCTTCTTTTCTCCTGATCTTTTTTCTGTTACTGAAACACAGTTCAACTCTACACAATCAGCTCCAGAGCAAAGAATTGCAGTAACATATGGTTTTGGTTAAATCTTTTGGCCTTGCCTTCACACCACCCAAGATTCTCCACTAATTTTATGTCTCAAACTTTATCAAGCTATTGGGAGAATCCATTTCATTAGTTATTCCATAGATCAGATGTCACACATGGGTGTTAAATAAGTTTCAACTTGGTTTGGGCATAGATATGGAGTTGAAGAACATGAAAGACAAGGATCGCCAGGAGAAGCTGCTTGACATTCAAAATTTTTTGGAGGATGTTGCAAAGTCTGTGAAAGATGGCAAGCCAGACTCTCTCCTTGCCTACATTGGCAGCAAGATTGGAAACAGGTTGCATAAGAAGGTAGGCCTTCTCATAGATTAAAGATATAAGCTTGTGAAGCTTCAAATACAATGCATGAATTGGACTCCATCTGTTCTTTCCAGCTCTAAGCGGAACTTGACTCTTTTGTGTTTGTGATGTAGGTGTTCATTGCTCTTGTATGTGAGGAATGTTGGAAGCCACAGTTGCCACCCTATCCAGTAAGAGTGAAGAGACAGGATGCTGTTAAGTTGATTGAAGCTGTGAAAATCTCAACTTGCTTGTGCCAGGTTGTGAATATGGCTGCTGGTATCGTGAACTGCCTTTACCCAGTGGTTCCAAGTCAACTGGTGCCTAATCAACTCATTGACTACTTGAAAACAATTAAAGACATTCATGAGCAAGGAAGCGAAGTAAAAAGGTTCAAGGCTCTAAATCGTGATGTTGAAACTGGAAGTTATGCAGAACCGAACAAGTTGTCTGATGCTGATGCAAGGTAAATTATGATGCTTTTCACAATTGCCCATAGTTTCTACAGATATGACTACAAAAGTTGAGCTTCAATAAGATGTGCAAACTTGAGAAACAATTATGTGAAAATGATTGTTATATTGCTAAGCACAAAACATTCTGCATTTTCAATTTTGAACTGTTCTCCTGTCCTAAGTGATTTGCTAATGGTTTTGAAAAAGGCTGTGTACTACAGGCAATGCAAGGATTTGTTTGAACTCAAAGCATGTTGCCTTGGTCATGTCCAATCTTGCTGACAAGTTGGTCTATCTGATGTGAAGGTCGCTTAACGAGTTCTTGAAGCTGGTGGATGCTGGTCAAGATTGGGGGGGCTTGGAACCAAGAGTCGAGTTTGGCAAAGGTGACCTGAAGTGGGTCTGCAAGGAATGCCTCCAAATAGATTGTGCACACCCATGTTGTTCATACACAAAACTACACACTAGTTCTTCTAGGCATCAATATCATGTATCATAGTACACATCTCCACCTCAATTGAGGTTGCAGACAAAGATTGGATGGAAGATTGGGCAATTACACCTTCCTTGTATCAATGTTGATCTCTTACTGGTGTTCCCTATTAAACCACATCTTTGGAAGTGTCCCAGAGAAAGGAAAACTAGTGGAATTAGACTAATTCTTTAAGGACCTTCTTGCAAAATGGAGGTTCTCCTCAGTGTCTAGGCAAGTTCTTATTCTAGAAGACAATACAAATAATCAACTATGGCTTAGGAGAGAATTGTGGCTTTACCAGTTCGCAAATTTGAATTGCAGCACTAGTCAAGGTGCATGCAGAGAAATATCAACCGATGATCCGCCTATATGTAGATTGTACCTTCATTGTTCCTTTACTAGGATTAGACCTTGACATCTTGGTAAACTCAATTTTCGTTTCCTTGAAAGTCAAATGCGTGTCCCAGTGCTCATCAAATTGGGTCTAGCCCAATCTTATCTAAGTGTATGGAGCTGAATCTCTAGTATGCACAACCCCATTGCCATTCACTTCCAAAATATACCTGAGCCAATGTTTTCATGAACCGAGCTTTGGAGATGAAAAGTTCACCTGTGCAATCAAAGTGAAAGCTAAGATTTTGTTGTCCATGTGATCAGATTAATCTAATTTGATCCAAGAACCATGGATAAGCCAATCAACAATAACCTTGTCATTGCAGATCTAGAAGCATAGATAGAAGTAAATCAGGGAGGACTTGGTTGCAGGAAATCAACAGAGGCAAATGTAGCAAAAATTAATGAGTTTAGTGACCATTTTACTGGAAAGACGAGAAGATAGCTAGTTAATTAAGACACATTCATGTATAAGTAGGACTCCTATTGAAATGAAAATACTAGATCTTGTGTATTCTTCCTCACTTCTCAGAGCAGATCATTCTTTATTTGTGTCTTCTTCTGTCTCTACCTTCCCGCATCGCTGAATCATCAGTTCACTGCTCATAGGTTATGGGCCCACTCATGGACAAGTTTAAAAACATAGACTACATGTTATGGCAATTCAAGGTGGAGAAAATGTTGAAGGCAAAGGGGTTGTGGGGCTTGATAGAAAAGATCAAGACAGAGGTCAATCCAGATGAAGCTGATGTCATAGCTATTGCAACATGTGCAAAGAAGGAGAACCAAGTGTGAAACTTGCTCGTTCAAAGCCCATCCAACAATTAGTTGATGAAAGTTTGAAAAGAAACCACTGCACATGGCATCTGGGAAGCTCTGGCCAAACACTTCACAGATAAGGGATTTGCTGACAAGATTTTTCTAACCAAGAAGTCTTTCATGTCACAGATGAATCGTCTGGACACAATGGAACAGCATGTGAACATGCTTGGAGTGATAGCAAAAGAATTTGATGTAGTTGGAGTTAGAGTTCTTAATGAAGTGAAAGTCATGGTACTCTTCATCAATTCACCAAAAAGCTCTCAGCATTTTATCACGGCTTTGGAGTCCCTGAAGAGTCCCTGAAGAGTCCCTGAAGAGTCCCTGAAGAGTCCCTGAAGAGTCCCTGAAGCCTGCAGACCGCACCTAGGACGATGTGTGCACAAGATTGCTAAATGAAGAACTAATGCAGAAGGAGAAAGGCAGGACTACTGAAGCAGCTTTTCTCACACACAAGTAATCTCATTCCAAGAAAGGTATGAGAGATAAAAGCAAGGATGTTTACAACTATGGCAACATACACTAGTCACCTCAGCAGTTCTGGTAGTCCTCAAATTATCCTGCATTACTGATGACAAAAATAAACTGCACAGCTCTGAATGTTCCTGAGAGAAAATACTGGTAGCTCACCCCACTCAAATATAACTGAAAACCTGAAAACAGATGCAAAACAGAAGAGAAATCCAATTGCTCTCAAAGTTGAAGGACACTTTAAAAAGTCCCATGACATACAGCAAATTCAAAAATGAACCATCTCATACCATAGTGAAGGGACTCCCAGAAAATGAAGACACCTCATTCATGTATGCACTGAAGAGAAGGAAAGAAGCCAAGGGCCCAATTGCAAATCCCTTTGTTATTGCCTTTGTGGTGTTTCCAACACCATCAAGCAAGTTCATAATCTCTCTTACACTTTCTGGCTGCATCAATCCAATGACAACACTGTTGGTACCATATAGAACTTTTGGTAAGGACAGGTTGTAGACTATAACAAAATGATGAAGTGAACAAGATTCCAAAAGTAAGACATGCTCTAAGATCTTTTAGCTCACAGGAAAGGTTCCAATGCTACATGTTGGTGTTCTGCCAAAACTTTGAGTTCAAGGCTTGGTCAAAATCAGGCACAACTTGCATGTAACCATATACCATACAAACTAGCAACATTCTCTGCAAGATCTTCCACCAGAAAAAACCAATCAAATGCAAATAAAATGAGGTGATGTTTATACTTCATGAAAAAACTAAGAACAATTTTGGATTCATACCTGCTGGCTCATTTCCACAATCTTTCTCTTCTCAAAACATGCATCGCTGTGAATTTGAAACCCAGTCCCACTCCTGAATTTCAAAGGACATCGTCAGAAGCCTGAAGAACTTTTTTCCATGCTTATGATTTAAGTCAACCTAAATAGAATTCCGAGTACACAATACCAAGGTTATAGAGATTCCAGATCTGGCAGCATACAGCGAAGAGAAAACAAGAGGAGGCCCGACACTCAGAAACTGAGAAAAAACTGAGGCGCAGTTTTAACAACGGCAACCATCACACATATGTTCAGGGACCTTCAGTAGACCTTCAATAGCAACTTCATTTGCATCTGAGATCTGAACTGCTCTTCCGTTAGGGTCGGATTAGGGCTCTCACCCGCTTTACTGTTGGATCTCTTCGACTCCGTCGGTGTATTGTCGTCATATGCTTATTAGGGTTTGCTTCATTCTTCAGTGTCTTTTTTTCCGTTTGTGTTTCTTGGAGGTTGTCGTGCAGCAGAAACCCTACGGAGCCTGCGCTTGAGGATCTATCTGTAGACGCGACAGACCAACGATAGACGGTGCTTCTTGCTACTTATCAGGACTGCAGCGGACTCGACGATAGACATGGCTCCAACTCCGCGATCAGTTGCACGCGGTACGTTTGCACTCCTTCGCCTTGTTGCTTCCTCCCTTTGTAAACAAAGACCTTTTTTCTGTGAAGTTATGATCTTTCTTCGAGCTTTCAGTTGGAGAGAGTAGAAGAGGAGGAGAAGGCGGGGGCTGTCCGATTTCATTTGGAGAAGAATGGATTCGAGAAATGATGGCGACGAAGTAGTATTTCCCTTATGGATTAGTGCGGGAGAGGATGGTTGTGTCTCCTGCAGGAGCTGCGAAAGATGCGAAAAAGAGCGATGAAGTTGTGGAGACACCGGCTTACAGCCAGGAAAACATACAGCATAACATGCGCATCATCTATTACAGGTATATGTAGGAGGAGTTTTTGTTTCTGGTTGATTTGCTTGAGGGATGCTGTTGTAGATTTTGTGATTCTTCTGGTATGTGTGTTGCGGAACGAGTGTGGAGTTTCGGAGTGTGGAGCGAGAGGAAGAAGAGATGGATCTGACATAGAAGAAGTTTGTTGGTGGTGGTGATGGTGGCTGGTTGCACGGCTGGGGTTCTTCTGCTACAGTCGGACTTTCTTGTCCATCGTTGGAGGTGTGGTTGCAGGAGTGTTAGGGTTGACGGGAGTGACAGGCTTCCTTTGCTATTTTGTGATCATGTTGCTGGCCTCAGCTGGGATTGCAGTGAAAACCAAGTTTGATGTGTTCTCCTTCTTCGATTCCTGGAACCGCATTACAATCGATGGCATTGCGCAAGGATTTATGGTGCGCACCTTGACATTTATTCCTCCTTTCAATCTCATTCCATATTTTACCAATTGTGCCACAAGTTCTTGTGAAGACATGACACTCATGCAATAACCTTCTTACCTTCATCCTTTGGAATTCATTCATGTTTTGCCAATTGGACTTCAAATTCTCAAAGAGACAGACTCTTGCAACAACCTCCCTCTGATCTGATATGTTCCTCTTGCACTACATTTCTGGACTCATACAATTGTCTTCCAACAACTTTCTGAATTGATAATGTTCCTCTTGCAACTACTGTCTGAGCTGACATGTTTTTTCTATGAGAACATGGAACAGACATTGGTTTCTTTTTGTAGCAGAATTGTGGAGAGGTGGGACTTAGGCTTAGGTTTTGTAGCATTCAGGGTGTCTTTTTTGAGGCTACAAGTAGGATGGCAAGGGTGTTGATGATACAGTTCCAGGAGTGAGAATTACCATAGAAGTGTACTAATTTGGTCCAATTGCTTCTCATGTGTGGGGTGTGTGGTTGGAGCAGTCTTTCGTCCTCTTCTGGACGTATCCTACACACATTTCTGAATTCATGTTCATTTTTGTTTTGAGGTTGATGAAACAGGCTTTGGAGGATGTGTTAGAATGAATTTCAGCCTTTCTGCATGTGTTTCTTTTGTGTTGGAGCAAAGTTTGTCAGCACATTTTGTGTCCGAAAGTCTGTTTCTGTTGCATTGTAATCAGACTATCATGAGAGAACTAGAGAGGACAAACTTTCTTGCAACTATCGTTTCTGCTCTGTTATCACCTTGACCTCTCTTCTCAGGTTTGCATATGATATTGTACATATATTTTAAAGATCCCAAGGTCCTTGCAATTGTGGGTTCTGCATCAACAGAAAGTTCTTGGCGCAAGTGATGCTGACAATGAGAAATTGGCACCAGTGAAGAGGATTCTCAACTCGTGCACAATACAATGCTACTGAAGAAGATGAGCTTGAGACACAGGTTGTAGCAGTTCTTCCAGAGAGATTGGCAACACGTAGAATGGAGATACTACCTTGTTTTAGGTGGTCCATGCTTCTCTTTTGAGTTTGTTTCAAAGTCACCAGCAAAAATGAGTAAAAATCTGACAGTAAAAATGGTGTCATGTTGTGCACAATGTATTCTTGTCAGTTGTGTGTGTGCATCAGATAGAACATGTTTCTCTCATCAACAATGGAATGGTGAGTGCATACACAAAACTTGCCAGATTTGTGATTTCAAGAGCTCAATGATATCCCCTCTTCAATAGGTCCCATGACTTGATTTCACTATAAGCTTCTGAAAATAGTGAAATTTTCAGCAAGTTTCTGAAACTGTGCAGCAACTGGAGGTTACTGACATGCAATAATTTCTGAATTTCATGTCAGTAGAAAAAAAACAGTTTACCCATCACTCTTGCATCTGTATACAGCACTGATTATTGATTGTACAACTAGCAACTAAACTGTTGTGGGTGTGAAGACAGATGGAAAAAAAACAGAAGAAGAGATTGTAGGTTCACACATTCTGCCATGAAGGCAGACTCCAGTTAAATTCCTGCCTGTGCATAGTGCAAGCGGTTTGAACAGGAAGAAATTCTTGCTAAACCAGGTAATATATGCAGTCCTTGATCTGCACATTTTTAGGAATTTTCACACATTATGTGTATTACCCTGTTTAACAAGAATCTCTTTCTGTTTGTAAGTCGTTCTAGATGAAAATAAATTTTGGATGCACAAAGTGCCTGTAGTCTGAACCTCAATAATCACCTGACGTGATGGCCACAGATATCAGTTTTGAGCCCACAGACAAGACTAAGAAACAGATCACAATAAGATAGGAAAGCTGAATACACAGTTCCAAGTGTTTAAAGCAATAATGTACATCTTACTGTGGTCATGGTCACCTTCAGAAAGCCAACATACTGCATCTACCAGCCAAATTGCATTATGTAGCCACCAGCACCCCCCCCACCCAGGAATTGTTGTAACATCGTACAATGACTTCTGCTATCAAATTGTATTTTTGTGCGATTTCGGAAGCGAGTGGCCACCATGATGAATCCATAAGCATGGGACTCGAGTCTTCCTGTGAAAGAATGGTTTCTGTATGCTCACACTTCTGGTGTTGGACCAAGAGACTGCGTCATGTTCCATAGCTATGATGTAGGTCTTGAATTGCAGTGAACATCTTCCGGCGGGCACCGACAGCATTCACTCCCATTTCCCTTAGATCCTCCATTGTCAACAATGGCAGCACCTCATTGTCCACCTCATGGAGCTCAAATATCTCTGCATACCTTGCCAAATCAAGGACCCGGAGCCATCCCTGAACACCACTGGTGAGAGTGATGCATTGTCTGATTGTTGGTTTAGCTGCAGGAAGAAGGTGCGCACCATTCTCCCCTGCCATATCACTGTCTCCTCCTCTCTGTCTAGTACCCAGATTTTGCTCCAAATCCTGTTTTGCAACAGTGCGCTGTTTGTCACTCCTATTATTGCGCATAGGTCCATCCTCAATAGCTCCTTGGATTTCATCCCCATGGCTATTAGGGTGATGAGCATCCCCTTGTTCTTCCTCAGCCGAAGTTGTTGCAGGATCCCTTGAATCTGCTGCCACTTTTCCACCATCACCATAAAGTTCTAGAGAGCTTGAAGAAGTTTTAGCAAACGAAGTTTCATGCTCATCAACAGGCAAAGCTCCATCTATTTTAGGATTTGCAGTATCATTGACATCACCAGCAGTAGCACCAGCAGCACCACCAAGGTTCACGAATCCTTCCTCCCTCCGCTCCAGTTTCCCAGCAGAATGATCAGCAACACCAAATCTAGTCCCCAAGCCCATTCCGGAACCACCCGGAGCTGCCCGCTTCCGCCTCATCTGCTTCACCTTCCTGCCAGCGATTCCCAACTTTAACCCTGGCTCAACATCCCCCCGACCACTAGTGCTTGCAAGAACAGCTTCCGTCTTGATCTCCTCTTCATCCGCACTCTGCTGTTGCATGGTGTCCGCAGCTTCCAAAGGACTCCACCGCTCATCGCGCTGCTGCTTCCTCTCCACTGCAACATGGTCTAAGAGACGCGTCCGCGGTGCCTTTACCGGACTGACACCGGATTCCACTACCTGTTGCTGCTTCTTACGCTTAGCAGGCTCAAGGAGGAACGAAGCCTTGAGGTAAGGTGCAGAGTACCCTATCTCCCCTAAGCGCACGCTCGGTCGCCGCTTCCGCTTCTGAGGAGATACCGGCTCTTGCACTTCCTCCATGGTTCTTTAGAATCCAGATGCTCTCTCAATCCAGAGCTTGAGCTAAAACACCCGCAAAACAAACCAAGCCGCATCAAGTACCATCCAAATTGAGACAAACCTAAGCCCCAAAAAAGAATTCAGAACAAGAAGTGTAGAGAAGAAGAAGAAGAAGAAGAAGAAACGCCATCCCGCAAACAAAACAAAAAGCAAAAACTTCATACGCACACAATTGACCAACAACAGAAAGAGAAGCAACGGAACAAGAACAGAACAGAACAGAACAGAACAAGCAACACAACAGCAGTCAATCGCAAGAAACAAACAAACAAACAAGGGTCAGGAGGATTCAGTAACCGATACACTGCACTCCATACCTGATTTAAAAACCACGACTGGATTCGCAGAAGGAGGTTGACAACTCTAGTGGTGACCACCAGATCCCGATCCAAAAGTCAGTCACCGGAACCTCTTCACAGCAACAGATTCCAAGAGAAGAAAGAAAGCTGGAGTAGACGGGAAGAGAAGTGCGAGCACAGAGTCCGAAGTTGGCGATGGCGGCAGACGAGGTCAAACACACGACGACCGCTTTACGCGGGCGGGCGACGTTGGGACACGAATTTCTACGCAATATTTGGGGCTCATGATTGGGGTTTTTTTTTTTTCTCTTTTTTTTTTTCCTTTTTATCCCTTTCTCTCAAAGCAATTAACCCAAGAATATATAAACTGGAGATTTTTTTTCCTTTGTTTTTTTTTTTTTTTTTTTTTTTTTTTTTTTTTTTTTTTTTTTTTTTTTTTTTTGAAGTCTTCATATTTGTCGATGGTCTTCCCATCGTCGGCCCGTCGGTTTTTTTTCTTTTTCTTTCT
>Ga0116227_10011358_pt1 | contig 14991 bp, 9 predicted proteins | sample S1TSphgellanicum_FD_89693 | JGI IMG/M metagenome (GOLD analysis project Ga0116227, IMG submission 89693) | Host-associated microbial communities from peat moss isolated from Minnesota, USA - S1T2_Fb - Sphagnum magellanicum MG | ecosystem: Host-associated > Plants > Peat moss > Unclassified... | reverse complement strand
CTGAATATTTGCACAGCTATCCCAGTTGCCAGCAGCTGCATAGATGTTTGCTAGCATCACATAGCCTGCAGAATTTCCAGGGTCCAATCTGAGAACTTGTTCTGCAACACGTTCTCCCATCTCCACATCACCATACACTCTACAAGCACCAAGCAGGGCCTTCCACACAGGAGCATTTGGTTCACAGGACATGGTTTTGATCAGCTCCTCTGCTTCATGCAGATGGCCAGCACGACCAAAAAGATCAACCATACAGGCATAGTGCTCAACTGTTGGTGAAACATGATGAACTAAACTCATGGAATCAAAATAGACCAGGCCTTCATCCACTAGACCTGCATGGCTGCACGTTGCCAGAAGGGAAACAAAAGTGACCAAACCCATCTCTACCCCTTCTTCACACATCCGTTCAAAATGCTCAAAAGCCTCCTTAGCATGCCCATGAATGGCATATCCTGCAAGCATTGCATTCCAAGTGACAGCATTGCGTGTGGACATCTTGTTGAACACATGTTGAGCATCCTTTATGCTCCCACATTTGGCATACATGTCAACCAGGCTACTACCCACAAACAGATCAGATTCATAACCCCTTTTAATAATGTGCTCATGAATACGTCTGCCTTCTTCAAGCCACCCTGCACTGGCACATGCATTCAAAACCCTGACAAAGGTGACAGGTTCTGGCTTCACACATTCCACTTGCATTTGTCGATATAGTTCCAATGCTTTCTGTTCCTGCCTACATTTCCCATGTCCCCAAATCATTGCACTCCAAGAGACGACATTGTGTACGGGCATCTTATGGAACACCCTCTGGGCATCTCCTATGCTCCCACATTTGGCATACATGTCAACAAGACTACTACCCACAAAAACATCAGACTCATAACCACTTCTAATGATGTGATTGTGGACCTGTCTGCCTTCTTCAACTGCCATTTCAATAGCACATGCATTCAGAACTGCTAAGAAGGTGACTCTGTCTGCATCCAATCCTTCCTGTTGCATTTGTTGAAATAGTTCCAATGCCTTCTTTGCTTGCCTACATTTTACATGTCCTGAAATGATGGAATTCCAAGAAACCACATCATGAGTCAACATCTTGTCAAATACCTTCCAAGCATCCTCGATGTTCCCACACTTGGCATACATATCAATGAGGCTATTGCCCACATAAGGAATTGACTCAAAACCTCTTTCCATGATCTACAGATAGACACGTCTGCCCTCTTCAAGTGCTTGTAAACTAGCACATGCATTGAGCACTGGTATAAAGGTAAACTTGTCTGGAACCATGCCTTCTTGTTCCATTCTTTGGAAAAGTTCCATTGTATTTGCAGGTTGCCCTGTCTTAACATATCTTACAAGCCTCACATTCCAGGAAAAGGTGCTTGCTTGTAAAGTCCCTGGTGGCAATGCAGCCAGCTCCAATTCGACCCAGTTGGGTTTGCACTTGTGGTTGAGCCAGAGCGCCTTCTGTGTCTTCCTATGTTTGAAATCTGGATACCTGACATTTGCCTATGACCAGATGTCCAAATCCAACTGATCAATCCTCACAGCCTACCAGGCTACCAGAACCAAGAACAATTAACCATTCACGAAATTCCTGCATCAGCAAGAGAATTACAAGAAAGATGGACCTTGTTACCTTTTCTGACCAGTGATCCCACCATTGTGATGGATCTGAAAAGAACTCCCACCAAAGTTTCTCAACGTCCTCATGGCATGACCCTTGAAGGGACTTTGGATACTTGCAACCTAACCATCTGACATAAATGGCAATTCAGCTAAATGCCATTACAATTAACGCAACATTTCATGACATATAATTGCACCAGCCATCCTGTATCCTGAAAGACTTATGAAATGTCTTTAGGTGAAGATGACCTCATATATAATCTAGGATGGCAAAGTGGGAGGGACATTATGCAATGCTACTAAGTGTATTCATTAAGAATGTGACAATTACCGTGGAAATGTTCGAACAATGGTGGCATGTCAAAGTGCTACACAGTAGACATTCAATTACTAAGGGTGATGGAAGTGGACCAATACATTGTGATCAATGAGGTCAATAAGGTAAAGCAATGACAAATGGACCAAAATAAGGTAAAAGTAGTTTATTAATGTGCACTAAAGCCAATGAAATGAACACTTGTCAAAGGGGACACTACAATGATGTACATCATAATTGAAGCATTTGGATGGTAAGCATGCCCATAATGACAGGGCTTGACTTGCATCCAACTTCTTGATCTATGCAAATTTGGAATCAAAAACATCACAAGAAATGCCTTAGGCCATTCAAGATTTGAAGATTTCATTTAAAATCTGTTTGACTAACTAAGATTAGAAGGACCTACAATATTGGCCATGAAATAATTGGATAAACAAGTTGATATGACAATATCATACCGAAAACATGTCATCAATCCACATTCTACAACTATCCCATCTTCCATGTCCATGCCCAATGGTATCTTGTAGTCATTCATAAGTTAATGTAGCTAGGGTAAGGTGTTTGGAGGACCAAGGACTAGTAGATATCAACTTTGCCTTGGGACCAACATGATCAACTAGATTCATCTTTCTAAAGTTAAACCTTCAATCTCTTCATGACAGCATTTCCTGGATGACTTCACTTATTGATTAGTAAAGCATAGTGTTAAAGGATGCCTAGTTTACAGTTTTAAATCATTAGAAATAAACATGCCCTTCACAATGTGTGTAGAGAGAACCAATCTGCCTATAAAAAAAAGAGATGAAAGCTAGGACTCAAAGAGTCACTCATGAAAGAGTGATCTTGAAGACAATGCAAATTGGCTGCATAGGCAAAAGTGAGAGCAGAAAATAAGGCAGAATTGCCTATTTAATCTCTTCATGTTTCTGGCATGAGACCAACATCTTAAAATTGACTTGCTATGACTAACCTCATGATCACTCTGATGATGCAAGAACCAAACCCCACACAATCCTGAAGCAAAAGCAGGATAGTTCAGTCAAGTGAATTGCTGGTGAAGGTGTTGGTCTCCTTTGGGTTAAAGGTCACTTACATAGCATAGTGGGAATGGCCTTTGAATATTTGATTGCAAGTCTGGCCTTTGTCCCCATCACATAGGTTTATAACCATGTTATCAGATGAAGACAGCACATATGAAAGCGTAGGATGCACTGACACACAAACGGACAGATTCAGTGTCAGCCTCACACACCTTTACTTTATCCATGGTGTTGTAATCGTAAGAAAGCTCAGGACGGAACTAGAGCAGGCAGACCCCACAGAGCCGGGAGCAAAAGACCATCTTTCTACTCTGCTAACAAAAAAAAGAAAGGGATTTTAAGCTTTGCAAAACTCCGCCAAAACAAACAAATCTCGACCCGCTGATCACAACCTTCATGGGTTCGGATGCGCAGCACACGAATACTTGCTGAGATTCTACACGATCAGTCGATTGATGGTGAAAAACAAACGGCTTTCTTTCTCTCTGAGATTAGTCCGCTGCAACAAAAACCAAGAAAACTTGAGAGGCCGAAAATGAGAATACGGAAAAACGGGAAACCTTTGCCCCCAGGCTAGCTGCTAATCTGATCACAAGTGTCTCTCATTACCCATCAGTCCATAGTTTTTCACTACGTTTCCTTCTTTGCCTCTCTTTCGACCTCGATGAAGGACTAAGAACAAACTGCCGACCCTTGTGGACACGGGAGGTACGAAACTGGATCCTTATAATTTGGGGTCGGCTCCAGTTTTATATCCGTTCTAATGATTCCAGGCTCATCAGAAGCTGGTGAACAAATATGAAAAGCTGCTGCAACGGCAAGCCCCTAGCCACAAGGACAAACTACAACAGCAAAGGGCTTCTATGGTCTCCGTATGACCATTTCCTCTGTTGTTTGGGGGGAGAAAAGCCATTTTACCAGAATGGCCAACACCAAACACACCATCTGAAACTGATCACAATCCACTAGCTTCCGAGAGATATGGACTTTATCAAATTCGCAATGAAAATCAATATGAGCATGAAGAACGACTCCTTCACTGTGTGCCTCTGAAAGGCTTCACAAAGAGTCTAGACCAAAAGAAACAAAACATTGCTTGGAATAACAGACATAGGGGTGAAAAGATTCCGTGTACAACCATGCCAATACTGATAAGCCTGACTTGCACATGCGAAACCATTCAGCGCAGTTCTTTTTGGAGTAATGTACACTGCAATTGTCCAAATATGTAAGGGCACTTCCTAATGAGCATCATGCTTTTGCGTCAAACATTTTATATCAGGCTTTTCACCTATTCTTCCGCAAATAATGGATGCAGCAGAATGTGCTTAAGATCATGACTTTGCATAGGCCATTTTTTCATTTCATCAATGGCATATCAGCAGCAGCAGATGTCAGTATGGGAAGATTATAGACTCCAACTATAGTGATTGGGGACGATGATTGTTTTGTTGGCAGAAATTCTATACTTCGGTTTTTTTTGTAATAAAGTTAGGGTAGGTTTTTTTGTTGGGGGAGGGGACCCAAAATGAAGTTAATTAGTACCAGTTTTGAATATTCATTTCAATTTTGTAAAATGGTGCAAATTCCAAAGGATTGCGTGAATTGTCCAACAATGGACTCTAACAAGCAATAATGGTGTTTCCATTTTTGAGATAAATCATCACATAAGAATATCTTGTAAGCATCCTCATACCTATGTCCACTCATCATTTAGCCTAGGATTTCCTGTATAGCAGTTTGGGATGTATCTGTGGTGGGGGTGGTGGGGCTTAGGAGACCAAAAATTGAATTTGGAGCTTTTCACCTTCTAATGTATCTAGCTCCAAAGCGTTTCCTAAAGAATTCAATTTCAAGTAGTCTTTCAGAGCATAAAACAAGGGTTCTGCTGTTCACTGGTTTGCCCCCTGGGTTTCTTGTTCTCCAAAGTGGCTGCAAATTCACTGAATCTGGAGGTCCTCTAATTTTTCCCATGACATAGAAGCTCTTAAACCAGGGCCAACCTTAGAATTCATATCACCTCTGATTCCTTCTTTGGAAGCATAACTTTGGATGATCATCTTCCAAGGCTTTTCAATTTATTCCCTCCACTAACATCAAAATCACTTGGGGACCATCCCCAACCACAGCGATCCAGTGGAATTTCAACATAGTCCATCAACCCAAAGAATCAATTCATGATAAGCTTAGTAAAACATGCCACACATCAATGAAGCAAGCTTTCTGTACAACCTGTACAACCTCATACCTAAGGAATTGTCATTAGATTCATGGGCTGCATATGTCTGAGGAACAATGGCTGTAATTTGGCTTCATCATGGATGCTAGACACATACACCAGCAGCCACTTGACAGTTGTTGAATGTTGATGAAAGACAAGAAATTGTATATATTCCCAAGAAATCTGCAAAAGTAGACATTAGATTTGTTTGTTTTGTTTCACATTGGGATGACCTAAACCATGATGCCCCTGATTGGGCACTTGGCACCAGTGGAGAGTCCCCCTGTGAACATGGGTGCCCATGCACTGAGGTAGTTTCATAATGTTTAGAACTACAGCGTGGGACTTATTGAATATTCAATTATTTTCTCATTGAAAAATTCAACAAAATCAAAACCAAATTTTGTAGAAAAAATTGGGGTATTCTCTTGGTATGTTTAAAAACCCATCGATGAGTTGGATTTTAAAATGTACTACAAGCAGCACTATGTGTTAATAGTAGTACACATTCACCTTGTTGATCTCCTCATCTTTTTCTTACATTTGTTACATGGTTTTCAAACCATGATCTCTTTGGAGGTTATTCAGTTACACTATGCTATCAGCATGTAAGTCTTTCATTAGTAAAATAGATTAGCATTTAATTTTATTTATTTTTATATTGCTAATTTTTATTTTTATTCTTTTCTTTTGAGTGTTTTTTTCAATCTTCTAGATCATTCTTGTGTAATAGTACTAGATTTAATTTTAATATTGAATGTCCATTTTTTCACATGGTATCAAAGCATGGTCTACAAAAAATTTAAGCTAGTGGACATGTTGTGTGAGCTCAGCTCCACTTGGTGAAAGACTAAATAGTTTCTATGATTTAAAACTCCAAATAAATATCTAAATAAGTGGAATATTGTGAACACAATTCCAATACATGCGTTAGAAAGAATGTGGAGCTTATTTCTGGCTCTCATTATTGGTTTTATGTTACATCTATATTTTTTCACATAAAATGTCTTTCTAGATGCCATTAAGTTGGTTGGGTCTAGCAATTACCACACATGAAGAATTAGAATAAAAAATAACTTACAAATAGAAAAGATATGGGATGTCATAATGCCTGTAGGACTAGCACCTATGTAATGATTGTTGTCACTCACTATTCATGAGGCTTCTAGCTCTACAAATCAAGGGATCATTGGCCTTTCAAGGCTTGGGATTTTTGTCGAACCTACCATTGCATCTCAATCAGGAACACCAGCATAGTCAAGAACACCAATGTAGCTAGGAGCATAGCAATTAGGACAAACACCATCAAAAGCATGGCAACCAAGAGCACAACAACTAAGAGTGCCCCAACAAGTTAATGTTTGCACATGTGGTTTAGCGGAATATAGTGTGGTCAATAGTAGCATTAGTTGCACATGAGAAGTGAGAGATATTTCATCTCAACATAAAAACTCCATTCCTCAATGGAGGTTTACATAACACAACCAAAAAAATTTATGATTCCAAGTCAAGAATCTGAAGTATGGTACCTCAAGAAAACCTTGTATGGGCTTTAACAAGCTTGTATAGCCTAATATGAAAAAAATTGATATGTATCTTAGGGACCAAGGTCTTCTACAAAATGATGTAGATCATGATCTTTGCTACACCTTAAAAGATGGATAAATGATGATTTTGATTTTGTATGTCAATGATAATTAATTACAAGAAATCACACAACACAAATCAAGTGGATCACGTATCAGTTAGAAGTCAAGTTTGAAATGACTAATCTAGGTTATCTAAATTTCCATTTGAGAGCCAAATTTCTTCGTGTTAATAAAATCATTTCCATGTGTCAAAAGGACTACATGCGGAAATTTCTTGAACAACTTTGCATGAATAACTACAACCTTTCCTAAACACCATTTCCAAATGGCTTCAAATTTGAGAAAGAGGAAACATCATAACCAAGAGATCCTACCATTTTTTGTCAAATAGTAGGAAAATTAATCTACTTTATTTATATTCACCTGTATATTTTGTTTGCCATAAGTATTATAAGTCAATACATAAATGCACCGCACAAGGTCCATCTTGAAGCAACAAAACATGTGTTACACTACATCAAGGAACTCAAGAATTTGGAATTTTCTATGAAGTTCGGGATAGCAATGGCTTGAATGGATTTACAACTGCAGATTGGGGGGTAGAGTGTTAGGAATGGAAATCAACAATTTGTTACCTATTTCAATTAGGTAATAGACCGATCACCTAGTGTTCCCATAAGCAACCCACGATTGCATTATCTTCAACCGAAGTAAAATACTAAACTTTAGCAAAAGGGGCAAAAAATCAATGTGGTTATGATATTCTTCAAGCACTCGAGGTGCTACAAAACCAAACCACTATTATTCATGTTGACAATCAAAGTTGCATTAAAATTGCGAAGAACTTTGACTTACATGCTTGCTTAAAGCACATAGAAATACATTACCGCTTCATTTGGGAAAAAAATCTTATCAGGTGAAATAGATGTGAAACATATAGACACTAAAAACCAAGTTGCAAACATTTTAACCAAATCACTTGGAAAATTTTAATTCCAAAAACTTATAAACATGATGGGAGTATAGGATCTACACATGATTCAAACCTTGTAAAAATTATAGTAGAAATCTGAAACTTATCTTGGAGTGTGAGAGAGGGTGTTAATATTAGTACGCATTCACCTTGCTGATCTGTCCCTGATCTTTTCCCTACACATATGACATGGTTCTCAAATGATGATCCCATTGGAGGTTATTTAACCACGCTATGCTATTAGTGTGTAAGTCTTCATTAGTTAGATAGATTAGCATTTAATTTTTTTGTTATCCTCCTATATTGCTATTTTCTATTTCTGCACTTTCCCTTTGGGTATTTCTTTCAATCTTCTGGAAGTTCATGTGTAATAATACCAAATTCAATCTTAATATTGAATGTCCATTTCCTCACATTCTAATGGTGAACATATTGTGTTTCCCAGCTAATCTGTACCTCCATTTCTATCAAACTCACTAGTTTGTCTCTAAGCATACATTCATTAATGATGGAGCGCATCTGATCACTTTCTTCAAACATACATTGCATCAATTTCATCACTTTGCAAAACACATCTTCACACAACCAGAATCATCTATCAACCACAAAGTCACACCAACAAGAATTCTCAAAAACAAAATGCCACATACAATCCTGCAATACCATTATAATTTTGATTCAAAATTCCATGTGAACCACATTCTAGTATATATGTGAATGCTTTTAATCAACTTCATTAGATAATAGTGTGGTCCACGGCAAAAAAATCCCAACACGATCTCTTTAATCCCAGTAAACCCTAAACCCAAAACGTCGTTTCCTAACCCTAAGCTGCGCATTGTCATCAGGGTTACATCCCGATGACGCCTGGAGATGGAGGAGGGGAGGTGGACGAGCGTCACCCTGAGCTGAAAAGCGAGGAGATCAGAGTTTATAGAGTCACAGTTTGATGTGGGGAAGGCACAGAAAACATGCCATCTGTTGATGAATCCCCATTCCGGATCTGGCCGACCCAATTTTTGGCTCTACAGACATAGACTCAGTCCAAATTGGCTGCGGAGCACAACATCGAGGGGTTCACAACTCAAATGGTGGAGGTGGGACCTGTGAAGAAGGCGAGGCTTCATGACGGTGACCACTGGGCAGAGAAGGGCACCTGTCTCGTGAAGCTTGTGGACCGTCGACGTGTCGACCTCGAGAAGCACGTGACCCACACCGCACACCTAGAAAAAGAGGCAAGTTGCCCATGTCGCTCGATTTGTGACAAAGGTGTCAACGGAGCTCGCCAAGCGGCGCCCGAAACGAAAGCTCCTAGACAGACTCCCAAGCCCGTGCACATGGATTGTGGAGGACCTGGCGGATGCGGGCATTTTCACAGATGCCTTTTTCTCAGCCGGCGTGGCAGGGGCGCGGCAATGCCTCCACAGCTTCTCTCTCCTCGTCCTCTATTCTTATCAATTCTTGTGCGACGAAACCGCTGTGGGTCTGTTGTCGAACGATACAAAAAATAGCCTCGGTTTTCTCCGAACGCAGATCTTAGGTCTGAGAATGCAAGGCGCTGCCACTGAGCCCGGTTGCTGAGCTATAAATCTACTCCCTTCGACTATTCATTTCTCAGATTTCGGCCTAACGTTTAGTTGTGTCTCGAAAATGTCTCGCCGTTGTGAAGTTCATCAGGTTCGGCCGAGTACTTGCAGGTTGTTGCGTCTTTCAGTGAGGGTTTCGCATCCGAGTCTTCTTTTTGGTTTGGGTGTGTTGGTGTTTCTTCCCTAAAGTCTCTTGCTATCTATCATCTGCGTATCGGATCTTCCATTACGGGATTTATTCACCTTTGCATTGTTGTTTGCAAGGAAAACAATCCCTTGCCTGTTATTCTTGTGTTTTCTTCCATTGTCTCCGAGTTTGGTGAGGGGAAGGTTGTCATTTTGTAGATAAAATGCTTCTAATGTCTCTTTGCCGCGCAGATCTGGCGATCGGTCGCGATGCGTACTGGTTTTCTTTGATCCCTACTTGTTTTATAGACTGTGCTGGTGTAGGTTTGTAGCGATGTAGTGAGCTTGCTTTGATGTTGTCTTTTTTTCTTGTTTCGTTGTTTTGTACAAGCGCCATACCTATAAGGCAGAGCAGCTGAGCGGTCGGGGCTTGAAACACCCACGGCAATGGCTTAGGCTTGTTTTGAGATGTGGCAACAATGATGTAAACCTCTCCGGGATCTGGTGAAGAATTTTTCTGTACACAGAACCTCGAATAGGTTGCAACAGTCGGAAACACTTTTGTCTTCTCCATTCTATGAGACTGTTTTGTGTGTTTGTTGATGGCATGTTTTTTTGGCAGTTCTGACTCGTAAGATATACAACAGAGTTTATGAAGGAAGATCAAGTAGCTTTGACGTGGTTGAGGTCTGTCGTTTCTATCAGCAATAACTCGTAAGCTTCTTCCATCATCACTTTTTCTGTCTTCACCAAATCACTGAAATGTGAAAAGGCTATGGCTCAAACGTTGCAATCACACTGCGTTGCACTGTCTCATCCTTTCCACCTTTGTGTCACATAAAAATGCAATCACCACAGAAGAAGCAATTATCCTTGCTTGCAAGAACCCCATGATACAAAGTGGCTAAAGATTTCAAGTGCATTTTCACAACCATCATATAAAACAATAACAAAAACCTAGCTGAAAATAACAACCATGCCTCCCAAGAAGATGGATACAAGAAGAGCACACATCGATTCTTCACTCTTCAAACAAAAGGTGCATATAATTGTCCTCTTCAGCCCATAGCACAAGAGTAGGAAAGTAGATGAAACCCTTACTGCTTCACTGCATGAAATCTCCAGAAAACGTTTCAGACATATCCAATGGTACTGTGCAGCAATTATAATTTTTGATTTCAGTAATCCTGCAACCTTCGAAACAGAAATGGATCTTACCAAACGATATCAATTCCCTTTACAGTGACTTATGGGATCTTGCCACAATCAAATAGCATACATTAGATCTGCACCTCCTAACATGGAACTACTACCATCAACATCTCAAGGGAAAGAACATGATATCAATGCTTCCACATCAAAAGGTTGCAAGTCATTGAGGCCCTCCCCAGTCCTAGCAAATTTTACAGGGATTGACAGTTCCTCAAGGGAAAAGAGCATCCACAAATGTTTCCCAGTGGAAAGGTTGCAAGTCATTGAGGCCCCTCCCCAATCCAAACAAAATTGCAGGAATTGGAAGTTTCTAAACATGGCAACAGTAGTCATTTGTGCAAAAGCTCAAGAATATACAGAGAACAATGCTACATTTTTAATCAACATCCTCTGCCGATTCCATTTTCATCAGTCAAACAACCTATGCTTATTTGTGTTGCCTTAGATATCATAAGGCTCATTGAGCTTCGTATCAGATATTAAACTGATAAGAATAGATATTACACTTGATCTTAGCCAAAAGGCTGTGAAAGATAAAGATATTGTTGTGTTGCTTTAGTGTTGTCAAACTGTGTCCGGCTGATAGGGAACAGGATTACTCCTGTCAATCTTTCGGGAGCTAATAATGCACGTCATTCATCTAGCATTAGGATACAGTACAACACCAACTTAGTTCACCACACCACCACCTTGAGCAATATCATTGTAGATGAAAATATTGATAGACAATTATTTATGCATATAAAACATCGCGACCATCACATGAATTATTTATATTTCAAACTATTCGTTTTTTTCTCATTCAAAATTTTTTTGTGTAAATATTATTTGTAAAAAGTAGTCTCTAAAGAGTTTTAGAATTTTTTTTTTTTGGAAACTCAACTACGAATGAGTTTTTTTAAATTCTTGTCCATTATCAGATTCCTTGGTTATCAAATTCATATCATTTATTTCAAGTGTATCTTTGACTTGTCCTTGACATCTACCATTTTTGTGGTGAATTTGTAGTCCCTTCTAAATTTGACATGCCATGAAATTCACCACAAAAAAACCTTTGCTCACCAAGCGCCTTCTAGAACCAAGGTTTTAGCATCATTGTGGAACTTTCCTTTTTTTAAAAAGTTGTTACCCAAAATCAATGGTTTAGAAGGAATTTCCTTTCAATTTACTAATAATTGGTGTCAATGGTGTCAAAAACAACCTACAATTTGGGATATCTTATTCTAAAGTGAGGAATTGTTCAAATTTTACCAACAAGAAGGAGGAGAAACTTGGGTCCTTTTTTTATAAAATTAAAACAGTTTCTTCTAAAATATTTTTGAATTTTGTGATGTAGCCTCATTGGTGATCATCCATAAGACAGTGTAGCTAGATTTGGCTATAATCAAAATTATGAAAATGAAACCATTTCAACAAGGAAAATTATTGGCTACCTATTCAACCTTGTGGTTGAGGAAAATGCTCTAGATTTATGGAATGCATTATAATAGGTAGATTTGTATTTAAGCTTCATTTTGAAAAAGTGAAAAAAAAATAAGAATAATGATAAAAAGATGTTAAGTGCAAACTTAATGCATCCTTTAACACTTTGACCTGGGCCACTCCCCCTTGACCCCTTGGGTGTCACAATTTGTAACCTAATCCACCCCCTTGCTCTTGGTTTTCTACTCTAAATAAGTTCCAATTGTTCCCAAATCAATTTTTTCCAACCATCATTCTATAATGCAATGGTCTGAATGGAATCAAAGCCAACTAAAGTCCTCTCCTTTTAACAACTTTCTTTTTTCTTTTTTTAAAAATTTATATCTTCTTTTCTTGTCTATTGCAAATAACAATCTTATCTTTCTCTACCACTCCTTTATTTTTGCACTTGACTAGTTACAACCTTAAACTAGAACATACTCATGCAAACATTATCATACAATAATTCAACAAGTCTTTACACACAAAACAAATATCACATCTCCAAGAAGAGGTTACAATGTAGCTTTATTTCATCCCTAGGTGATCTCCCACTCCTTTTTCTAACTAAATCTTAACACAATTTTACCTTTCACACTTTACCACTACAAGATAACCTATCCCCAGTTTTTCTTTCTCTTGTTCCACAAGAGGGTGGACCATTACCTTTCGTTCTTAGGCCCAACAACAACCTTTTCAAGCTTTCTCCCCTCCTTTTTTTAACAACAAGCCTAGGTATCTCTTCTTGACTTTCCACCATTCACCTCCAGTCACCATGCTCATATATCCCCCACCTGAACAACCACCAACACCATCACATGATGATCTTTGCTTCCATTTTCAAAAGTGAGTGTTGACTTTATTGTTTCTAAATAAGCTTGTTCATCCATGATATTGTAGCATTCTCCCCCTTTCATCTACCTCACCCTCTCATGATGATGTGCCAAGATCCCTCCCCATCCTTACATAGATCACAACCTCATCATCACTTTTCTTTCATCACAACCCCATGTGCCCCATTCATCACGTGCCCCATTCATCATTCAAAAAGAAGAAAAAAAGGTCAAAATTATTTCCTTTCCTTTCAACTTTGTGGAAACGCCATTATTACTATCTTGCCTTAACCCTAATTGCTAGGCTTCTAAAAAACACCCTCCACCTTGTCTATATACCTCCTTATTTAACAAGCCTAGCCAATTTAGAGCTTGGATAAAATATTCCTACCTTATTTTAATCCAACCGGCCTACCACCTTTTTATCCTACTAGGCCAATCGCCCCTCAAGTCCAACTAGGATAAGGACACATGCCCTAACCTACTCCCTAAGACTTAAGGTTACCCCAAAACTTCATTGACCATTCTACATATCTTAATCAAAATTGGGTTAAAATAAAATAAGCCCAACAAAGGAGATGGAGGTTATTCAGTTTAATAATATCCCCTCCCCTCCTCCAAATTTTATTTCCCTCATATGCTCCCATATTTTTATTTTTATTTTATTATATAATAAAATATGATGATGATATATATATATATATATATATATATATACACACCACAAAAAACATTGTATATGCTTGATACCATATTTCCATCATCTATGCTACCTATTTCATGACTAATTACCATTTGACACTATCCTACCAATTGGATTCTAATTCTTTCTATCCCAATTTCCACATGAATTTATGTCATTATTCTCATTGAACAGTGAATGCATCAAATAAATTAACCTCCTCTTTGGTAAAAATGGTTTACCGATGTATATCATTCCCCAATCTTCCCCTTATGATTACATACAATATGGTTTAGAAAAAGATGGGTCACTTGTTTCCCATTCAATATGTTTTCATCCTTCTTCTTCCCTTCAACTTTCATCCAAACTTTGTCATTCACAACATACACAAAGCCTAAAGATTGTCACTTTAGAGTCAATTCATCAATTACTTAGTAAAGTTTAATCTTAATTTATGGTTAACTTTATACAAACCTTGTTTTATCATAATCTATAATTTTGGTAATCAATTTCCAATCTAATGTGATTAGATTGAGGTAAGAGAAGCAAGGTATGTGAATTTGCTAACTATAAGTGAATTAATGGCTCTTCATTAATGTTGGGGTAGTTCCTTTACCCTGAGATATCCATGAACAAACGTTTGAGGAAATGTAAATCAATTTAAATATTTCAAGTTTACCCTATTTAGCCATTCGTATATGCGTTTGAAGTTCACATTTAACTGAGGGCTAGTAATTGTTTTGAGGTAGGAAATAATTCCAAAAATCTTCTTGTGGTTTATATGCACTTGCATGTTTTGCCAGCAATAATGCACTTAGTTATTGTGAGTTTCTTTGAGCTGTGGTGCTTAATTTATTGTAATATTTTACAAATTTGGCATGGTAGGTGTTGTGTTCCATTGTACTGATCACCTTCATCCCCCAAAACTCTTATCTTAAACTTTTGGAACTTTATAAATAGACTAGCCTACCATTTGTCATTATAGGAACACATTTAGTATAGCATTTAAGGTATTGATTGGGTTTTTTATTTTTGCAAATATTTCCTTAATTAATTGATTGATTAGAATTGTAAATATTGTCATGTATTTATGCTTGCAAATGCTATTTGTGCAATTTAATTGATATTCCATTTAAGAACTTATTTCATTTCTACATCATGAAAATTGATCTGAATATTTCACTCATCCATGAGGAGAAATATGGGGGGGGGGGGGGGGGGGGAGTTGGGGGGGGTAAATTAAAAAATATTTAAAATTGTTACCACCAGGTTCAATTATTTTTTTTAAATTTTTTTATTTCTTTT
>Ga0116227_10011357_pt1 | contig 14992 bp, 27 predicted proteins | sample S1TSphgellanicum_FD_89693 | JGI IMG/M metagenome (GOLD analysis project Ga0116227, IMG submission 89693) | Host-associated microbial communities from peat moss isolated from Minnesota, USA - S1T2_Fb - Sphagnum magellanicum MG | ecosystem: Host-associated > Plants > Peat moss > Unclassified... | reverse complement strand
TTTTGTTTTTTTTTTTTTTTTTTTTTCTTTTTTTTTTTGTTTTTTTTATGTGGGGGGTTGGGGGGGGGGGGGTTTGGGGGTTGTTTGTGGGGGGGGGGGGGGGGGGGGGGGGATGTAGTTGAACTTGCAGTATATGATATATATTTGTATCTCAGGAAGATTTGTGAACTTTTGTTGTTGTTGCTGCAGATGGGTGTCGAATGTGGTGGGTATGATTGATGAGCTGGTGCCACATGGTGAGGAACTCCCCGAGGCTTCAAGGGCTAAAATTGTGGCATTTGTGAAACGTCTTTCTCTCACCATGGCAGATCAGCTCCAGGAGATTCCGCTGCATTCATTGGAAATCTACAGGAGCATTTGGGAAGACTATTATTGGTCAAGGATCGAGGAGGAAGTCCCAGAGGGACTCAAAAGAAAAGTAGCTCACGTGAAGAACTTAGGACCAGAGGAACCGGAAGCAGCAGCAGCAGCAGCAACAATACCCATACCCAAAGATAATGACTCTTGCGTCCCGAAAACTCCCTTCTTTGTGATCAAATTGATGATGCTCGATGACCACTTTGAGTTTGTCCCCACATTGAATGATGTTACTGAAACTGTGATCGAGGTGATTGATCTCATGCTTGAGCACATGCAAGACGTTGACAAGCTTGAGTCAAGACTTGAAGATCTATTCCATGTTTTGAGCACTGAAAAAATGACAGCACTCAGTAAGGATCACAAGAAAGTCATTGCTGCCAAAATTGCCATCAAGGTTCGCACTGTGGCCTCCTCATCTCATTTTGAAAATTTTCAACTTGTGGGACGTCCTTTGCATTTTGGATGACCCACCCTCGTGTTTACAATAAAAATTCTGCTAAGAAGAATTTAATTCATTCTTCTTGATGATGAGCTTGTGACTGTAGCCATTATAAAGAGCTGGGTGTTTGTTATACACATAAGTTGTGCTTGATGGGACATAGCCTCAGTTAGTAATTGTGCTTTTTCTGTGAAGGAGACTCCTTTTTTTGCCTTTTATTTTTGGGTGGAGATGGTGCAGGACATATTGGAGCAGAGTTATGTGGGTCCACAAGAATTGGAGAAAAGATACGCCGCATATAAACATCTGGCTGAAATTCGTGTTGACTCTTTTCTTGCTGATTGGAAAACTGCTGAGCATTCCTTGGATGACTACGAAAAGAAAGTCACATTCTTTTACAAGGTTGTGCAACAACTACCAGTGTGAGAAATGATTCCCATCCCGAGTACATAGATGCAAAAATTATAGTCATCATTTTTTTCAATGTTTATTTGTACCATAAGTGGGGGGGGTGTTTGAAGTAGGTTGCAGAAGCTGCACTGGTGCAATCTGATGGTGAAATGAGATTCAAGATGATCATCGTTGATTGTGCGACAATCCGGGATGACCTTTGTTATAAAGCAAACTCTCTTGCACTTGGCTTGTTGACACAATTCATGGAGAACACAACTGCGAAGAATGAGAAGCTCCAGAAACAATTTGAAGTGATTGACGCTGTACTCCAAAAGTGAGTCTATATATATATTTGATCTTTTTTATCTATTCTTTCAATTATCATCTTTTTGTACATGCAATACTAGACTTTGGATCTAATTCAGAGTTCTCAAATGATTATGGGTTGAAGTTCAGACCGATGGACAATGCAGAGCAGCTTGCGGAAATGAGGGATTACCATGAGAAATGCAAGGAACCCATCAAAGCACTCATTGACGAAGTCAAGAAGACAGAAGCTGTGGGTTCTCTTTCTTCCTTTCTTTCTTTCTTCTTGACAATGATCCTTTTTATGTTTTTTTTTTTGTGAATCTGAGAAGACCATCTATATGACAATTTTGCATAATACTTTTCTCACGTGAAGCTTTCTAACTTGTTGTCCATGATTTATTGTTTTTGGGAATTGCATGCAAATTTTGGTGGCTACCAGGCTTGGGCAATGCTGATCCACAAGTCATTTGAAGTACCAGACAAGCACAGTGATTGCTACTGGGTCACTGTTGGTTGGCCTCAAAAGATTGGCTTGGCTGTTACAAGTGTTGAAACACGTCTTGCACAACAACGGGTTTGTACCCATGTTTGATAATTTTCTATTAGAAGTACTACATGAAAAGAATTTTCCAAATCCAGTAAGAAATTCCCAACTCTAAAAGGAAACCTTGAAGAAGAAGAACAAGTCCTTCTCAAGTCCTCTCACCAATACAAAACCATATAAGGTGCACATTGAGAGCATCTAGTGAAGTAAAATGGGGGACATGTATGGACATGGATGTGCAGATTGGGCTGATTTGGAAATGGGATGTCTACAGGTAATGTTTGTGAATGAGCTGCAACGAGACATCAAGCAAGTGAAGCTTGACATCAAGGCATTGTCAGCTGAATGCCTTGAGTTCATGAAGCTTGGCGAAATTGAGACGGTGGAGGAACGGGTTGTGATTCTGGGTGAAATCGAAGAAAAGCTTCATGGTGTGCTGGCTAAGACTGAGCTGTACAACAGCCGTGAAGTTGTAAGAAGTTCAAATCCTCCTAGTGCTAGACTTCACATGGATTGCTACCATAGTCCTTAGACATGAAGTCCTCCTCCCACACATGTTCCAAATTTCTCACTCATTGTGGGACTTTGATAAAATCCTGGGATTATGAATTCTGATACAATATACCTACCATGTTGTAGTTAGACTGGATAAAGCCCTGACCTTTGGCTTACTCATGCATTGGATCTCAAATACTGCTGGGAAATAAGGTTATATATAATGGAATTGAAAGGTGGTGCAAAACTTTGTGACTGTGTGTTGTGTGTGTACATACGTTTATTTTATGGGTGTGGGTGGGTTAATGTTGTTGGTGATTCAGCTTTTTGATGCAATGGTCACTGAGTTCCCAGAGGTGGAAGTATTGGAGAAGGATTTTGAGAATTACAGCCTCTTGTGGCATACGGCCGGTGACTTCCTCAAGGTTTTGCCACAGTGGATGGATGGGGCTTTCAACCTTCTTGTTGCAGAAGATGTCTTGAACAATGTTGAAGTGTGGTTCAAAGCCTCTGCCAAGTGTGCCAAACTGCTCACTGGTCCTGCAAAGATGGTGGCAGAACAGCTGAAACAACAATTGGAAGCCTTCCAGGTACGTGTGTACCTCGGTGCTTATAATAATATCAATCCCCAGTTAACAATTTTCCATCACTCCAAGAAAGAAACTGATGTTGTTGCAAACATCTAGAAATTAGGGTTTGAAGATCTAGTACATTTTGTACATGTTGCACAACTTACATGATTCATATGTAGGGTGTCTGAAATCATTAAGTGGGTTCAACCCAAATGGGATGTTTTTTTTTTTTCTTACTTGGGTTTCGGTTGGATTAATATTCTGGGCAGTTGAATTGCCCAATGATCGCGGCACTACGAAACCCAGGTATGCGTGACCGCCATTATAAAATGTTGAGTGAAAGGCTTGGGTTTGAAGTGCGGGCAACTGAAAGCTTCACTGTCAATGCTGCTCGTAAGCTTGGCTTACCCCAGTACATCCAAATACTTGAGGAGGTAATTGAAATTCACTGAAACTCATTTTCTGATGTGATAGTTCTTCTTATAATGTTGATCTATTTATTGCAACCCATTGTGTATAATAATGGGCATGATGCGTGCCACCAATGTATAGATCCTCATCAGGGAAAACATAAATTATGGCAAAAGAAGCATGTGCAAAAATTAAAGCACATCAAACAAAATCCCAATCATAGCCATGTCGTCTTTGTAGGTAGTTAACAACAATTTTTTGCCATGCCAGTACATGTCTTTTTCATGGGTGATTTTTTTTTTTTTTGGGTGTGTGTGTTTGCTTGTCAAACAGGTGAGTGAATTCTCTAGCAAAGAGTATGGTGTGGAGCAGAATCTTGACAAGATGCAATCGGCATGGACAGGTGTGAAATTTGAGTATGCAGTCTGGCATGCAACAGGTACTTCAGTGATACGTGCTGTGGATGACATACAACAAATGCTTGAGGAGCATTTGGTCAAGACACAATCATTGGCTACGTCTCCCTATATTGGGCCCTTTGAGGATCGTGTCAAGTTGTGGCTTGAAAAGCTCAACTTGGTTCAAGAGGTTTGGAAAATTAAAAGACTAAACTGGTTCCATGGCTATGACATTTATACTAGTGCTATATATATATATATATATACGATTGTGTCTTGTCCTCTTCAGTTTTCCTTTTTCCAGGAAGATTTAATACATTCCATCCATTATGTAAGCCATCAAAAGCATCTGCTCTCTGAAAGATTTGACCAAAACAAAAGTTCTGCAAAAACTTTGCACCCAGAATTTTTTCGTCCTATTCTAATTAGGTTGCTTGATCTCGGTATGCATGCAGGTACTTGACCAATGGCTGAAGTGCCAGCAGTCATGGATGTACTTGGAACCCATCTTCACATCTGAGGACATCATGATGCAAATGCCAGTGGAGGGCCGTCGGTTTCGGGCTGTTGATGCCTCGTGGCGTAAGATCATGGAGAAGCTAGCTAGGAATCCTGAGGTTTTGATTGCGGGTGCAGATCCTGAGTTGCAAAAGACCCTGACTGAGAATAATCAGCAGCTTGAACTTGTCACAAAGGGTCTCAATGACTATCTTGAGACCAAGCGCCTTGCTTTTCCAAGGTTAGTTTGCCTGATTGCTAGAAAGTAACAACAAACATGGTCAAAGGAAATGGGACTTTGTCACCAGAAGAGCTAGATCTAAAATGATTACGCTACAGATCCTTCAATTCTTGCATGTTGGTTGACAGTTTTTCTGTGTTACAGATCCTAAATCTCAACATCCCAGTTGTTTGAGATCATGAGTGTCTGTTCAGCTACTGATCTGGTGTGTGGCCCTTAAGTAAGTTGATTAACAGGTCATTTGTGTGCATCACCATGGCCTGAATTGTTCATGTGCAGATTCTTTTTCTTATCCAATGATGAACTGCTGGAGATTTTGGCCGAGACAAAGGACCCACTAAGGGTGCAACCCTTTTGTAAGAAAATTTTTGAGGGAATCAACAGGCTTGTGTTCATGGAGAACCTTGACATTGTTGCCATGCTTAGTGAAGAAGGCGAGCGTGTCGACTTCATTTTCCACTTCAATCCCAAGGCTGCTCAGGGTGCAGTCGAGAAATGGTTGTTAGAGGTTCGATTCCTGTCTTTTTGAAACCAAAAAAGAAAAAGATGTGAGCAAAAGATTGATTTGAGTGAAATGCAGCAGAGAGCAGATAGCAATAGAAGAAGATTCAATCTTTTGCATTCAAGTAAAGAAAATTGTTGTACATGCTCTAAGCTGCTTCCTTGTGTGGTTTCATATAAGAATTAATTGGTGGATCATATCTAGGTGGAGGCTGACATGAGGGAAAGTTTGATAGATGTGTGCCGTCGTGCATACGAATCATATGTGACAACAGATCGAATACAATGGATACTAGAGTGGCCAGGCCAGATTGTGCTTTGTGGGTCACAAATGCACTGGACTATGGAGGTTGCAGAGGCCATCCAGAAAGGCAAGCTTGCTGAGTACGAGGCCAAATGCACAATGCAACTACAAGTTGTTGTCAACAAGGTACAAGTAAATATATACATACATGTGTGTGTGTGTGTGTGTGAGAAATGAGAAAAAAAGAAGGCAAATTTTGTTGCACTAGCTAGCTGTTCAGATGATGATGATGACAGAAAAGAACCCACCCAACTGTTGGTTGGTTAATGCTGCTGCTGGGCTTCAACAAGGAAGGAAGAAAGATTGGCTAGCAGACTAATTTACTATTATCCTTGATTCAGGTTCGTGGAAAGCTGACGAGTCTTGAAAGGAAGACAATTGGGGCATTGATTGTGATTGATGTGCATGCTCGTGATGTGGTCAAGGACCTGTCAGATGCTGGGTTATCTGATGAAACAGATTTTGATTGGATTTGTCAGCTGAGGTAATCAAGAAGGATATAATATCCCAGCTACATCTTCTCTAGCTCCTCTGATTGCTGGGTAAAATTATGCCTCTCTGATCACCGTCAACTGTGAAGGACATTGCTATAATCATTCTTTCTTTGCCATGGATCTGGCTATTGTCTTTATTCCTCGTGTACCCATCAAGGTTTATGGCAGACGGTTTATGGTTTACCCATGCTGGTGCAAATTCAAAGATATCAGCTTGAATCAGGTTGATCGTGGCAGAATATTCCACGGACAGCAACATTTGAAGTGGCTCTCTAGTGGGAATTATTTTGCAGATACGGTTATGAGCAAGATAGTGTGATTGTGCGCATGATCAATGCTGGCATATGGTATGCTTTTGAGTACTTGGGGAATAGCAGCCGTCTTGTCATCACTCCACTGACAGATCGATGCTATCGAACACTGATGGGTGCACTCCATCTCAATTTGGGTGGAGCTCCTGAAGGACCCGCAGGTGTACAGAACCTTTCTTCCAAACCCACATGATGAAACCTAGTGGCCCTAGCTACAACAGAGCTAGTAGTGTAGATGGAACCACTGGGACGGATGCTTAGATTTTCTTCATCTGTAAATTGAATCCCATCAAATGGATATTATATCTCTGAAGTGAACTCTCAAGTGTGCTTTTTGAATTCAATCTTTTGAATGTTCTCGAGCATAATTGGATGGGATGCATCTAGGTACTGGTAAGACTGAGACAACAAAGGATCTTGCAAAGGCTATTGCAATGCAGTGCGTGGTATTCAACTGCTCTGATGGTCTTGACTATCTCGCAATGGGAAAGTTTTTCAAAGGCTTGGCTAGCTCTGGTGCTTGGGCTTGTTTTGATGAATTCAACCGAATCGAACTTGAGGTAAACTAAATTCACACCCATGCCCAAAATCAATCTCTTTCTCTCTCACTCTCTCTCTCTCTCTCTCTCGCTCTCTCCCCTTTTTGACTTTGTCTTGACTACCATTGACGAAAGAGAAAGCTCTCATAACTCTAGTGCACACTAGTGTCTGGATTGTGCACTAATATCACTACTACTGTGTCCTAATTCTCTATAACTTTCAGACAGTACATGAATTGAAATAAATGAATTATCAGATCAAAATTCTGGTCACATGTATGCGCTTTTTTTGAAAGTGGAATCTAAACTGAATTTTGAAGTGCTGATTTTTTTCTTTTTTTTTTTTTGGAAAATTAAATCCCCTGGGTTAATGATTACAGGTGCTCAGTGTGATTGCACAGCAAATCCTGACAATCCAAAGAGCCAAAGCAGCAGGTTTGAAGATGTTTGAATTTGAGGGCACCAAACTTCAGCTCAAAATGACATGCAATTGCTTCATCACCATGAATCCTGGCTATGCAGGACGCTCTGAGCTCCCAGATAACTTGAAAGCCTTGTTTCGCACCGTTGCTATGATGGTTCCTGACTATGCTTTGATTTCTGAGATCACCCTTTACTCCTTTGGTTATCTTGATGCTCGTGCTCAAGCTCGCAAACTTGTTGCTACTTACCGCTTGTGCAGGTAGGTGCATTGATGGATGGGTACACACATCGTCATCTATGCATGCTAGAAGTGTGTGTGTGTGTGTGTGTTTTTTTTGTATGTACATTCAGATCTTTCGCCATGTTGATCCAGACCCATTTGCAGTTGGGACATTTTTTGCTAAATTCCTTCCTTCAAAGTAAATGTAAACCAAAAAAAAAGCTGCCAGGGTTGATAAAGTTTGTGTTGTGCATGTTTTTCTTTCAGTGAGCAGCTGTCAAGTCAGACACACTATGACTACGGCATGCGAGCTGTGATTTCTGTGCTGCGAGCTGCAGGTGCTGTGAAGCAGAAGTATCCGGAAGAAAGGGAGGATGTGCTGATGCTCAAGTCCTTGAAAGATGTGAACTTGCCCAAGTTTCTGGCTCATGATGTGCCCTTGTTTGAGGGTATCTTGATGGACCTGTTCCCAGGTGTTGAACTCCCACCTCCCGATTATGATATCATGACAGTGCGCATCAAAGACAACTGTGTCAAGATGAACCTGCAGCCTCACCCTGTCTATGTAGAGAAGGTGATGATGCTGATGATGATTCAGCTCCTCCTGCACATTTGTTGCTCTTGTTCAGGACTGTGTAAAAACAAAACCTAGCACCTTTGGTCTCTAGTTGAACTCCTTGAACATTGTTGTTTGTAGCATCAGATCCTGTATGTACTCATGTGCATGACAGTGACTTTAGACTCTAGTAGTGTTTTCAGTGGAGTATTTGCAAAGCTTCTGAGGATGTTGCTGATGATACCCACCTCCCAGATCATGAATGTCATGATGGACCCATAATTATGTTCTGTAGATGTTGTGAAGCTTCTCAGATATGATTGGCAAGCTCAAAAAGTACTTGAGTATCATATGTTTCTGTGATCGCAGATCTTCCAGCTCTATGAAATGATTCTTGTGAGGCATGGGTTGATGTTGGTGGGATACTCATATGGAGCCAAAACAGAGTGCTACCGAGTTCTGGCAGCAGCTCTGGGAGATATGAAGGCACATGGTGAAGGTGAACAAATCACACACTGCATTTGCTTGAATCCGAAATCCATCTACATCGGTCAGCTGTATGGTCAGTTTGATCCCATCTCCCATGAATGGTCAGATGGCATTCTTGCCAAAGCTTTCCGGAATGCGGCTATTGACCAGCTCCCTGATCGCAAGTGGATTCTTTTTGATGGACCTGTAGATGCAGTTACGTAAGGAAATACATAAACAAATTCTACATTTCTTCTGGAAAACCCATTTTGTTTTGCATTTTGCATTTTATCAGCACATATGATTATGACCTCCATGATCATCATGCATGTGCTGCATTGTTTTCCTGTTGCATTATTGCAGAAGTTCAGCTCAATTCAGGTAGTTGAAGCATGAAATTCTGTTCTGATCTGTACATAACATGCAGGTGTGGATTGAGAATATGAATACGGTGCTGGATGACAACAAGAAGCTGTGTCTGATGAGTGGTGAGATCATCCAGATGAGCCAGCAGATGAACCTGATCTTTGAGGTTCAGGATCTGGCAGTGGCATCACCTGCCACAGTCAGTCGTTGTGGAATGGTGTACACAGAGCCAAGCTCGATTGGCTGGCATCCACTCAAGACATCATGGCTGAAGAAAACCAATGACAACTTCTCACAGATTGGAAAAGAGGGAATGCAAATGGTGGAAGCACTTTTGAACTGGCTTGTCGATCCTTGTGTCGACCTCGTCAAGCGCCACTGCAAGGAACCCATCCCTACATCTCAGATCAACCTGACTGTCAGTTGTATGAACATGTTTGAAAGCATGTTGGATGAGTTCAAGACCCCTGAAGAGACTACTGTCAGGAGAGGCACATCAGCTGCTGATCAGGAGACCACAAATAGTGGATTTTCATCGGCACCCACTGGAAGTGACAAGGACACATGGTTGCAGTGCTTGTTTGTTATGTCTCTGGTGTGGTCTGTTGGGGCATCCATTGATAATGATGGCAGGTTTAAGTTCAACACATTCCTGCGGAAATTACTGGCACAACAGGATGATTTGGGTTTCGATCTCAGTGCTGGATTTGTTGTCCAAAAGCCCAATTTCAACTTCCTGCTGCCCATCCCAGAAGTTGCCTCTGTGTATGCATTCACCTTCTCCAAAACAGAAGGGGTGTGGAAACTCTGGATGGACACTCTTGACAAACGGGGTCCCCTTTCTGATGCACAGTTCAATGACATCATTGTGGCCACCATTGACACTGCACGGTATGCGTTTTTGCTGGTCCTCCTTGTCACACATCAAAAACATGTTCTTTTCGGGGGACCCACTGGAACAGGTGTGATGATCAAAACTCAGCAATATTCAACCAAAACTTACCTAATTGTGTCTCATTAATTAAAGTAAAAGAAAACTGTTGTTGATTGGTCAATTCAGTCGTGTCCTGATGATCTCTGTACAGAACATAACATGGGTGATTGTGATAGTACTACTACTACTACGAAGTAGTTGCACACAGCAGCTGAGAATTTCTGGAACCTTGTTTGTGTGTGTCATCATGATATCATCACAGGAAAGACGGTGTATATCAAGAATCAGTTGTCTTATGGAATTGATCAGAAGGTTTACCGCAACATTATGATGACATTCTCTGCCCAGACCAATGCTAATCAGACCCAGGTACTAGAAGGGTTTTCTGTGTCTTTGAGATTATACATGTGTTGTTGGCATTGAAATCCATTGATCCCACTGCAGGCAGGCAGGCAGGCAGGCAGGCATGCATTTTGTTTGTATGAAATCTCATTGTTTTTTTTATTCTAGTATCCCTAAGCTTGCAAGCTTTATCAGGCAGCCTTTTGGCAAGGTGGGTTTTTCTTTCTTGGCAAGCTTGGCTTTGGAATGTCCTTTCATATTTCAAAGCACATGTATGACAATTGATTGATGATGATGTTGATGACTAGCTGATATGGATGGGTGTGCAGGAGATTATTGATTCGAAGCTGGACAAAAGGAGGAAGAATGTGTTTGGACCTCCACTTGGGTCCAAATGTGTTGTCTTTGTGGATGACTTGAACATGCCTACAGTGGAGACATATGGTGCGCAACCACCTATTGAAATCCTACGCCAATGGATGGATCATGGAGGCTGGTAAGTAAATTTTCCCCCATGAAACTCACTTGATCTACAAATTATATCGCAATCCAAGAGCTAGCTTTGGATGTGTGCTTATACCTACCTTTTGCTTGAGTACTTGTACAAAGATTTTTGTCACATGGGTGTGAAGGAATTCATTTCTGTGGTGAACTTAGTTTTTTTGTTTTTGTTTTTGTGTTTGCTGCTGCTGCTGCCACTGCTGTTGCAGGTATGACCGAGAGGAGAATTGTTTCAGATGGCTTGTTGACATTCAGTTTGTAGCAGCTATGGGACCCCCTGGCGGAGGGCGCAACCATGTGACCCCTAGATACTTGCGCCACTACAACTTGCTCTCCATCATCGATTTTGATGACTCTACTCTTGCCACTGTATTTGAGACCATCATTGAGTGGTGGGTCCGCAGCCGTCGTATGCTAAATGAGGTACACAGATCTTTGTTTTTCATGTGCATAAGTTGCATGGCATTTTCAGCAGATTTTTTCATGTGCTTTTTCTTTTTTTTTTCCTCTTGAATTTTCCATAGTTTTGACAATATGAGGGGGTTTTCTGGCTGTCAGATCATAAATGTAGGGAAGAATCTGGTGAAAACTACAATCGAAATCTATAGGGCAATACAGGTAGAGCTTCTGCCCACACCGGCAAAATCCCATTACATGTACAACATGCGTGATCTTTCAAAAGTGTTCCAAGGGATGTGCATGGCAGATACTGCAGCCTTGACCAAGAAGACAGTGATCAAGCTGTGGTGCCATGAATGCCTCCGTGTGTTCCATGACCGGCTTGTCAATGATGACGACCGCCAATGGTTCCTTGACTACTTGCGGGTTTGTCTTGAAGAACGGGTGAATGTCACTTGTGATTACATTCTCGGTGTTTCTTCACCTGATGATGTCAGTGCCACTTTGAAAGTCTTGGCATTCGGTGATGTCATGGACACGACTGCAATCCCTAAAAAGTAGGTTCATTTCTCAAGGATCATAGTAGGGAAATCCTTGTAGTAAGTACTAAAGCATGAATCCATCTCAAGCATGTTGTTTGCGTTTTTTTTTTTTCCCTTTTGTAGATTCACCCATGAGAATTTTGAATGTGGAAATTGGTGACATTGATGCTGGAGCAGGTTGTGACAATTTTTTCAGGTACGAGGAAATACCAGACCAAAACAAGCTGCTAAAACAGCTGGAGCTTGGCCTGGATGAGTTCAATGCTCAGACCAGAAGCCCGATGAACTTGGTTATATTCACTTACGCTGCACAGCATGTCTTACGCATCAGTCGAACCATAAGGCAACCATTTGGCAACGCTCTGTTGGTCGGACTTGGTGGGGGTGGCAGGCAGTCACTTACAAAACTGGCAACTTTTTTGGCAGGATTTGCACTCTTTCAGGTTACAATTACCAAGCTCTATGGTACTACGGAGTGGAATGATGACCTCAAGGTAGGTGAACAATCATCACTGTCTCTCTCTCTCTCACACACACACACACACACACATCCTGTTCTGATCTAGTCTCTCTCTGCGAAACAACATAAGGACATAACTTCAATACCTTTGAGGAGGACATATAACTTTGAGAGAGTCTGTGAATTGATGACTGTGGAGATTGTTGTTGGCTGCTGTGCTGAAAACAACAGCTTGTGCTAAAGAGGGCTGGAGCAGACTGTGTGGAAACTACATTTCTGTTCAGTGACACACAACTGAAGAAGGAGAAGTTTTTGGAAGACATCAATAACATTCTCAACACTGGCGAAGTACTGTACATACTCATTTCCCCCTTTTTTTCAAGACCTCTTGTATTGAAGAAGGGTTTTGGGTATGGCATGTATTGATGACAATCAGCATGATCTTTGTGACATTTGTTGAGCCTCTTGCAGTCATGTAATTAATTCACCTCAAATGTCATCTAGTTTTCAATTCTACAATATTCTTGAGTTGGGGGGATCTAGAGCTCATGAGTTACATCATGTCGTTGTTGCAGGTACCAAATCTGTATGCAAAAGATGAGATCATGGGCTTGTTTGAAATTATTCGACCTCAGGCAAAGAAGGCAGGGAGAGATGGTTCAAGTCTAGAAATGTATATGTTCTTTGTCGATCAATGTCGGAAGAACCTTCACATGGTGATTGCAATGAGTCCTTTTGGAGATGCGTTTCGAACCCGTCTGCGCATGTTCCCATCTCTTGTCAACTGCTGCACCATTGACTGGTTTAGTGAGTGGCCAGCTGAGGGCCTCAAATCCGTTGCAAGCAGTTATTTCTCTACTGTAGGTTCTTCTTGATCAATCAAGAGTCCCCCCTGGAATTTTGCCCACACAGATCAACAACAATGGTAGAATTTTAGGTTGAGAAACCCAATGTGTGCCATTTTGTAATAGCTAAATTATGCAGAAAGGAGCTTGATGAATGTTTTCCAGGCTTTGATGATTCGATTTTGGTGTTTCCTGCCAGGACTAGGATTCAGGGTTTAAACTTTTGGGAATGAATGTTTTGCAGGCTTTTGATGAGGTTTTGGTGTTTCTTGCCAGGACTAGGATTCAGGGTTTAAGCTTTTGGGTATGAAAGTTTTGCAGGCTTTGATGGTGCTATTGTGGTGTTTCCTGGGATGAGGATGAACAGGGTTTAAGGTTTTGGGTATGAATGTTTTGCAGGCTTTTGATGAGGAGGATTTGGTGTTTCCTACCAGGAATAGGATTCAGGGTTTAAGCTTTTGGGTTTTCCCAGGGTTTTGAGGTTGTGTCTTATGATGTTTGTTCTGATGATGTTTGTTCAAATTATTTGTCCAGGTACCACAAACATCTGCACAAATCACTGAATCAGTGATTGATATGTGCATGATATTCCACCAAAATGCTGCAGATTTGTCACACAAGTTTTACAAAGAGCAGCTGCGCCATTTCTATGTCACGCCCACCTCATATCTGGAGCTGTTGGGCACTTACAAAAAGCTCTTAACTGAGAAGCGTAATGAAATTGACACCATGAGGAACCGATATTCAGTAAATTCATGATCTGATCATCTCCTTCATATTGTGGATGGGTAGGAAATTTTGAATTTGGCATTTTCTAAGACACAATCAATATATGCACTTCTTCTTCTTCTTCTTCTTCTCTATAAGAAGAAGAAATACCTTGTTTGATTTCCCTGTCTGTTTTCGTTGCATGTGGTTTCCTTCAGGGTGGGCTTGAAAAGCTGTTTGGAGCTGAGGAGCAAGTGACAATCATGAAAGGAGAGCTGCAAGACTTGCAACCCATTCTCTTGAAAACAGCTCAAGAGACCAATGCACTGCTTTCACGTATTGACCTTGACAAAAAGGATGCAGAAGCCACTCGTGCTATGGTGGAGGCTGAAGAAGCAGTTGCAAATATCAAAGCTACAGAAGCTAAAGCTATCAAGGATGACTGCGAGTCTGAACTTGCTGTGGTATGTCACAATCATTAGCCTCATGAGGAGGATTGAATCCCGCCTTCCCCTCCATCCATGTTTGTGCTTCTTGCTCAGGAGTTTAACAATGATGCATTCATTTCTGCATGTAAAAAGAGTGAACTCTGGATGGGATTCTGAAGGGCTCCCCATTGATTGAGCTTTGATGTATGTGATTTGCAGGCAATGCCGATGCTTGAGGCAGCTTTGGCAGCTTTAGACACACTGACAAAGGCAGATATCACAGAAGTGAAGGCCATGAAGAATCCTCCTGGTCCGGTGAAGCTTGTCATGGAGGCTTGTTGTATAATGAAAGATGTACATTTGATGATCTCCTTCAACCCACATCCCTTCTTGATCCATCAGTAGCATGCATGAGCTGACATGGTAGTTGCTCTTAAGATTCATAGCCATATTCCTTTCCAGGAGATTATGAACTGTCAAGCTCAGTCACCAACAAACCAAGGCATGATTTTTTTGTTCTCGAGCTCATGATGTCCAATGTAAGTGACAATATGCTTGTTTTCCACTGCAATTGCACGATGATGGGAACAGGTGAAATCAAAGCGAATTCCCGACCCAAACAAACCTGGGTCAAAGATGGAAGATTTCTGGGGACCAGCACAGCAGATGCTGGCAGATAGCGACTTCTTGCCATCACTCAGAACATATGATAAGGACAACATCCCCACTGCTACCATTGTGAAGATTAGAGTCTATCTAGAAGACCCAAGTTTCCACCCTGATGTTGTGAAGAAAGCCTCAAAGGCAGCTTATGGGCTTTGTTGCTGGGTGCGGGCTATGGAGAGCTATGATCGTGTGGCAAAGGTAGTTTTTTTTTTTTTTTTTTTTTTTTTTTTTCCCCCCCTTTGGAAATTTTTCTTTTTTTTTTTGTTTTTTTTTTTTCTTTCTTTTATTATTTTTTTTTTTTTTTTTGTTGGTAATCTTGCCAAGT
>Ga0116227_10011355_pt1 | contig 14994 bp, 11 predicted proteins | sample S1TSphgellanicum_FD_89693 | JGI IMG/M metagenome (GOLD analysis project Ga0116227, IMG submission 89693) | Host-associated microbial communities from peat moss isolated from Minnesota, USA - S1T2_Fb - Sphagnum magellanicum MG | ecosystem: Host-associated > Plants > Peat moss > Unclassified... | reverse complement strand
TATTATAAGGAGAAAAAGAATAAAAAAAAAAAAAAAAAAAAAAAAAAGAAATAAGAGTAAAAATAAATAAAATAAGATATTTGTAAGGATAAAAAAAAGGGGGGGGGGGGGGGGGGGGAGATTGAGGGAATTTAAGATGCCTTGGAGTTGGAAATGTATGTTTTTTTGGGACACAAAGTTTGGAGTGGAATAGCTTTCAAAGTTTAGAAAACAATTGTGATGAAGAACACAAAGTTACTTTAGTATGTTTTTATTTGTTTTTCTTCATGTTCTTTCCCATAATTTGTTATTTTCTTTTTTCATCAATATGATAAGTGGACATGTTGCAAAATTTAGATAGAGTTAGAATTGTGCAAATTTAGGTGCTATGAAATAATGTTGATTGAATTGCATTTTGAATTATGTATTTATTCAGTTACAAATTATGTGACTAAAAATTAACATGCTAAAAAAAAGAATTTGAATTTAATACAAAGTTGGAACATTAGGATTTACGAAACTATAATGTGTCCCTTTGAACCTATATTGCCACCATAGGTACATCAATCCATTAATGTTTTCTTACATCCCACATTCTTTTATTACGAAATGGTGTAATCATTTTTTCCTCATGTTTTAATGCATATATGAATATCTTTTTTTATCAATCTTTTAGATTTTCTTTATTTGCTTAAAATCAAGGTATTCCCTCCATTGAATGCATGTTGCATCCATTAGATTGGGCAAAATACATCTTCCAATACTTTCCAAGATTATCTCATTATCATTTGCTTTATATATCCAATACCATTTATGGAATATTTGGATACAATTCATCCAATTGATGGTTGGGTGCAAATTCTTTAAGATGTACCAAAATTTTGTCACAATGTCACCCTTTTTCGTCTTTTTTACCTAGTCCCTTTTTACTATGTAAGGACACATTTATGGATGACTATGATAAAATCTAGAATTATAATAATATAAAATATAGTCCTTTTGAAAATTTTGACAACTTTTGATTCATTATTTTTTATGGGGATCAAAATATAATGTAAAAAAGGACTACAATAAGGATTAGGCCCTTTTCGTCATGTGTGGTACACCTTAAAGGATTTTCACCCGGCCAACAATTTATCGTTTGTCTATCCCATCATCATTAGTTATTCAATAACATAAGAAAAAACATGCAAAACCTAAAATCTACTAAATGCCCAAGTTTTGCATAACACTTAAATGTAATACTACCCTAAATTTTTTAGATATGTTGTTTCCACCTATCAAATTACCATTACCAAATCATGAATTACAACATAATTCATGAATATGCAACAACTTTTGAGAATGATTATCCCATGACTATGGTTATGATTTTTAAAAGGTAACATTTGAGCCTATAAGATGTATGCCCACTTGATTTCTTCAAGTTCTCAACTAAACATCTATGGGTATTGACCAATATCATAAAATTCAATTTGTCATTGTTGTGTTGTGAATTCAATACTTTAATAATTCAAATGCAATTATTGTATTTTGAGTTCATTACATGTATGGATGTTTAAGGTTTGGCACCATAGATTTACAATCCTCAATTTTGATATTATCAGTAACATTATACAATTAACACTTGTATTTTTGTTCCATGTCAAATCCATCAACATATGCACTTGTTAAATCCTTTTCTTAACATTCCAAGGTGAATTTGAATAAGACTAGAAGCCCAAAAAAAAAGAAAAAAAGCTCTTGATTGTATCTGAATCCTATAAAATCAAATGGATTATTTATTAAGGGAGTAATTACTCATTATAAATAGTTAATATTGATTTACCTAGTTATTTTTCTAGGATTTACTAGCTATTTTGCTTTCATCACCATTTGAAATGGAATTGATTATAAGATTGTTTTAAAGTGATCATTTTTGGAAAGATAAAGAAGAATATTGAGGAACATTGATTGTAGAACATTGAGATTGGAAAATATGGAAGAAGTGCATTGTTTTTCTTTAAAACATGCATTCCATAGCCAGATTTGTTGTTTTGATGTTTTTATCATATTTTTCACGATTGGATTAAATTTCTAAACTTAAATATAAGTTAATCTGAATGACCAATTCCAAATCCATTATTATATGTTTGTTCTAATTTTTGTTATTTCCAATGTAGAAACAATTTTTCAAAATTTATTAGTATTAGTTTCATGATATGATTAATCTAGAGTTAGACAAGAATATAGAATAAGAATTCTATATTTACCATTACCATTGACCAAGTCAAACTTTTTAAGGTTGATCCTAAAAAAACATCAATTTTAAAAAAAATATAATAATACATACCACATACATGATGAGTTGTAGCAAAGGCTCTAGCTAGAAAACATAAATATGAAAATAAACTTGCAAAAGAAAAATGAGATCCAACTAACAATAATGAATGTTTCAACATGACTAGTGTTCTGAAAGTAAAAAAAACTTGATGAGTAAAAAAATAAAAATAAAATGTTATCAATAATTTTTTTAGATGAGTTGTAACAAATGATAACCATGAATAACACAAAATATGGACAAGGCCTACAAACAAAGTTGAAAACGAAATAATCTTTACAAATGTTTTGAGTGGGGGTAGCAATTTAAAAGGGAACATAAAAACTTCAAATAAGAAACTTTGGATGAGACTTGCACACAATACACAATTCAAGTTGTTATGTGGACTCAAAACAAAATGAAAGCAAACATGAAATTAAAAAGAAGTGACAACTCATTCAAAAGATATTTGATTAAAGTTTATGAAAAATTGAATAAACACAAAGCTTCAAGATTGTTGGTAGAGCTTGAAATGAGCTTTTAAAAAAAAAATCTTATAGAAAGGAACATGAATGCATCAATTGTAAACAAAGAAAATGCATAAAAAACAATTGTAAAAGAAGTGTTAGAGAAGAACACAAAACAACTTCATAGAGGAGGACAATAACAAGTCTAGTAATACAAAACATTGGGGTATTCCAAAAATGTTCATTGCCATCATAACCAAGCCATATGCACTACTCACTTTTGCCATGTGAGAATGAGTGTGACACAAAAAACCATTGCAATGAGAACTTGTAAATATGTACCAATAGAAAGTGAAGTCCCAATGATGTTAAAAGGTCATCACCCACAAAGTCCTAGCATTAGGTGTGAAACTAGCTTGAATAGTAGGTTGTTTCCAACATGACAAAATGATACATCATCCATAGCAAGTCCTGATGATGTTAAAGGTCATCACCCACAAAGTCCTAGCACTAGGTGTGAAACTAGCTTGAATAGTATGTTGTCTCCAACATGACAAAGTGATACATCATCCATAGAAATAATAATGATTACCATTTCCTTATGTACGTTTGACAACTTTTTTGAAAAAAAAGGTCTATCAATTTCCAACCATTTGTTTATCAAAAGCTGGCAATAGAAAAACCCCAAAGTCAATTCTTTCTAGCATTTCCTAAATTGAAATTCTCTAGCCAAAAGTAAAACCAAAGAAGAGGCTAGAAAAGCATCATAGGTATATATGTATGTAGAAGGAAGAATAGTATTGATATTCAATGACTCAAGCCAAGCGTGCGTGTACATTCCTAATTTCCTTCCTTTTTCTATTCATGTACCATCTTACTACTTCCCTTAACCCTAAAAACCAAAAGAGGAGTTGATGGGTGGGGAGGGGGGAATGCATTTTGGGATCCAAACCCTAATTCCCGAACAGGCGAACACACTGTGCGTACCTCTCGCGCTACTGTCGCGCTCGCGGGGAGTCAGGGAGCAAGCGCGGGAACGCCCACGGTGCTTCTCTCCACCCTGGGTCCAATTTCCGGTTCCTCTTCTGATTGCACCTGTTGTCGAAAGAGGTAAGCAGGAGTTAGTGTTCGCAACTATCTTTTTCTTTTTTTCTTGTCAGGTTCATTGACTGACTGAATGACCGACTGACGGATTGCCTGTCGTTTGCTCTTCCTTTGCTGGTTTGTTTTTTTTGTCGTTTTTCTTGTTGGAAGTGCATGCATTGGAATGGAGAAGACGAAAGGGTTTACGGAACTTAGATAATCTGTTTTCTTTTTTGGTAAACAGATGATTTTGTTAAGTTTTTTGAGTGTTTTTTTTTTTTCCTTCCTCAGTGCACTATCTCTCTCCTCGGTTTCTGTTTTTCCCTTCGTTTCTGGTTGTGGAAGTGTTTTTTTGGTGCCGTAGTGCGATTTGTCCGTTTGATGTCAGGGAAGATAGATTAGGTTATAATACAGAAGGGAAGAATGCTGGTATTGTCGAGTGCCGGTATGACTGAGAGGTACATTCATGTGGAAGGGAGCTATGTCATCGTCTATTTGTGCTAATGAGCAATGTAGTTTTTTTCCCCCACCTCTTTTGCTCTGTTCCTTATAAGGGTGAACTCTCTGTAGTTTCTTTGTGAAATGAGAGTGTGCATCCACAGTGAGTTTGTATGGGAGGAATAGGCTTGTTTATACCATTGACTTTGTTTTCTGTGAGCTGAGAGAGGAAGGGAGAGAGTCTGACAGGAGCTGGGAAAATCATGAGGTGTTTAACTACTAGTATTGTTGCTTACAATGTGGTCTTCATGTGCATTCAATTAAGCAATAGGTGGGTTGGGTGAACAGGATAATTGACCTGGCAGGAGTGTGCACGCAGAAGGGCTCATAGCTGGAGGTGGTGGGTAGTGCCGGCCTGAAAGGTTTTGTTGGGTGCGTTCTCTTCTGCCATGCCTGAAGACAAGAAGAAACAGTTACAGAAACTGCAGGCTTTGGCTGCAAAGAGGAAAGCAGATGGTGAGGGTGGGGGGCAGAAGAAGGCAAAAGCAGCAGCAGTTGCTCACCCTGCTCCCAAGAAGCTATCTCTGAAAAATGGAGACACAAAGCCAAGGCCATCTCCAATATCCAAGGGTAAGGAAAAGCAGAACATAAAGTCAAAGGCCAAGTCACCTGTCAAGAGGAAAGCAGAAAAGTGGGACAGTGACTCAGATACATCTGAAGAGGATGATGGCTCTGCTGGGTCAGAGGAGGATCTCGGAGGAGACGCTTCAGATGATGATGATGGCCCAAAGTCTGCAAAAAAATCTGGAAAGGTTGCTTCCAAACCACCGTTGAAGAAGTCAAAACCCTCAGGGTTGCCAGTTTTCAAGGAGAAAGATAGGGGCAAGGGGGTGGATGCAGCAAAGGACAAGGGCAAAGGCAAGAAGAAAGTAGAGGACAGTGATGATGACAACAACCTTGATGAAGATGATGGTGGTGACTTGTCTGAAGACCCTTTAGATGAAGTTGATCCTAGTAATATCCTTCCTTCCAGAACCCGCAGACACACAGCTCAACCTGTACAGTATGACTTTGGCAATGGCAGTGGGGACGACTCTGAGGATGACAGTGATGCATAGGGCAATGACCTAAGCCTGAAAATGGTGGCAAAACCTGAGGTACCAACAATTGTGTTTTTGTGGATCCTATGCTGATGCAGTCACTGTCTAGCAGCTACAGACTGTTGTTCTTGCTTTTTGGGCTTGTGTCCTGTGTATTGGCCAGCATCATGAGATTGCACCTAATGTGTTTCTGCCTTGCTTTCAACCGGCCCTGAGTCTATCAGGACAGTTTTGCTTTGGTGCCGGGTTTTCTGACTATACTCAGTAGGCATTGTACAGCCTGCCAATTTACTTACAATTCCATATTCTTGTTGCTTTTGTCTATACTTGGTGTTTCTATCTTTTCCTATCCTGCTTGTAAAATCCCATGTCCCAACTCTATCTTCTCTGCATCTAGGATTCTTAATCACAAGGATGGAGACTTTTCTATTGGTTCAAACATGTATTTTCATCTAGGATTCTCTACATTTCCTCTCTCTAGCACTACTGTGTGAGTGCCACTCATGAGCTCATCATATACCAGTAGATGGGTGTTGTGTGTCTCACTAGTGCTTCTGTGCATGCCCCAACATGTTTGTCTTAGCATTGATGAAGAAGAAGCACCCGCCTTGGAGTTTTTTACTTTGCAATTATGTGTCTATGGATAGTGGCAGAGATTAGAGGTTCTTGGTGGTCATAGGATGGCCATCCACAACAGAGGTTCTTGGGTTTGCAGCCATCTTTCATTGGAAAGAAAAGTATGCATTTGGTTGAACTCTCTCTCATGTTTACCACCATGTAAGGGTGCTTTTGTCTGCAGCTGTTGTGTTATGGGAACCAACGGGGAAAGAAATTTTCACTTTGATCAAGCTGGTCATCAATTTACTTATAGGTCCTGTATACTGTGTGGTGGGGTTACAGGCTGCTGACTGTGACCATGAAGTATATGAGTTCCTGCAGGGGCTTCATGTAGGTGTTGGATTGGTGTGTAAGCTTGGGGTGCATAAATGACATCATAATTCAGGAGTTGTTAAAATTTGGAACCATTCATAGAAATTGGGTGGCCAAACTTTGATTGCAGGCCTATGTAGCCAGGTACTTGTCACTTGGAGTAATTACACCTAATTGATGCAAGAAACAGGTTCATATTGCAAGTTTGGGCTAAAAGAGCTACAACAGCATGATATGCGTTCTGCAAGTTGCCAAAACTTTTGTCCTAGTTAGTCAAGGCCGTTTACCTGACGTTTTCACTCATGTTTTGGTTTCTTACATAGGTATCCTATATCCACACTGGTCAAAGATTGATGATTGATGGGTAGTGCTGAACTGCTGATGACTAATTATGGTTGGCTGCAATGTGATGAAATTCAACCAAAGTCCTCCTTTCCTCTTGTACTAGCTTCCACACACTTCTCACTCTTGCATGGATGCTGTTGGGTCAAGAGGTACCTCTTAACTTTAAGCATTTGTTTCTCATTCTGGGGTGCAGGTGAGGCTAAGAACTAGAAATAAGCCCCAGTTGAAATTGTTATGTCATTGAGCGCTAGTAGGGCATTGTTGACCTGTGGTTGGTGTATCTTGGTTTTTTTTCCAGAACCATGGGCATGGTGGGTATTGAAGTATTGGGACCCATTGTTTAGCTAGCAAGGATTGGTATTAAAAACACGACTAAGTTTCAAGTGGCTGCTTCCTTCCAGCAATTAATCAAAAAAACTTTTAGTAGTTTTTACCTGAAATTTACAGGCTTTGACTTGACAATGGCAATCCCTCATTGCAAAACAAGATTAATTGAGTTTTCTGCTCTTGAAACAGTCATGGGTAGACATAGAACTCAAAATTACAAAAAAATTAAGGTTGTTCTGGGATTTCACCCAAAAGATCCAATTCTGGTGTTCAGATCCCATGACAAATGCAAAATCCAACAACCCTTAACTGTACTTAGGCCAAGCGGAGATCCAACTGTTTGATTTTGCTGTGGGATGCTGTTGTCTTTCCTTGGTAGTATTACTTGAAGGGGTTGGTGGTGAAATGAAAATAGTTCTTACAAAGGAGGTTATTCAAAGCTTGACAATTGTATAATTTAGATTTGCCTTAGTTCTTGGGACCAAAAAAACTTTGGCATATGGTTCCAAGAATCCATGTCTTATTCCCAAGTTCAAAGCACATCTTATAGAGCATGCATACATTGTGTTTAAGCCTATCCTATTTGAGTTTGTAGTAATTTTTTTGTATCTGGTAGTTTGATAAAAAAAAAACCTATTGTTGTAGAAAATATATTTATAGTAAAAGTTGAAGTACTCTTAGTACCTTACATGGATTCAACATTGGGGTGCTGAATAATTTGTTTATTAATTAAAACGTTTTGACATGTAGTATAATACTTTCCAGGATTTTTGGCTTGCATTTAAAATATTTAATATTTCAGCATGAATGAGTGTCAATGATTTTCATCCATTTTGATACATAACATTCATATGTTGCATTTCTTTATTCGTGTTTCTTCAGTTTTTGTTTTCCATGCTTCAATTCACCTCTACAAACTTTAGAATGTAGTTGATTAAACTATGATGAAGGTAGGATTTGTGTTGTTGACAATGGGTTAGAGCTTTAAGCAATGATTTTTGGTGAAATGTGTTTTTGAAACAATATTGCGTTAGATTTTGACATTTATAGAATGATATCCACCAAACATTTGCACTCATAAGATCCCATTTTCTACCAAAGCTTGAGGCCATATTATCTACCAAGCAAAGTGTGTTCAATTATGATGATGAAAAAGAATAGATGCAAAACATGCTAGTCATGATTGAGGCTCATAATTCTTAGGTTTCCCAAACTTTTTTCTCTAAGCAACTTGAAAATTTGGCATTTCAAGCAACAAAAATTTCAAAAATTGGCAAATTAAGAAAAATAATTACCATTAAATTGGGTAAGGTATTATGGTAGTTATTTCCATGAATGGAGTTGTTAATTGTAGACCTATATAAGAGAAATTTAATCAATAATTTCGTGAATCCATTATTGTCATAACATGTGGTGTCGTAAGGGTGTAAATCCATAGTAAACTCTACTAAAAAAAAGACTAAAACTAGCCAAAGGGGAAACTATTCAACCAAAAAGAGATGCACGCACATATATATACAATGCACAAGAGGAAACTGAGATGAAATTTTTATGTATCCCCTTCTAGACCTAAGCCGGGAAAAGCGTGGCATGGTTTGAGTAAAAATCAAGGTGTTGTAGGAAAACATGATGAATAGTACCAAATGTTGACAGGAATTTAAGTGAGCTCCGTCTTGAGGCAAAAAAGATGGTATCCACCATTGCAATTATTGTAAAACAACATCTGATCAGCATCGTTTCTCCTTTGACATACCTGACATGGATAGTAAAGTGGAGGAATCAAAGTCAATATGATGATGGTAGGATCCAAATTCAGCAGGTGGTAGGGCGCATAATTTTTGGAGTGGTCATGAATTGTGCGTTCATTAGTTCCTTGCAACTTAAACACACCGGAAGGCCTGATTGCCTTAATCTTTAAGATAATGCGATTGTAAAAAATGTCTAAAATATTAATAGGTTGCCGTTGGAGATGCACAAAGTCACCAACATCAAATTGTCTCACCTTGGGTTTGTAATTTCCACCTCGTGTGTGTGCATACTATAAGGTGTTTCGATGTTGTGCAATGGACAAGTTCTCCATGGCCATGGGTATAACCCTTTTTAATAGAGCAACCTTCTCTACAATGACCCTGGCCCAAGTGGATGGAGAGTCCAAGTCCACAACTTGGTTCATTTGAGTAGTAATGGAAGAGGGTGGAATGGGATGTTTCCCAAAAAGTAAAAAATAAGGAGAAAAATGAAACAAAAAGGCGCGTTTGGACATCCTATAACCCATGGCAATGTAAGGGAGGGCTAGGTCCCAATCCTCTTTGTTCCTAGTGAAGCAAATCTTTCGAAGTCCCTTCTTGCATGTTTGAACCATCCTGTCTGCAAGGCCATTAACTTGGGGATGATCTCTTGAAGTTCGACGATGGTCAATGAAAGCATGGTTAAATAGGTCTTGGAATTTTCCCCTGAATTCTGATCCTTGATCAGTAAGGCATTCAACGCAAGCCTCAAACCTACTTAGGACTAGTTGAAAGAAAACTTGGTTGGTGCTATGTGATGACTTGTCCGGTAGCACAACAAGCTCGACCCATTTTGAAAAATGTTTAATCATAATGATGATGTAGACATTACCTTTAGAGGTATGTGGTAACTCTCCAGTTAAATCACATGACTAGCGATAAAACATGCCCTAAATAGGGAGTGGAAAAAATGTGAGCTATCGAAAAGAGAAAGAAGTTTTCATTCTATCACATTATTCACACCTAGCAGACGTCTCGGACTTGAACATACATACCTTTCCAATGGTGATGAGGAACGAGAAGGCTATAAGTATGCTTAATTCCAAAGTGTCCAAGCTTTGAGTGTACCTTTTAAATGAGACCAGGCCGTTCATGTGGTGGAGGAACCACTCTATCACCTTGTGGTAAGCATTGGACGAGGTGATTGTCCCTCCATGAATAGCGTTTGGACCGTTATTGTATATGATCCCGCTAACTTAATGTAAATTGGGGAGGGTATTCCCCATGCTAAAGAAACTTCAGAGTGTCCAAATCCTCCCATATATCCATAATGGGATGCTCAAACATGTTACATTGTCGTAGTGCAAGATAATTAGATGCATTGGATACATGTACTGTTGGAATTTGGTTGAAGTTTTGTTTGGCTTTTGAAAAAAATTTAGAGGTAATGAGGGGTTTCCGCAATATGGTATCCGCATTCTGATGTGTAATACAAGTCAGTGAATAACCTTGAACTCATACTCTTGAAGTATAAACACCTAACGAACTAACTTACTAGTAAGCTTATCATTGGTCATCAACCATTCGATAGGTTGGTGTTTGATATACAAAGTGAAATTGGTGCCATAAAGATAAGGCCTAAAATGTATGACGACCCATACAATAGCAAGGCATTCCCCCTTGTATGAAGAGTAGTTACTTTCAGCCTTGTTGTTTTAGGATGCATAGGCGATAACATATTCCTCACCTTCTTCATCAAGTTGGCTAACAATAGCACCAATACTAAGAGCATTCTAGTCAGTGTGTAGAATGAAGACTTCGCTGAAATCAAGTCTTCTCAAAATGGGGAACTTTGAAAGCTTTTCCTGGAGTGTGGAGAAAGCTTATTGAGCTTCATCACTCCATGTCCAAGCAACATCCTTATTTAACAATGCATAGAGAGGATGAGCAATAATATTGAAGTTTTGGACATAGATTCTATAGTAATTACATAGTTGATGAAGCTCTTCAATGTGTGAACATCAGTAGGATTGGGCATCTCCAAAATGGCTACTACTTTGGCCCAATGAGCCTAAATACCATTTGGCAAAATTTTGTGTCCAAGGTAGATTATTGAGGTGACAACAAATTCACACTTTCTGGGATGGATCTTCATATTGATTTCGTGGAGCCTCTTGAATAACTTTTCAAGATGAGCCAAGTGCTGCAAGAATCCCTTGCTATGCACTAGGACGTCATCTATGTAACATTTTAAAAAAATTGCCCTTTAGAAAACCTGGTCCGTGAGTTGTTGAAAGAAGACATGTGCATTTTTCAATCCAAAAGGCATCATATTCCCAATCTTCAATCACATTCTTCAATCCATTCCCATAACTTGTTACTTCCATGGAATGTTGTTTTCTTACAATCCTTCGTAGTGCGCACAATTTGGTTGAAACCTTGCCTGAGATCCATAATTGTGAAGATGTTTGAATCTCCAATGTTATCAAACAGTTCTTCAGGGATGGGCATGGGGTCCCTATCCTAAGGTGTAACTAGGTTCAAAAGCTTATAATCCCCGCACATCCTTTTCTGAGTCCATAATCCAGCTGAATATTTCTTATTAGCATTACTATAATAGCTGCGAAATCAAAACTTGATGGTTGAATGAAACCAACCTCATGGAGCTCTTTGCATCTTTCATCTACCTATTCCCACTCATGCTTGTTCAACCTATGCCTCTTTCGATAGACATGTGTCTCATCTGTAAGGTTTATAAAGAATTGCATGGTCTTACACCTAGCTAAGTCTTTCATTGAGAATGTGAACACATTTTCATACTTAATTAGCAAGTTTGTGACTTGGTCTCTCTCCTTTTTGGTGAGTTGGTTCCCCATAACAAAAGGGTAGTTAGAAACACATGGAATGGAGTTGGAAAGTGTGTTTGAAGAACCTGGTGTATTGGGTTCTCCACTATCCAATTACGTAGATTTATAAAAGGTTGTAATTATTTATCCAAAAATAAATGTACCTCTAGGTGTATTAAAAATAAATTGAGTCAAATTACATGGTACCTCCTCCCTGCCAACACTAAGAGTGAAATGTAGAGTGTTGAAGATAGGGAAATGTACTTGGTCAGGGTGCCATGTGGTCCCATCGCTAGATTTACAAGCTGATTGAATCAGTGTTGGTGTTGTGTACATTTGAAAGAATACACAGGTTACTAACAACCATGTAAGGGAATTCAAGTCCATGCCTTTCCCAAGTAGAGTGTTACATTCTAATTTAGTGTGACTAGTAGTGCTGGTTTGGAACCCCATAACCTTTTTTTTTCTTTTGGGCTTGGTTCATCCCAAGTGGCTAAAGCATGACAATACACTAAGCCTGGTCCATCTCCTTCAAAGGCGTGTGCTCATGGGAAGGAGACAAAGGTGGGCCAAACACCTCTTGGTTTTCTTATTGTGTTCGTAGGAAACCAAAGAGGTTTCTCTTGCCTTGTAATTGGTTGGCAGGAGCTCTGATCATCCAATATGTGAGAAACTCATAGGTTGGGGTTTCTGATGGTGTATTTCAAAGCCAACTACAAAACTGAGAGTGGTGTAAGGTTGGTTCACCAATTACGCAATCAATGCACATAAGAATCGCATTGTGCCCGTTGAGTAGGAGTGGCTCTCCAAGGTAATGTTCTTGGACTTTCTCCCTTTGGTCAAACTAAGAAGGGGTGTTCTCAATTACATAACCAAGCGTAGGAGAAATGGATTGAGCCCAAGTGATCAATCATACCATGTTCGTGAAGAGATCGGATCTTGTGTGACTCAAACCTTTTCCAAATCCAGCTGTTGAAAATCCCTTGACACTTTTAACCTGAAATGATGAGGTCCACGAGGCCAAGTAATTCCATATGCTTCTTCTGAAATTAGTTGTATGTTAGATGGTAAGAAAGTGAAACTGGCCTTCCATGTGGTGGTTGCACATTGTTCTGGAAATCTGGCTATAAGCTCCATCATTCTCGATGCCACCACTTACCTTGCAATAGGATCAATGTTTATGTAGAAATACCTCCGAACCACCATCCCTGATTATAGTAGGGCTTCGATATCTATACCAATACCACTAAAAAGTTCTAGTAATGTAATCCCTTCCTTAGGCAGTGTCCAAGTGATTAGTTAATGAAATACTGGCTTAATCAGTTCACCATGGCTCTCCATGCTCGCAAAATTAGACATAGTTTTGACCAAGGGTTCATGGGCTGTTTTGAACCTATGTAAAACCTTTGGTCTGTGTTAAATGTCAGTAGGAATCACCTTCAAGCTTTCAGTAGCTTGAACGTAAGTTATTTCCTCTTCATCTCCTTCTATCTATTCGTGGTTAGCTTGTTAGATGTAAGAAATGGTGTGTGCTTCCTTGAGCATACAGTGGTGAACCATAGGACTATGGTTCCCATGTAAATCAAGGGGTATGTATCCCAGGTGGTGGCCATTAGTCTCCCAATCCACTTGGTAGTACGCATGCTCAAACCTGTTGTCAATTATGAATCCTAGTGGAAACATGGCCTCTTGTGTAATGAGCACATCGTAACTAGTGGCATTAGTGACTAAACATCTAACATGTAGGCAAAGCTCCTGATCTGTACTTTCATTGAAGTTAAGTGTAATTGAATTTGAGTTCTCCCCAAGTACCTCCTTTACACTCCCACTAACGGTGCGAATGTGCCACATAGATTTTCATAGTTTGGAATCAAGCAAGCCCATCTTTTTGGTGAATCGAACTCCAAGAATCACTGGTTGGGCACATGTATCAAGAAGTACCACTCTAGGTGTATGTCCTCCCATTTGGATTGTTAATTTAGTATCGTTAACAATGGCAATTTCAGTGGCAATGGAAGTCCTTTCACTAGGTACCACCTTCAGAAATGAATGAAAGACTTTGTGAAAAAAATGGTTATCCTCAATGCCTTTCCTGAGTAACAAATCCACAAATGAGGTGTTATTAACTTCTTTCTAATATGTGAATGTAGAATTAGAGGTAGGAAAGCCCACTAGTTCAGCCATGTGTGAGGATTTCTTGCACACTTCCACCACTAAAATATGCACTCACAAAAAACCCGGTTAGAAGTGGAACTACTATGTAGTTGAAGTCTAACGAGTAAAGTGGTTCAAGGTAAGTAATGAAATTTACTAAAAGTCTAATGCGTTGTGTCCAAATCTCATGATTTTTTTATTTTATTTTATTTATTTCTTGACCAAAAGTTAAGCCCGAAACTAAAAACCACTTGCTTAGATTGAGGAAAAAACAACAACTCAACCTCCTCTATTTTCAACAAATGTAACTCCCTCACAGCAAAACCGATGATGCTGAATTTTTGGGAGGAGCTTTTACACCTTTCAAATTAAAACTGATTTAATTTTGACATAAATCCAATGGTGGATTTGAGAGAAACAATTGATTAAACCAAAAGTCCAGAGGCTTCCCCATGGAAATCATTCCATGAAACCCACTTCAACACCCTCTACTTCCAACACCTGTAATTCCCTCACAGCAAAACCGATGATGTTGAATTTTTGGGAAGAACTTCTACACCTTTCAAACTAAAATTGATCTAATTTTAACACAAATCCAACGGTGGATTTGAGAGAAACAATTAACTAAACCAAAAGTCCAGAGGTTTCACTACGATTACTTGCTACACACAACTCCATTCCATGTTTCATTTTTTCATAACCTTTGCATGAACACCTCCCACACACAAGAACTAACAACCTTTCTCACACTTCATTCTCCTCTTCTTTCTCCTTTTCCACATACACACAATGCCTTCTCCTTTGGTAAGCCTCCATGACCTTCTTTGAGCTTGTTCCCCTTGTCCAATGAAAGCTTTGAAATCCTTTTGCACCAATCAATGGCCTCCTCATCCTTCAAGGGCCAATGAGAATTTGAGAATGAATGGCCATCCAATTGAAATTATGATGAAAATCCTTGGGCCCAATGAAACACAAGAGATATTCCATCTTCCAATCAAAGAGGAAGACAATCCTCATGACTAATGGGATTGGAGGATCCAACCTCCCCTTCATCTTGGATATCTTGATGAGGTCTCTTGAGCTTGATCCTTATCTTTTTCGTTCGTTGACCCTCACATCCTATTTCTTCATCCTAATTACTTCAAATAACTAACTACTAGGATAAATTATCGGTAGTAACAAGGAAGAGTCCTTGAGTTCTTACTTGATTAATTCAATGGTTGAAGTAACATTTCTGTGTAACATTTACTCCTTGATATTCCCTACCTATTTACTTTACTATGCACTAATTAACTATGT
>Ga0116227_10011352_pt1 | contig 14997 bp, 5 predicted proteins | sample S1TSphgellanicum_FD_89693 | JGI IMG/M metagenome (GOLD analysis project Ga0116227, IMG submission 89693) | Host-associated microbial communities from peat moss isolated from Minnesota, USA - S1T2_Fb - Sphagnum magellanicum MG | ecosystem: Host-associated > Plants > Peat moss > Unclassified... | reverse complement strand
TAACCGATAGGTACCAAAGACCAATCTGGTACACAGAAACTGGCTACAAGATCAAAGCTTCGTACACACAACAACAAAACGAAGATGCATCAAACGCCTGGCGCGATACATTGACCAGACAAGTTAACGCGCATCCAAACGTAAAGGCCATGATTTTCTACGAACTGTTAGACGAACCAGAACGTGCGCCTTACTCAACTGTAGATTCGGCTGAGAGGTATTATGGATGGGTTAAGTTTAATAACTACCCAGGCTTGTCAAGCCAAACTGCATGGAACACCTGGAAGGCAAATGCAAATCGTTACCAGGATTGGAGTTATAAAACTCCTGCCAAAGAAGTTATCGGTCCTGATTTGATTGTTACCGATATTCAGTGGACTGCTAATCCGCATGCAGGTAACCAGGTAATATTTACCGCAGTTGTTCAAAATGTTGGTTTGGCGGCTACGCCTGCGGGAGTGATTATAGGAGTTAATTTTAAAGTTGACGGGCACAGTGCAGGTTGTAACGGAAGTTCAAATACATCACTGGCGCCGGGAGCAACCCGTACGTTAACTTCAAATTCGTGTTCGCCAATGGGTTGGACAGCAGTTGCAGGGTCGCACAGCGTGCTTGCTACGGTGGATGATGCAGCAGTTGCAAACCGCATTCGCGAAAGCAACGAGGGTAATAATACCCGTACCGAAACCATTACGGTTGCTAATTAATTTGGTTAGTAATAAGTAGCTATAATGTAGCGGACTATGCCTGTGACGGGCATGGTTCGCTTTTTTTTATATTAATAGGTAACCGGTTAATTAGCTAATATTACCTTATTAATACATTGAGTTTACTTTGATGTAAGTATATATGAAATTTACGATCGCGATATTTTTTTTATTTACACTTGGTTGCAGTGTAAAAGCGCAAAATTATGATGAGCAACTGGTGCCGCAGTATGTATTGCCACAGTTACTTAAAACAAATAATGGGAAGCCTGTGCGTAACAAAACAGAGTGGGAAACGGTAAGACGGCCCGAGATCATTCATCTGTTTGAAGAAAATGTTTACGGGCAGATGCCCCACGATATTGACAGCATTAAATATATTCCATCTCATACCGACAGCGTTGCAATGAATGGTAAGGCTGTTTTAAAACAAATAGACATTAATGTTTTCCGGCGAAATAAATCGGTTACTATACACCTTATCATGTTCATACCGGCCAATGTAAACAAACCTGTTCCCTTATTTTTATTAATTAACAACAGGGATAAAAATAACACTGATCCTTCCAGGATGGTAAAAACCGAATTTTGGCCGGCTGAGCAAATCATAAACAGTGGCTATGCCATTGCGGCGTTTCATGTGAGCGATCTGGCGCCTGATAACAATAATACATTTATGAATGGCGCTTTGCAATTATATCCGGAGCAACTTGTTGCTGATAATGGGATGCGCGCCATTGGGGCCTGGGCCTGGGGTGCAAGCCGGGTAATGGATTATCTGCAAAACGATAAAATAATTGATAGCCGTAAAATAGCTATTGTTGGCCATTCCAGAGGAGGTAAAGCCGCCTTGTGGACATCGGCACAGGATACACGCTTTGCCATGTGCTTTGCCAATTGTTCCGGAAATACAGGCGCCGCCCTTGCCCGCCGACGCTTTGGTGAAACTGTAGCGAGGATCAATACTAATTACCCATACTGGTTTTGCAATAACTATAAAAAATTCAGCAACAGGGAAAACGAACTGCCTGTTGATCAGCACATGCTTATCGCGCTGAGTGCCCCGCGTTTTGTTTACACTACAAATGCGACCAAAGATCTGTGGGCAGATCCTACGGGTAGTTATCTATCAATAAAAAACGCCGAACCAGTGTATGCATTGTTTCAATTAACATCAAAACTACCAGCCACTATCCCCCAGGCCGATAGTCCGGTATTACAATATCCGTTAGGGTATCATTTACGTACAGGAATACATGATCTTACTTTGTACGATTGGAGAAATTTTATAGCTTTTGCCAACAATTACTACCGGGCTAAATAGATGATTAGCTTCAAGAGCGATATAATTATCCATTGCTAATATCACCTATTAGCTAAAATTTATAATTGTAGTCGAAAAAGCGACGTTTTTATGGGAGTTAATTATTTTTTAATTATTTTTTAATGAAGCAAAATTTCTTTGTAGTAATAAACCAGATCTAAAAATCGGAACCAATTATTGCTTATGAACCTTTATACCTTGCGGGGTGTTGTAAAAAACGCTTGCTACATTTTTATTCTACTTTTTTTATACCAGCGTTCATCGGCGCAGAGTAACCTGTCGTATGTAGACCCTACAATTGGTGGTGTAGGTATTTTATTGGAGCCGACTCGTCCAACCATGCAGATCCCTAACAGTATGGTTAGGGTGTTCCCTTTCCGTAAAGATCAGCTTGATGATCAGATCAAATACTTCCCGTTGACGATCGCCTCTCATCGTCAATCCAACCTGTTTGGTATTATGCCTTATAGTGGTGCAATTAGCAATTCAAGTTGGAAAGCTGCTTTTACTTATGATCAGGAAAAAATAACCCCGTACTCGTATTCATCTATATTGGAAGATAACAACATTGGCATCCGTTTTTCACCTGGGATGCACTCAGGTTATTTTAAATTTAAGTACGATAATAACCAGGACCATTATATCCGCTTAGGTATCATTAACAAAACCGGTGAGATCAATGTCAGCGGTAAGCGCACCATTACAGGCATTGAGAATGTGATGGGTATGAAAGCCTATTTTTATGCCGAGGTTAATGCCGATATTATAAGCACCCGTTACAACGATACTTCCGGGAAAAAAGAAGTATTCATCGCTTTTGATAAAAACAATGCAACCATAGATTTTAAATACGGAATATCGTTCATCAGTATTGAAAAGGCTAAAAGTAATTTAAGTAAAGAGATACCGGTCTGGAGTTTTGAGCGGGTAACTGCCAACGCGCAAGCGGCATGGCAAAAAGTACTATCGCAAATTAATGTTACTGGTGGTACAATAGCACAAAAACGGGTTTTTTACACTGCCCTTTATCGTTGTTATGAGCGCATGGTTGATATTAACGAGTACGGTGAATATTATAGTGCTTATGATCACCAGGTTCACCAATCAACAAAACCTTTTTTTGCCGATAACTGGATCTGGGATACTTATATAGCACTTGAACCATTGCAAACTATTCTCAATCCCGAAATGGAAGCTGCCAAAATAAGCTCATACATTACCATGTATGAGCAAAGCGGCTGGATGCCATCGTTCGGACTGATCTATGGCGATGCCGCTTTTATGACGGGTAATCACGCCGCCGCATGGATGGCCGATGGCTGGGTGAAAGGCTTGCGATTTGATCTGACCAAAGGGTACGAGGGACTAAAAAAAAGTTCTTTAGCAAGTACATTATTACCATGGCGTAACGGCGCGCCAACTCAATTAGATACTTTTTACAATACCAATGGCTACATGCCGGCACTAAAGCCTAAAGAAAAGGAAACGGTTGCCGAAGTCCATTGGTTTGAAAAACGGCAGGCGGTATCGGTAACGTTGGAGAATAGTTATGATGACTGGTGCATTGCCCAATTGGCTACAGCCGCCGGTAAACCGGGTGATAAACAGTTGTTTTTAAAACGTGCCGCAAATTATAAAAACGTTTTCCGTACGGATAAGGGTTTTATGTGGCCAAAAGATGCCAATGGTAAATGGATAGAACCTTTTAACCCCAAATTTTCGGGCGGACAAGGTGGCCGGGATTACTTTACCGAGAATAACGCTTACACCTATAATTGGGATGTTAAACATGATCTGACAAATCTTTTCACCTTAATGGGTGGTAAAGATGCGGCCCAAGCTAAGCTGGATGATTTGTTTAGAGCAGATATTAGTATGAGTAAATACAACCTATGGTACACCTTTCCGGATGCTACGGGTTTGGTAGGGCAGTTTGTTATGGGTAACGAACCAAGTTTTCATATCCCTTATTTATACAATTACCTGGGCGCACCCTGGAAAACTCAAAAACGGATACGCATGCTGCTGGATACCTGGTACACCGATAACTTGTTTGGCATCCCGGGCGACGAAGATGGTGGGGGAATGTCGGCCTTTGTGGTGTTTTCTATGATGGGATTTTTCCCGGTGACGCCAGGCATACCGGTTTATAATATAGGCAGCCCGGTTTTTACATCGGTGAGTATCAATCTCCCTAACGGAAAAATGTTCAAAATAAACGCTGATGATAACTCGGCAGATAATAAGTATATCCAGCAGGCAACACTAAACGGTAAGGCATTAAATAAACCCTGGTTTACACATCAGGATCTGTTGAACGGTGCCACAATTCAATTTAAAATGGGCGATTTGCCGAATAAAAAATGGGGAAGTGGCGAGTCGGATTCGCCGCCATCGTCTATGCTTTTTGATCCGCAAGCCAGGCCATAAGTGTGTTTTAAAATCAGTATCTTCACGCAAGTGCATCAGAATATATAAATGAGCGTTTTTTGTTAGTTATTTTATTGAAAATTGAGTGCATTATAAAGTAACAATTATTAATATTGGGAAAAAAACCAGTAGTAAACCTTGTATTTATTGATTCATGTTGGCTAATCCGGTAATTACAGGGTTGTGATGAAGTGTATGGTATATAAAAAGTTTATCCCCTTTTTCTGTTTGCTTTTAACTTTTTATGTGCAAAAGGCATGTGCGCAAAATTATGGCCTTCGTTTTTTAGGTCAGGATGTTACCGTGCTTGATAACCGCACCTCGTTAGATTTGAGTCCCGATGGCCCGATGTGTTTTAAGGGCGATCTGGACCTGTCGTTCAAAATCAATTTCATGGCTAACAGCAAAGCATACTTTGGTTATGTTTTGCGCATTATTGATGATCAATCGCACAATATCGATCTGATGATATACGATCAGGAAGCTACGAAAGAGAAAAGCTTCAGGATCATTATTGGCGAAAAGTTTTCAAATATTCAGTTTAAACTTGATAGTAACCAGCTTTTTAACGAGTGGAGTACCTTTAGGTTACACTTTGATAAAGCCAACGATAACCTCGTTTTTTACATCAACAACAAAGCTGTAGCTCAAAAAAAAGCAGGAATAAAGCAAATGGGCTGCGTTAAAATGTTATTTGGCGCCAACTTGTACAACAAATTTAAAACCACCGATCTGCCGGCCATGCGGATCAAAGATATCCGGATAACGGACGAAGGGAAACCTGCCTATTATTGGCCCTTAAACGAAGGGAGAGGCAATATAGCTACCGACGAAATTAAGCAGGCAAAGGCCCAGATAGTTAACCCGGTATGGGTTAAGGCTATGCATTACAATTGGGAGCAAACCCAAAGTTTTACCGTAAGCGGCAACGCGAGCGTAGCATTTAACCCTAAAACAGAACAGTTGTATGTGGTTGGTATTACCGGGTTATCCAGTTATAATGTACGTAATAACCAATTGCAAACCATTACTTATCAAAATGGCAATATAGCTTTGTTGCAAGGTAACCAGGCCGTGTATGATACGGTTTCGGGTAAACTTTATGATTTGAATATCGACCGCACCAGGGTGGCGGCGTTTGATTTTGGAACCAAAAAATGGGATATCAAATTCAATGAGAACGAGCGCATTACCCAGTTTTGGCATGCCAATAAATTTATTTCGGATGTAGATGGGGGCTTATATGTTTTAGGAGGATACGGTGAGCTGAGATATAAAAACCTGGTTCAAAAGTTTGATTTTAACTCTAAAGAATGGAAAAAACAACCTGCTGATAGCAACACTTATGGTCCGCGCTACCTTGCAGCTTTGGGTGCTGAGCAACATACCGGCAACGCTTACATTATTGGTGGTTATGGCAGTTTATCGGGTTCGCAAATGCTTAACCCGCGTAACTATTATGATCTGGTAAAGTTTAATGTTAAAGATGGTTCGTTTAAGCCCATCTATAAATTCAAATATCCTGATAACGATTTTGCTTTTGCCAACTCGCTGATTATAGATTCAAAAAACAGTGAATTTTATGGGCTGATCTTCCCCAATCAAAAATTTAACTCAACACTCCAGTTAATACGCGGCTCGTTAAACAAGGCCGATTATCAATTGGTTGGTAATAAAATCCCATACCAGTTTTACGATATCCGCTCCTTTGCCGATCTGTATTATTGCCCTACCAGCAAAAAACTCTTAGCCGTAACCCTTTACCGCAAAACGGATACACAAACCGAGGTTAAAATTTACACCATCGGTTTCCCGCCAAATATGCTAGCACCTGCGGTAATAACTTCAACTAACACAGCGCCTAAAAAAATGTGGTATGTATTGGCCGCTATTGTTTTGGTGGTGTTAATTGCTGGATTATGGTGGTTTAAAAACAAAAAAGCAAACAACAAAATTTTAGCACCTGCCCGGGCGGTTGTTGAAGAAAGTATTGCGCCAACGGTTGTTCCCAGACCAGTTAGCGCCCCACAAATTGTTAATATAGGCGAGGAACAAGTTTTACAGCAGAAGAGCGCCATATACCTATTTGGAAACCTGCAAGTGTTTGATGCCGAAAGCAATAACATATCGCGCCTGTTTACGCCGCTACTTAAAGAGTTGTTTTTACTGATTCTGATTTATAGTATCAGGCGGAAAACTGGTGTATCGTCAGAGAAATTGAACGAGATATTGTGGTTTGATAAATCAAAAAAGGATGCACTGAATAACCGTTCGGTAAACATCGCCAAGCTAAAAACCATTCTCGAAAAGATAGGCCCCTGCCAGTTATCTAAAACTACCGGTTACTGGAAGATAGAGATAGACTACAGCCAGGTAATTGTCGACTACCAGCAATACCTTGACATTGTAAACACCAAGCAGGTTTTGGATAAGCAAAAAATTGAAAGCCTGTTTGTATTGATCCAGCGGGGTTCTATTTTGTTGGATACCGATTATGAATGGCTGGATGAATTTAAAACCGAAGTAACCAACGAGATCATCGATAGGTTGCTGCTCTTTGCCCGATCGGTAGATATGGCTGCCGACCCCGAAATATTGATTCAGACTACCAACCATATCTTCCACTTTGATCCGGTTAACGAAGATGCCATGCAGATCCAATGTAAAGTGTTGGCATCATTAGGCAAACACTCCGTATCCAAACATGTGTACGAAAAATTTGTGAAAGAATACAAAAGCATTTACAACGAAGATTACGACAGATCTTTCCATTCTATTATAGAATAAGCTGTTTGAAACCTCCCATTTTGGGTTATAATTTCATTGCTTTCTTAATAATATAACCTTCTCAATTTTACTGGTGCTTAAACTGGAACTAACAGGCTTAATAATGTTTGTTTTAGTGCTAACCAATCGTATTTAAAATCATTAATATTTCGTTTTTTACTGCATTTGGTTGAAAATTTGGCACTTTTTCAATTTATTAATGCGGTTAATCTTTTATTAATCTTTTTTTAATTGCAAGCCGCTTTACTTGTACCAACCAATTTTTATTAACCAGTAAAGCCAGTTTTTATGAAGAGAATTCATTACTCATTTTTTGTTTTTTTAAGTGGAGTGTATCGGGTTTGATAACGCGCGGTAAAGCATACACACCTAAAGCCACTGTATAGCGGGATGATACTAACCCATACAGTTAAGATTACCAAATAGTATAAACCAACAAACCGGATCTAAAACGGTTGGAAAAACCTGTTAACGAATTAACGTTTAAAGCTACATTATGAAAAGATCTCTACACGGAGAACCTGGGGAGTATTCCTTTAAATTAAAACGTGCGCTCATTACCTTGATTTTGCTTATTGCTACCTGCACCACTATTATGGCGCAAAGCACCGAAGTAAAAGGTAAGGTAAGCGATGTGTACGGCAAACCATTGGTTGATGTAAACATCCAAAATGCATCAATACAAAAAAACACCATTACCGGTATTGATGGCCTGTATAAAATAGATGCCAGTAAAGGCGATACTTTGATAGTGGCTTTAAAAGGCTTCGCGACGCAACAATTTATTGTTAACGATAAATTTGAAGTAAACGCGGTGATGATTGAGTCGCGCTCGGATCTGGATACCAGTTATAACATTTTATACCAGTCGCAAAAAAAGGCTTTGTCTGTACAGGCTTTAAATCAAATAGCTGGTGATGATCTTCAAAAAACGACATCGGCGTCCTTTAACGGTTTATTAGCCGGCAGGATAGCAGGATTATATGCCACACAATTAACCGGCGAGCCCGGTAATGATAACTTTACCTTAACCCTTCGTGGTGTTGCGCCGCAAGTTTTGATTGATGGTGTTCCGCAAAACTTTACCTATATCAATCCCGAAATGGTGGAATCGGTAACAGTTTTAAAAGATGCTTTATCAACTGCCATGCTGGGTATTCGCGGAAGCGGTGGCGCGGTATTGATCACAACCAAACGTGGTGCCGAGGGTCCGCAACGGATTTCGTTCACAGCCACGTCAGGCGTGCAACAAGCTATTAAAAGGCCGTACTTTTTAAATGCTTTTGATTATGCATCACTGTATAACGAAGCTTTAGCTAACGATGGCAGGGCACCGGCGTATTCACAGCAAGATCTTGATCTGTACAAAAACGGTACCGATCCACTGGGTCACCCGGATATCGACTGGCAAAAACAGGTGCTTAATAAAAATGCACCTTATCAGCGCTATGATCTCGCCATAACCGGCGGCCGCAAAGCTGCCCGCTACTTTGTTAACCTGGATTATATGAATCAGGAAGGCGCTTTTAAAACGCAGTCGTTCAACAGCTATAACACCAATAACGGTTTGGAACGATACACACTAAGCTCAAACATCGATATTGATTTTAACAAGTACCTGTCAACCAGTTTGCACCTTTACGGACAGATATTGAATGGTAACGACCCGGGAGCTACGGCGGCAGCTATTTATGCTAATTTTATAGCTACGCCAAATGGTGCCTACCCGGTAACCAATCCCGATGGCTCGTTGGCCGGTACCGAAAATTATCAGTCCAATATTTATGGGCAATCGGTATTAACAGGGTATCGTCCATACACCAGTTCAAATTTTAATGTCGATCTATCCTTAAAAGGTAATCTCGATCCGGTTTTAAAAGGACTATGGGTTAAAGGTTTGGCCGCCTTATCAAACAAATTGCTGGAGAGTATTAACCGTAGCAAATCACCATTGGTTTATCAGTTAACCGGTGTAAATGCTACTACCAATCAAAATGTGTATTCGCAATACGGCACCATATCCGATCAGGTGAATACAACTGCTTACAGTGCCCGCCAACGGTTATTTTATACCGAACTATCGGCTGGATACAGCTATAAAATGAAAAACAGCGGTATTGATGCCTTGGTGCTGACCAGCGATGATAGCCGCATGATAGACGATCAGTTGGTAACCAACCTGGTTGGTGTATCGGGCCGCTTATCTTATAACTATAAAGAAAAGTACTTGGCCGAAGTTGCCACTGCTTACAACGGTAGCGAGCGTTATCCGGAAAATAACCGTTACGGATTTTTCCCGGCTGTAGGTTTGGGTTGGGTGCTATCAAAAGAAGATTTTTTAAAGAATACCAACTGGCTCAATAATTTAAAGCTGCGTGCATCGTACGGTAAAACGGGGAACAACAATGCCGGCTATTTTGATTACGAGCAATACTACGAAACCGGTACCGCTTACAACTTTGGTAACACCGCCAGTGCGGCAACAGCTATTAGGCGCAGCGATATTGCCAACCCACAAATAACCTGGGAAAAGGCTAACAAATTGAACATTGGTTTTGATGCCGCTTTGTTTAACAACACCTTATCAATCACCGCTGAGTACTATAACAATAAGTATTATGATCTGTTGCAAACACCTGGTTTTGCTACTGCGGTTGCCGGGTTTACCTATCCGTTAACTAATATCGGTACTAACCGCAACACTGGTTTTGAGTTCCAGGTAGCTTACCAGAACAAGCTTGGCAGTTTCAATTACTTTATTGCACCAAACGTTGCCATAGCACAATCAAAAGTTGTTTTTCAGGATGAGGTTTATCGACCTTACACCTACATGCTGCGTACCGGTATGCCGGTTGGCCAACAGTTTGGCTATGTAGCCGATGGTTTGTTCCAGTCAACCGCCGAGGCAAAATCGAGCCCAGTACCGGTTGGTGCCAATCCGATAGCGGGGGATATTAAATACCGCGACTTGAATGGTGATGGCAAAATAGATCAGAATGACCAAACAGCCCTGGGCAGTACTGCACCGATGATCTACTACGGTTTAAACCTGGGCTTCAATATTAAAGGCTTTGATTTTAGCGCCTTGTTACAAGGTGTTAAAAACCGAAACCTGATGCTAACCGGTAATACCCAATGGGAGTTTCAAACCAACGGTAAGGGCCAGGCTTATGTAAACAACCTAAACCGCTGGACACCCCAAACTGCCGCTACAGCAACCTATCCAAGAGTTACCGTTGGGCCAAATTATAACAACCAACAAACCTCATCCTACTGGCTTCACTCAGGCGATTACATGAGGCTTAAAAATGTGGAGATAGGCTACACACTACCGGTATTCATTACCAAAAAGATTGGCCTGGCATCATTCAGAATATTTGTGAATGGTACCAATATCCTTACAGCGACCAGCTTAAAAGATGTTGATCCCGAAGGTTCTGACCTGAGTTTATACCCGGTTCAAAAAACGTTCATAGCAGGCGTTAATGTTAAATTTTAATAACAACGATGATGAAAAAAATATTCTATAGCATACTATTCTTCACCTTGTTTGTGGCAGCCTGCAAAAAAGGTTTGGAGACCGAACCACTTGACCAGTTGACCGAAGACCGCGTATTTGACCCGGCTGATAGCAGTGGTACCTACGCGCAGCAATACTTAAATGATATTTACTCGGGCCTGCCAACCGGGTTTAACCGGATAGGGGGCAATATATTGGATGCCGCTACCGACGATGCGCTACCATCACAGGATGGTACCAGTATCGAAAACTTAGGCAAAGGACAAATCAGCAGTGGTTCAAACCCCGATGATGCCTGGGCCAAAAGCTATGCCAGTATCCAAAAGGTAAATATCTTCCTTTCAAAAATCGATATCGTTCCGCGTGATGCGGCCACCAAAACTTTTTGGAAAGCCGATGCAAGGTTTTTAAGGGCGATATCTTATTTCGAACTATTGAAACGTTACGGCGGTGTGCCATTGGTTGGCGATTCTGTTTTTAAAGCTACTGATAACATCCAGATCAAGCGCAACACTTTTGAGGAATGTGTTAACTACATTGTAAAAGAGTGTGATGCGATAAAAACCATTGAACGTGCTGACCCGGTGGCTACTGCCGATTGGGGGCGCATATCTAAAGGGATAGTTTATACACTTAAAGCTAAGGTGTTGCTGTATGCTGCCAGTCCGTTATTTAATGGCGGAAGTGGTTCTACAAACGGATTACAAGGTTACCCAACTTTTGATAAGGAACGTTGGAACGTGGCCGCCCAAGCCGCAAAAGATGTAATAAACCTGAATGTTTACGGCCTGGAAACCAGTTATACTACCATCTTCACTACCCGAAGAAGCGCGCTTGCAAAGCCCGAAGTTATATTGGCTTATTTAAGAGCGATAACTACCGATGTAGAAGCCAACAACGGGCCAATAGGTTTTACCAACGCCGCCGAAGGTGATGGAAAAACCAGTCCGACACAGGATTTGGTTGATGCCTTCCCGATGTTGAATGGTAAGGCCATTACTGATGTTACATCCGGCTATAGCGCTGCCGCACCATATACAGGCAGAGATAAACGCCTGGATAACACAGTACTTTACAATGGTACGCTTTGGTTAAATAAACCTTTGGAAACCTTTGTAGGTGGCATTAGCAACCCAGCCCGTAATGTGGTAAAAACCAAAACAGGCTATTACATGCGCAAGTTTATGGCCGATTTTTCTACCGCTACGCAATACGCCAATAAGGACCACAACTTCGTGATCTTCCGCTACGCGGATGTGATGCTGATGAGTGCCGAGGCGCTTAACGAATACAACGCCACCCCAACTGCCGAAGTTTACCAGGTGTTAAAAGATATTCGCAAACGTGCCGGCATTACTGTTGGTACCGATGGCTTATACGGACTTAAAGCCAACATGACCCAGGCCGAAATGCGCGATGCCATCCGTAACGAACGCCGTATTGAAATGGCTTTTGAAGAGCAACGCTTTTGGGACCTGCGCCGCTGGAAGATTGCCGAAACAGTTTTGAATAAAAGCCTTACCGGTATGCAGATCACCAAAGTAGGTACAGCTTTTACTTATAACAGGGTAACAGCCGGGCAGGTGATATTCCCTACGCGGATGTATTTATATCCCATCCCGTACAGCGAAACATCACGAAACAGAAATCTTATTCAAAACAGCGGCTGGTAATTAACACTGAAACGAAATGAAAAAACTTTTATCCATAATTATAATACTATCCATGTGCGTGGTTGCCGCTGTTGCACAGCAAAATACTACGATACAAGGTGTTGTGAGCGACAAGAACGGCCCGCTACCGGGTGCCGTTGTTATTGAAAAAGATGTTCCCGGTAACGGTACATCAACAAATGCTGATGGTAAATTTTCGCTTACTTTTAAGGGACCAAGTCATGTTATCACCATTCGTTCGGTAGGTTATACCAGTCGCGATATCAAGGTGATAGGTAATGCTCCTCAAAATATCAAGCTACAGGAAGACGTGAAGGGACTTGAAGAGGTTGTTGTTGTTGGTTACGGAACACAGAAAAAAATAACCAATACCGGTGCCATCAGTTCTATCACGGGTGACGAGATCAGGCAGAGCCCATCGGCCAGTATCCAAAATACTTTGATGGGCCGCTTGCCGGGCGTAGTTACCCAGCAGCAATCTGGCCGACCGGGCGAAGACGGTGCTTTAATCCGCATCCGCGGTTTATCAACCTTTGTAGGCGATGGCGATGCATCAGCCGGTGTGCCTTTAATTGTTGTTGATGATATTGAGTTTAGAGGCGCATTGAGCGATATTGACCCCGACCAGGTTGAGAGCCTAACCATATTAAAAGACGCTGCCACTACTGCCGTTTACGGGGTAAAGGGTGCCAACGGAGTAATTGTGATCACTACCAGGAGGGGTAAAATAGGTAAACCGGCGGTAACTGTCAAAACTGAAACCGCTTTACAATCCCCGGTTATTAAGCCTAAATATCTGGATGCTTACCAAACGGTTTTACTACGTAATCAATCGGTATTGAATGATAACCCGACAGCAACGCCGGTTTGGAGCGCGGCAGATGTAGAAGCCTTTAGAACAGGATCTGACCCTTATGGCCACCCTAATGTGGATTGGTATAAAGAGTTGATCCGCCCGCAATCGCTGCAAACCAGAACTAACTTAAACATTTCGGGCGGGGTTGATAAGGTTAAGTATTTTATCTCTGCCGGGTACTTATGGCAAAACGGTTTAATGAAAGATTTTAGCAGTTCCGCATCCGAGGTTAACTCAAATTATTATTACAAACGGTACAACTTTCGTTCTAATCTGGATATACAAGCTACCAAAACACTGAGCTTAAGTCTAGATGCTACCGGCACCTTTGGCGAAGAAAATCAGCCGAACGTAGTAGGTCGCTCCGGCTACAACAATATTTTTTATGAACTGGCCGATTATCAATCACTGCCACCTTACGCTTATGCCATTTATAATCCCAACGGCAGCTATGGTGCGCCTTTACCTAAGAGCCAGTTATCGGTACAAGCTACAAACATTGTTGGGCGTTTAGCATTAGGCGGTTACCAACGAGCGTTTAGTAACGAGCTGAGCATTAACTTAAAAGGTAAGCAAACGCTTGATATGATAGCCAAGGGCTTGTCTTTAAGAGGTACCTTATCATACAATAACCTTAATTCGTTCTCGCGTAATTTAACCCGACAGGATTTTCCAACCTTTCAATACGATGCCACAACGGGCATATATAAAGCTTATACCGCCGGTTTATATCGGTTGCCTAAGTTGACACTTGCTTATTCAAATTCGAGCATGATCAAGCGTGTAAACCTACAAGGTTCTGTTAATTACGATCGCACGTTTGGTGTAAACCACATTTACGCCTTAGCCTTATATAATCAATACACCAACATCACAGGTTCAGGTACTCCCGAAAATTTCCGGGGCTTTACCGGCCGTGTCGGATACGATTACAAACAGAAATACTTACTAGAGTTAAATGCGGCTTATAACGGAACCGATAGGTTCCAGGCCAGCAAACGTTATGGGTTTTTCCCGGCTGCATCGGTTGGTTACAATTTAGCCGAGGAGCCTTTCTTTAAAAACACTTTTAAATTTATCAATGTATTCAAGTTGAGAGGATCGTACGGTTTGGTGGGTAGCGATAAGGTGGGTAGTGCATTTGCTTACATCTATAAACAGATTTACACTACCAACGGCACCTACTCTTTGGGGGATGTTAGTCGTAACGTAACCAATATTGCCGAGGGGCAATTACCTAACGAGGATGTACGCTGGGAAAAGGAAAAATCAACCGACGTAGGTTTGGATGCTACCATGTTTGGAGGCCATATTAACTTAACAGCCGATTACTTTTACAAATACCGTTACGATATTTTAACCACCCGCGAAGGTGTCTCTACCGTTATTGGAGCTGTTTTGCCACCAGTAAATTTGGGTATTGTTGATAACCGCGGTTACGAGTTGAGCATTACTTACAAGGGCGCAAGCAAGGGTTTAACCTATTCGGTAAACGGTAACGTGTCCTTTGCTAAAAATAAGATCATCTTCCGCGATGAGGCTGCTCCGGCTTACCCTTGGCTGGCAAAAACGGGTGGATCTATCGGCAGAGTTAACGGTTATATTTTTGATGGTTTTTATACCGATGCCAATGATGTGGCCAACAGTGCTCAGCCGGTTACAGGTGGTATAAAACCCGGTGATTTAAAGTATAAAGACTT
>Ga0116227_10011351_pt1 | contig 14998 bp, 6 predicted proteins | sample S1TSphgellanicum_FD_89693 | JGI IMG/M metagenome (GOLD analysis project Ga0116227, IMG submission 89693) | Host-associated microbial communities from peat moss isolated from Minnesota, USA - S1T2_Fb - Sphagnum magellanicum MG | ecosystem: Host-associated > Plants > Peat moss > Unclassified... | reverse complement strand
CTGGGCAGACTTTCCTTTTGCAAAGAAAAGGCTTTAAAAGACTCTGAAATTAGTTTTTGGTTTCCAATTGTTGGATTGGGGTTGGATTGGAGGGCTAAGAGGGCTGGTGTGGACATCTTACCTTGTCAATATTTTGGACTCTGCTTTCTAAGGTAGAGCCATTGTGATGCACCCAAAAACCGGCCAAAGTTTGGTATCCCCACATTCTAGGATCATGTAGAGTATGTTATAGAAACATTTATTACATAACTATAGGATCTACATTGGGCTTCACCATGCTAAGCACACTGTGTTTCCAATTTGTATGTTGAATATTTATCTTCCTTATGGATTCATTTAATTGCCATAACCATAATGTCACAAGTGGCTTGATTTTACTTTATTACCTTAGAACTGATTAAGAAGTTAAAAACATGGTGATAAATCATAAACTTATTGTGATTGTTTTCATTTTATCCTATAACTTGAATTTTGCTAGGCCAATACAGCAAAATTGAAACCAACCTTAAATGAAAACATGAACCTGGTAAACCTCACTTGTAAACTAAGAAAAATAAATAAATAAATAAAAATATTCACCCTTGCAAAACAAAAACAAAGTGAAAACTAATTATTAGAAAAAAAAACACACTTTTTATGGGTCTTTGTGATTAAATTTTAATTGAGCAAGCAATATTTGTAACTAATTTTTTAAAAATTGCTTTAGACAAATCGCATGTGATATTAATAGTAACAACAATGTGTATTGGATAAAAGAAAAAGTCAACAAATACAAGTTCATCTTTGACTTTATTGTATATTTATTGTCACATGTGATTAAAATGCAACTATTTTGATCAATATTGAAAGCAAATGATGTGTTGCCATGTGTTTTAGTATTTAATTATTTAAAATATAATTATTATTATTATTATTTTGAAATAATCTAGGATGTTCAATTCAAATGTTTTTATGTATTTATATTATGAGACATGGCCCACTGTAAATATGATACATGGCACTTTGAACTAAATTTAAATACAAAATATTAATATTGTGTTGGTGGGTATTTAGGTAGGTACATAAGTAGGTGCTCACAAACTTAAACTACATACCTACCTACCTACCTACTTAGGTAAAAAGATAGGTAGGTAGGTCCTACCTTCCTTAGCTAAATACCTACTCATATAGGAAGGTACATAGGTAGGTAGGTACATAGGTTGACCTAGGTGGGTATATCAAACTAGGTACCTATTTAACTAAGTAAATAAGTAAGTTGGGGAAATAGGTAGTTTAAATTGCATAATTTTTGTTTTTGTTTTCGGTTATTCTTTTTGATTCGCTCATAATATATGCACAAATTTTTTTTAGTAAAATTAGATGACCACATCCTTTGTTTATATAATGTTCAAATAGAAATGGAAAACAAACAATATGGGGATAAGTTTTGAAGTTGCAACTTCTTCACAAACTAACTTGTAATTCCAAAACTTTTTTCATGGATTTTTTTTTTAGTTTTAGATTTTTAAACAATTCAAATACATGACTCATTAGATAATTAGATAATCATTTAATTAATAATGATTAAATTTAACATAATATTTTAAATATAAAATATTAAGTATTCATTATCAACCTTGAATAATTAATAATTTTTAAATATTTAACTAATTAGTTATCTAGTTACTCAAAAGTTGTCAATACATAATTCATAGATAAATAATTAAAATATGTTAAATTTTTGCTTATTTTTAAATTTTGGTCAAATTACATATGATATAATTAATGTAAAAATAATTTACCTACTATAATAAAAACATAAATATTATAAATATTTATTTTCAAATTATGAATAATGAATTAAAATTTTTATTAGAAAATAAATTCTTACACAAATTATTCAGTTTAAAAGTAATATTAAAATAATTAGAATAATTACTATATAATTACATTTATTATTGTAAAAACATTTATTGATCAAATAATTATTTTTTCTATTGGTAATCATTAATTATAATTGCTATAATTTACTAAACATACATTCATCTTTGGAATTACTTTAAAATTACTATTAAAATATTTATCATGCATGGATAATTACAGAATTTTTTAATTAAAAATATTTCATAATAATTTTTGCAATTACAATGATTATGATTTAGCTATATTGTAATTTTCCAAAATTTTAATTCAGATTTAAGAATATAAATTACAGATTGTGAATAATCATGTTCAATTAAAAAATAATTATGCATATACTATAATTAATTCTTATCTGAAATAATTACAATGATTTTAAAACAATGTAACATTAATTACAATAGCTGACTTCTTTTATTTTAATAATATAAATAATATAAATACAAATATTTTTAAAATGAAATATGTGAATTCAAAAAGTATGTCATAGTAGTGTTAAAATAAAAATAAAAATATAGGCCACCATCAAATGAGGAATTCAAAAATGCATTGAAACTTTCCCAATACAAAAAAACATCTAATTTCTTAGAAAAATCTTGTGATTTTCGTCATTTTTTCATTTCATATTGAAAATTTCAAGCTTTCACATGGATATTTTTATTAATCACATGTATACTGAACTACATTCATGTAAAGGATTTTGAAGGTGGTATGATGCCAATTTTCAAGGTTCTTTAAATTGCAAAAATCTCATCCAACTTAACCTTGTTCACATAATTAATCACATGTCCTTTTCAATGCCCATAATTTAATGTACTCATCAATGTTGAAGAACATAATGGTCCAAAATCCTTTATGTATAGGTTTGGGTGTGCACCTAATCATTTTACAAATTGTGTCTTCAAACTCCATGTAGCTTATTGTACATAATAATCAAAGGTTTGCTCATTCCTTAATATTGTAATACCTTGATAGCTTTGACATTAATTACACTAATTTTAGAAATGTTGAAATGTTCATAATTTTTTTTTCAAACAAAATTTTTTGTGAAGGAAATTGAATCTTTGTGAATTTATTTTTTTTCAACATGAAATCTTTGAATTTAATTAATTATTCAACAAAAGTGTGCTGGAGTTGCCCTTGTACTATGGTGTATCATATGTCATTATCTAATGGTTTCATTATCACATAAATATCTTGTTCAACATTACTTAGTAACAAGTACCACTTCATTATAAGATTCTTGTTTGGTCCCATCAAGCTATCTTACTACTTTTGTTCCCTTTGTGCTTAGGATTAATGATGTAAAACTATTCATGTGTCCCAATGAGATTTTTTTTCTTAGATTGTTTTTTTTGAAAGAATTTTACTTAAGGATCTTAAACATACAAATTTGGTCTTTAGGTTAAGAAAGGTTCTTATGGCCTTGGGGCCCTTGAACCTTATAATTTGCAAGGTTTATTTTATTTCATTTGGGTTTTTACATATACTCTTGTATAGGTCAAAATCTTATTTTTTAGGTTGCAATTTGACAAAACTCAACCAGTAAAAAAAACATCGGTTCCCATGTTGGTATTGACCTTTCCTTTTCAACAACCCTTTAAAGCACTTCAAAATTTCCAGTGACCCCCTAAATGATGTTTATTGTCATTGTCATTGTTGACCTGCATAAGTAGATCCTCTTCATTTTTTAATTTCACACATATGGGCATAGCTTTGAGAGTTATGCATGGAATAATGAAATATTATTGAAAATGGTGTAAAAATTAAACCAATTTATTTTCTACTAATAACTACTTCCATAAACAAGTTAATGATCTTTCACACACTTACATCAACAAAGTTCGAAACAAAAAAAATCTTTAGTTCAACATTTGTTTATCATCATTACCTTTCTAAAGCAATGAATGATAATCATTCTTTAAACATTAGTACAAAAGTGGGGTGTAATTCACTAGCTTAAACCATTATGGGGTTTTAAAAATGAAATAAATTCACCCAAAACTAGTCATTTCACCTTGGTTAAAGTAATGTCACTATGGGGTCACAATTATAATCATCATGTTTCATTATTAATTGAAGTAATTCACTATAGTAAATAGGTTTTGTTTTGATGTTGTTATTCAATAGGTTGTAAGTAATTAAGGAAATGTGGGTAGGTTGATTGGTTGTATGTTCCTAAATACATAGGTAGTAAGGTAGATAGGTATGTAGGTAGATAAATTTATAGGTAGTTATGTCGTAATCAAATAAATAGGTAGCTCTTAGATAGGTTTTTATTAATTTCCATGGGTAACCTATGTTGCCCCTCATTATGCCTTAGGTAGTTTAATAGCCATGAAGTAAACCTATGTTGTCCTTAGGAAGGCCTTAAATAACCTATATAATCTCTTATGTGTTGATTTATCTTTTTAAAAAAATAGGTTTTAAGTAGCCTATGTAGCCCTTAGGGTAGCCTATGGTAGCTTTTAAATAGCCTACATAATTATTATTAGGTAGATTTACATAGCCCCAAAATATCCTAAATAGCCTTTAGCCATAGATTATATAACCCCTAGGTAGTTTAATTACATAACCCTTAAGGTAGCCTACATTAGTCCTTGGGTAACTAATAGCCCCTAGGATAACATGTGGTAGCCCTTATAAGTAGCCTATGGTATCCTTTATGTAGCCTACATAGCTCCTATGGTAGTTTATTGTAGGCCCTAAATAGGTCTACATAGCCCTTAGGTTAGCCTTTAGGTAGGCCCCTAGATAAACTTGGGTAGACCTTTGTTGCCCAAGGTATGCTTAGGTAATACTTAAGCAGGCCTTATGCTAACCTAGGTTATCAAGTTTATTTAGGCTAAATTAAGTTCAATAAGCTTCTAAGAAGCCTATTGAACTTAATTTACGTTGACAAACAGTTTCACATCAAAAAAGTTGGTGTAACAATAAAAAAAAATTGTCCTTCAAAATGTAAGCAAGGGGATGAAATCTTAACTTTTGCATCCTAGTTTAGTCTAGGTTGTTTAGGGCCCTTTCTAACCTAGTTGCCTTAGCTACCTAGCATAGGCCCCCTATTCTAGGCTCCTAGCTAGTGTAGGAACTAGGAAACTAGTTTAGTGAATTAACTATTAGTGAATTCAATATGTTCATAACAATGGTCTTCATTCATTAAAGGGTCGATCGATTTCACCATTGTAAATTTGTCCAAGTTCTCTCAAAATCTAATGAAACACATAGTGAACTTGATCACATATTATAGTAATAAAAAGATGTGAACCTCAACCCTAATTGTAACAATGACATTGGTTTCCACAAAATTCCTTACAAACCAAGGAATATATTTTTCATCACTATCACATTATTTGTTGTCCATGTATGTCTTTGTCATGTTCATCCTTTAGTACCATATTTCCTATCATTACTTTTAATTTTGTTCAATATGTACCCCTAATCTAAATGTTTAGGACCCAATCCATATTTGGAAATTGGCATCTTTCTTTCCAAAATTTAACCCCTAAAGAACAAAGTGAACATTTAGATCCACTTCTACAATTTTATAAAGTTATGATTTTTAGTAAAATTAATTTTATTCTTTTTTTTCCTACATCAAATGCCTATTGAAGACAATTATCTTTTGCAAAACTTTTGGTTTCAAATATGAAAAATATGTTATTTTAAAGTTGGACTTTACTCATGAAATTAGGATTCCAAAGGGTAGAGAAGTTGCCCTAACCACACTTGTCCACCATGGGGGCACTTTTTGGAGTTGGGGAAGCAAGTATGTTATGGATTATTTAGGCAACCCAATGTGGCTAATAGCTTTTGGCACAAAAGGCCAATATTTTCGACCACCATTTTTTAGGGGTGGTTCAAAGAGTCATGGCTTCTTAAAGTAGCCATTAATGCGCTAGTCTCATACAACCTTGGATAACCTACCTATTATAGTAATAAAATAAACCTAACAATAGGAATATTTATTAATTGTTTCGTTGACCAAGTGTTCATGAGGTTTGAACTTTTGTTATTTGAAGCTAACTAAAAACAAGCCCATGCCCTTTTAGAATTTTCACCTTTGGTTCAACAAAATTCTATGACGTCCAAGGCATGAGGTCAAAATTACAAATAAAATCAATGGATGTTAGATGACCTAGTTCCAAATGAATTGAAAATTTATGAACATGTTTCTTGTATGCCATTATGTACGTCTACCATTCAAATTTGGCATACACCATTATGGATTTCTTGGATATGTTTTTAAAAGTTTGTTTTAGAGGTTTAATTTAAACAATGCCATCTACCATTTGCTTAATAAGTAGAGGTTTTGTAAAGGGTATTTATTTTTCTTTAAAAAATTAGTGATACACAAGCTATTTATGTACAAGATAACATTTGGTTGTCATATTGGAGGCAATTTATGAACATTTTTTGCTCCCAAAATTTTTGCGAAAGGTGCAGGTACCTTGAGGTTTAGGTGATAATTAGGAATATAAATGTATTAATGATGTGTAGCCATTTAGCATGATGGGGCTCAAAGTTTTTGAACATCACCATGACTACTTTAACTTTACATCCATTCAAATGTTTTACTATGTGTATGATTCATTTTACTTTTGAAAATCTCTTAGGGTTAAATGATTGTTTGACATCCATGGGTTGTCTTTTCCACTCATAATGGTATCTATTTTTTATGGACTCACCTCTCACTTCCACATCATATATATATATACACAAATGTAAGCGAATGTACAATTATAGTTTGCATCAAGTACACAATATCAATGGATCATGATGTGACCAAATACCCCACCAATGCAACATCATTATGATGTTGGTTTGGTATGTATAAATTTCGAACATATTAACTTAGTTATGACAATGTTTTTAAAAGCCAAAATGGCAATCATCCATGGGAAATTGTATATATATATATAGTGGTGATTATCATTAGGAAAATTTAGCCAAGATAGGCTATAAACCAAAACTTAAATCTTCCATCATTGTTTTATGTTTGTAGCTAATTACTGAAATTGTGCCCTAAGATAGGTTTGGGCATATGAGGGTTAATTTTAATTAAATCCCTACTAACACATAGGTAGGTTGCATAACTAAATTCACACATAACACCCACATACCGTACAAAAACACTTGAAGAAGGCTAAGACAATTTATATGTTCAAAGCTTGATTTTTATGTGGTGTACACCCAATGGGGAACTCACCACACATGCATAAAAACCTTGTTTCATGGGGATTGTTCACCAAAAACATGTATGCTTACTTTTGTTAACACTTCCATGATCAAAATGATATATAAGTTTACTATGCCATAGGTTCATTACACAAAAGGCTTATCCTAAGTCTTAACACCAAATAATAATATGAAATCATGAAAGGGATAATGAATTTGAAGTTCCACTTGCAAACCTTTCAACATTTGAAAAAATAATTGAATGAATAATCAACCCCATTCATCTACATTTACTAAAGATTATCATTCATCAACTTTAAGCTAATAACATTATGCCACCTATTATCCTTTGAGAACTATCAACTTCCCTATGAATGAATCATTATTTTGAATTCCTTCTTGAGGATCTAATCAAGTCCACATAATTCACCCAAAATAGTTATTTAAATTACTCAAGAAGCCAAATATACTATCTCTAGGCAATAATTTTCAAAGTAAGGCCCATAGGTTGTATTATTTATTCATTATACTTATTCATCTTTCTACCCATAGGCCATTTTAATATAGTTTACGCTATCTATCCCTAGTAAATGTTTTTTGATGTTCCATCAATCACCACATTTGTTTTGTTATTACTTCCTCAAAACAATTTAGCCATTATGAAAATGCTTGAGTTTGTCCTAGTTGATCTTCCTATACTTCTTCCCATCAAAATGAACCGTGAATGGTCAATTCATGTGTGTTGTTATTTAGAAAGAACCATGACAATGTATGGAGGCTTCAATGATTTTGGGAGATTTTTTTTTTTCTTTTGGTTTTTATCATGGCAATTATCATACACCATGACCAAATCTCCTTCAAATGGAACTTATATGGCTTCACATTTTTTTCAAAAGATTTCTTTTGACACGATTTGGTCAATTTTATGGTTTTTTTCCAATTCCAATATCTTCAACAAAAAAATTGTGTTAGGATTCTTCTATTCTTAACCAACTTCATTCCATTGTGCAAAACATCATTAGCTCATATTTGACGGGTTATGTGAACTCCACCCCACATGCAAATAAAAAAAAATAAAATCATGTGGATGTTTTGTATGTGGAATAATACGCCCATGCACATTGCATGGTGTACCTTCTTATCCCAATTGTGTAGGTTTTTACATACTTTCAACTACTATGTTGGAAGTGTCCACATACCATTTTGGTTCCATCAAAATTGGGGCAATTGAAAGCAACTTAGGTTAAGCTTATCAAAGTTTCAATCACCTTCCCCTCTTCCATAATCTCCATTCCATGTTTGAATTTTTTGTGAGTTGGTACACTTAGGTTGCATAACTTTTGATGTAACTTTAATAGAAAACCATTTGTTTCAAAAATCTTCAACTTTTTTTCTTTTTTTTGGTTTTTGGAAAAGGAATATTTTTCACCTTTTCAATCTTGGTGGGTTTGGTGTCAATGACATCTTTCAATACAATATGTCCTTATCTTCAAGTCTATTGATTCCTTGTTGACCCCACCTTACATCACCACATTCAATGGGTGGCAAAAATCCAAAATCATTTCAATCAAAAGGGTAATTTGAATGTATGTGAACGATAGATTATGCAAGGTGAACCTCACCTCTTTTTTCTTGTTTTTCCTCCTTTTGATTCATGGAAGTTGATTATACCAACAAGGTCAAAGTTAAAGTTTGTTAGCACCTTATAGAGAAAAAAAACACATTAACTTTTGTATGCAAATGAAAGACAAAATGACACACTAGTTGAATGAATCTAAAACTTGAATCAATCAAGGAATAATGCAATTCCATTAGCTCTTCCAAAAAAGATGCTTTTGCAAATCCTCATAAAAGACAACAATTTTCTTGGCTAAACAATGTTCCAAGAGCAAACAATTAAAAAGAACACAAACAAGAACATCACAAAATGTTGGTGAAAACATTAAATGCACACATGTAGCAACACACTACAAAGCTTCAAATGCACACTTGCACATTGGATGTATAGAATATAAACAATGCATCGAAAGTGTAGAGCTCCAACAAATGAATGAAAAAAAAAGAGGAAGGAGAAATATTTACCTCTCAACTTTTCACAAACTAAGGTGGTGAAGTTCCATATGCACACATGCAATGACACACCATGAAGTTCCAAACACACACTTGCACAAATAGATGTGTAGAGCAAAAACAATGCATTGAGAATCCAAAGCTCCAACAAAAGAATTAAATAAATAAAATAATATTCACCTCTTAACTTTTAACAAACTATGGCAAAATGTAATGAAGCTAGAAACACACACTTACAAAACATGGAAAGACCATGTGTGGAATTATGTTTCATGTCATCTCCTTAATGTGGATGGCTAGATTGACCCATCTTTGACAATTGTTTTTGCCATACTTCATTGTATGTTGTGTTGGTAGTCTATGGGGCCTATCATTATGTTGGTGCGTGATTGGTGTCAAGGGGTTGACATATGAGATGCCTTACACTGCTTTTGGACAAGGTACCAATCCGAAAATTGGTTTGCCTTTGGTGCATATCATTAAACCTAGGAAACTATTCCTACAATTAGATAGTAGGAAATACACTTTTTTAAAATTTGCATTGGTTGAGGATTTGAGGGATTACAATTAGGCAATTAACAATGGGACTCACACACATGGGTAAAAAATTATGTAATTGGGCAAGTATCATAGGTAAGTAAGAAGGTCTTGTAAGTGGCTACTATGTTTGTAATAGTACATGCAAGTAAAATATGAAATTACCATTGTTGGTCTAGTATCCACATTTGAACATACAAGCTTGTTCCTGGTATGGGATTTAAATTTTGTTATATACCTACCAAGCTGGTACTAATAGGTATTGGGTACCTTTTTAAAACTTTCATACCAGCCTGGTCTTGGTATTGGACCCGTGATTGAATATTGAGACTAGCATAAGACTGGTACAAATGTTGGCATTACCTCAAGTCCCTACCATGCTGCTATAGGTATAAGGTTTGTATTGCCTCAGCTCATACCCGACCTGTAGTGTCATTGCTACTACCATAGTATCTGGGCCCATTTCTAGACTAATTATATTATTTTCAGAAATGTTGAAATTTCAGGAAAAAAATCAGATTTATTTGTTTTGTGGAGGAAAAGAAAGAAACATGATGGAAGATTTGAAAATATATCATTTGTCGAAATGGAATCCTCAAAAGTAAATAAATAATCAATTAATTATTGAAAAAATGTGTCCAACTGGCCAAGGTTTTCCAAAAGTGTTGATACTTGATACCAGGTGCAGGCCTAATTATGCGAAACCAACACTGGTAGGTACCAAGAAGGACCGACCTTACAAGTTACGAGCATGCCATGGTCAGTTGGTGATCAACAGAAAATTTCCTTTTCATCCAAGAAACATAGAACAGGAATCTCCAGCACAGCACCTGTCGACGAAGGCTACCACTGGGCAGGCCGGGCTTTATGCATCACGCCCTTGCACTTTCGTCAGTACGTTGCAGCGGCAGTAGCAGCTAGTGTGGGGCGAAGGAAGGACCAGCTTGGTGATTCTTGCGGAACACTTGCTTTCTGCGAGCAGTAGCGAAAGGAAAGCGCGGCGGTGTCTACTTTTATTACTCTTTCAGTATCCCACTGGGGAATTTCGTGTTGGCAGAAAATGGCTGCGGACAGTTCAACTCTAGCAGATGTATACATAGCAAGCCCACATCGCAATAGCAACGGCACAGAGCACCGTCTGAACATTGAGCCGGCTGACCACCCGCTATCTTTCAAAGGCCCAGTAGAAACCGAGGAACCGGCTCCAGCAGTTAGAACACACGCAGAGGAGAGTACCCCAGCAATGGCCGAGAAAGTCGATGCAACTGTCCCCGTGCCTCCGATGTCGAAGTTCGAGACACAGTTTCGGAATCTATTGGCCTTTAGGAAGTGGCCAGTCACCAAAGAAAATTTGTGCAGAGTGGCGCTGGAAGAATGGCAGAGCAGTGAAGAGTTGTTGGGGAAGCGAGTGGAAAAGAAAGAGAAGGAAATCCGCAGCATCAGGAACGAAATTTATCAGGTGGTGGGGTTTTACAGCGCGTTCCAAGGCCTGCTTCTCACAGCCATAGCGCAATCCAATCTGTTACACTGGAACAATCGAGGCTATCCGTTAGCATTATCTGCGTTTGCCACCGGTATTGCTGCCACTGGAGTGGTGCAAAAGAACAAGATCATTAGCAATTGGAAGAAGACCCTCGCCTCAGAAATTCCAGCACGAACGGTACCATTTCTATGTCTAATTCTTGTCCAGGGGCCTCAGGCCTAACCTACCACAAAAAATAATATTTTCAGAACCTAAAGAACATCCAGTTGTGGGATTTTTAACAACTCTCAAAGAACTGGCAGTTTTCATTAAAGAACCAGCTAATCAATCGTTATAGGTAGGCTCTTTGACTGGGTTCGTTGATTTTTCAGAACCCCATAAGGATCCAACCTGGTTCTATGATCTTTGAGATTCAGACTAGTAAAGGGACATTATCAGTTTTTTCAGACATCACAGAACCTCATGTGGTTTTGGGTTTTTTGAAATGTTTTCAGAATCAAAAGAACCTGTAGTTTGGGACTTTTAAGAAATTTTGAAGAACTGGCACAGAACTGCTGGTTTGTAGGGTAGGTTCTGTGACCCAGTTCTTTGATTTTTCAGAACCCAGCTTACACAGATCAAAACAGGTTCTATGATTTTTGAGAATGAGACTGGTTGCAAGTCAATATCAGTTTTTTTTCAGAATCACAGAACCTCCAGTTTCAGTTTTAAAGATATTTTCCAGAATTACATGAACCTCTGGTTTTGATGTTTCTTAGAAAAAAATTCAAAGACCTGACAATTTTCATGAAAGAACCAACAGTTTAGAGTATGTTCTTTGACCCAGTTCTTTTATTTTTAAAACCCAGGTTAAGGGCCAATTACCTGGTTCCATTTTTTCAAAATCTAGAAACCAGCAGTCAAATGTCGTTAGAGATTATGTGTTCAAGTAGTACCCAGTGTTGTGCAATTCTCTGATTTTTTCAATAACCTCCAGTTCTTATTTATTCAAAATTTTGGAAATGACTTCCAGTTCCAGTTTTTTTTTAATTTCAGAAAATCACAAAACCTTCAGTTCAGGTTTTTTTTATAAAAAAATCAGAATCAAAAGAATTTCCAGTTTTGGGTTTTGAAAAAGTTTCAAACAACTGTTGGCTTTCATGAAAGAACCCGCAATTAATTGACAGTTTAGGGTGTGTCCTTTGACCTGGTTTTCTAATTTTCTTGAACACTGTTTAAGGGTCAAACCTGGTTCTATATCTTATTCTACTAGTGAAGGATCAGAATCAGTTCTTTGATTTTAGAGAATGGCAATTTGATGGTATACATATACCCTACTCTTACCTGTTGGATCCAAGTTCCAAAAGGAGGGAACCAACATGTCATTTGAATTTATAAAGATCTGTTGGTTCCAATTTTTAAATTATTTCAGAATCAGAGAATCACCAGATACAGTTCTCTGGAACAAATCAGAATCAAAGAACCGTCAGTCCTAGTTATTTCAAACCCCTTAGAGAACTGCTGGGGGGTTTTAGTGAAAAAGCCAGCAATAAACTGGTGGGTTTATGGTTGGTTGTTTGATTTTTTTCAAAACAACTTGAGAACCGTGGTTATATAGAAGCATGGGGCCTTTGATTTTTGAGAACTATAGTTATTATTTCTAAGAATTGTTAGAAATATTGTTTTCAATAAGAATGTCCCTGATAGCCACTGGGGGTCTAGTTCCTGTTTCTAGTAACTGCTCGAAATTGGTAGTAACTAGTAACCATGTTTATAGTAACTAGCTAGATAAATTGACATTGTTGCATCTGCTCTCTCAGGCACTTATTCACAGGGTGGACAAACTCAAGTTTGAAGGAACCCAATTTTCCTTCCAGGAAATGTATGAAGGTGAACGCAAGCTGATATACCAACAAACAAAGCTCAATATGTTATACTCATTCTTGTTCAGTTATGAAACTTTGGTTGTGGCTACTCTTATAACATTTGGTGTGCTTTGTGTAGCTTCTATGCTACAGATTCTACGTCACCCAGATATCCCTACCCATTTATGACCTATATCATCTACAACCTGGTAAGAATGTTTTCCTTAGCAATATCGATATGCAAAGATCATCTAGTAGACGGATTGTATGCTTTGATGCTCCAAATTTTATTTCACCCATGTTAGTCTCCCCAATACCAACCTATGCCATCTACAACTTAGTAAAATGTTTTCCTTACCATTTTGTGCAAGTTTTTGTATGGTTATTGGAATGCAATGACTGTCTAATAGATAGATTTTGAAATGAAACATAATGGTCATTAAAGGATGCTAAAATAAACCTTGTTTCACTTCATTTGTCATTTGACAATGCTAAGATCAGCACTAATTTATCCTTGTTGGTTCCAAGCACTAGAGTCATAGATAAGTTTGTCAAATGGTGATACTGAATCAATTGAGAATGTCATGGAATATTCAGTATGGAATTTTAGGTTTGTAACCTTGTCACCTGTTTTATCAACAAAATTTAACAAATTAGGGTTTCTGGGTATGGTTATCATTGCATTTTAGTACTTGTGTTTTTATAACTCTTGTTGTTCAGACATTCAATTTTATTATGCATCCTTTCTCCTGGTTTATGTAGGGAAACTAGTTGGTCCCTTTTGGGACTTGGAGTGGAGGTAGGCCTAGCACCCAATATTATGAAGGGTATTAGTAATTTTCTCTTTTCAATTGTTTGGTTCATTTTAATTATTTTTTCTAACAAGTAAATTGGATGTACAAATGCATGGTCAAAGCCAAGAAGGAACAAACACAATTTTGTTTCAAAACCCTCTTAAATTGATGTTCAATAAACATATTAAATAATGCTTTTCATTTAGTGGGTGAACAACATTTCAATTCATATTTTTATAAAAAATCGAAATCCTATAAGGTGCGTAATGGGTCTAAAAGTAAGGTGTGTTTTAATATTGTGGTTGGGTTTGGAAACTAAAACACCAAAATCCAACCAAACACTCATTGGAATTTGGAACCACACTTGTGCGATGCCTATTATTAATTTTATTAATTAGATGTGGGTATATCTCATATTATTTTTTTAAATTTAAACTTTGAAACAATCACTCAAATAAAAGTTCAAATGAACTACAAAAATATTTATATATGAGGGAAGGTTATTTGTTTGTTTTGTTCCAATGGTTCATGAAACCAAGGTCATAATGACACAAGGAAAGTTGTTAAATTTGAAATACCTATTTAAAATAAAATAAAATTAACAAGTAGTTATAAAAGGCAGCAAGTTGTCAACATGAAAGGCATGTAGTTATAATACATGATAGAATGTGCATAATATTATCTAACTTGGATGCCAATTTTGTAAAAACATTTCATACTAAATGTTAACATATTATATTTCAATTGCCTATATATCAATTATCAAGATGTTTTTGCCCAATTATAAATATGTTTGAACAATAAATTAATAAACACTCAATACTTATTAAACATTTCATATATTAAATATGTAAACTAAAAATGTAAGTATAACATTTGGTATATCTATAATATTTTCATAAGAAGTGACATCTTTAAAATTTTAAAAGTATAACTGAACCTAGGATTTGAACCTAAAGAAATACACCCAATTTGCACATTGAGTGGAAAGGAGATTGGTAAAACCAATCATAAAAATTGCACATAGTGTATGTTGCCATGATACATGTGTTAGTATCCCAATTTACAACAATGTTCACATTTTCTAAAAATCATGGCAACATAGGTTGTATGTCTAAGGGTTGAAGATTGTTAACAATTTTCAATTTTTTTCGACTTGTCACTCTAGATAGCATTACATACATTAATCCTTTTTG
>Ga0116227_10011350_pt1 | contig 15000 bp, 9 predicted proteins | sample S1TSphgellanicum_FD_89693 | JGI IMG/M metagenome (GOLD analysis project Ga0116227, IMG submission 89693) | Host-associated microbial communities from peat moss isolated from Minnesota, USA - S1T2_Fb - Sphagnum magellanicum MG | ecosystem: Host-associated > Plants > Peat moss > Unclassified... | reverse complement strand
GCCAAACACTTCTTGCAACCTCGTCGATAGGTACATAAACCCTAATCGTCAACTCGCCCGCAAGCTCATCGATTCCTCAGATTCCGATTCCCTCGCAAGCAAGAAAAGACTAATGTGCAACTCCCCTCAGCTCTGGAACCGTAAAGCCAAACTAAGTATTGTGTGAACCCTCTACAGCAGCAAATGCACCTGCGCACCCGCCCGATTGGGTCTATATTGTAGCTGCATTTCCACTCACAGAGGAAAAAAAAAGAGTACCCAAAGAACCGACAAACCGACAAACTACCGAGCTCTTTCAGCTCAAAAAACTTATCAAGCATTCATACACGCAGAAGAGAAGCCCAAAGACTTGCGGGGCGTTGGCGCTCATCGCCATCGCCGCGCGCGCGCGAGAGAGAGAGAGGAACGAACGAACGAACAAACGAACGAATGGACGGACGGACGGAAGTTCTCAACATTCGTTCCAATTGCGGGAGACGGCGAGGTGGCGGGGGAAGGGTAAGGGAAGGGTATATTAACACGTAAGGAAGGGTAAAGGAAGGAAGGAAGGGTATATTGAGCTGCGTCAAATCCCAGCAGATCCGGGTAAGGTTATAAAGAATTCAATTTATGTTTAGAACTAACCCACCTGATTTAACAAGTCGCATTAGATGAATGGGTTTCTAATGTTTTGGGGAACATAGAAATCAAATAAAAATAGTTTTTATAAACACATATTATATGATTTTTTTGGGTCAATTTTATTATGTTTAATGTAGTTGATATATATATATAGAAATCAAATAAAAATAGTTTTGATAAACACATATTATATGATTTTTTTGGGTCAATTTTATTATGTTTAATGTAGTTGATATATATATTTAGATTTGTTACACAATTGTTGTATTATAAGAAGGTAAAAAACATTTGTGCATTATACATCATCATCAACCCATAGCCATCATAAATTGAGATATATGAATATTTTGATATATTTATGAATTTGTGTCTGTCATTTGGTGATTGTATTTTAATTTTCAAAATATATTAAACATGTGATACTTGTAGGTTATGGTCATGATTTATATCATGATAATGTTGTTATGAAAAATTGTATTATATTAAGGGTTTGAAGTACCTTTTCGAATATTCCAACAATGGTAGCACTCTATTGGAACCCTAATCAACTTTTAGGATATTTCCCAAAAAAAACAAAAGGTAAAAAGGAGTGAAATGAAAAAAATAAAATGGGAAGAATAATAGAAAGCATGTGAATAAAAAATTGTTGTTATACCTAGTCTGGGTTGGATTGCTTTCTAGTATTATATTTCTTGGTTGATTTGTGTTTCTTAGATCCTCTCTAGTTTGGTTTTTTTCATGGTCTAAGAAGGGAGAATGACCACGACATATAAAATATAGACAAAATGAAAAGGCATTCATCTCCATGAAAATAGTTGAAGAAAGGAATCGTGCAATTATCAACTACTTTGAAATGAGGAAGGGGTTTTTGTGCTAGACTTCTTCATGTCTTTACCTGAAGAATTGTTAGATGCATGTATTGAACATGTCCACTACCAAAATGAACAACCTACTATCAAACCCAATATCTTTGTCAAAAAAATTCAATTACATTGCAAAGGATGCAAACATCTTCAATCTTAAGTTGGGCAACGGTACTAAGCATAGCTACATCCCAACTTTCACCCTTTCAAGACACACTCCCCATCACCATAGTTGACCTATTACAAGCAATTGATTGTTGAGATGGAAATTTTTTAACATCTAGTTTGTCTTAACTTGATATCCTTTAAATTATCCCTTGATTTTAATACCTTTGTACATTTTCCGAATATGTGGTGTGTTTCATAAATAAAATTTTATAGGGTCTTGATAATATGCCAATAACCATATGGCATAGGATTTAGGAAAGGACATAAATATGGGCAATCTCATTGTATTGGTTGTCACAAAAAACGTCCATAATTAAAAGTGGATTGGTTCGTCATAAAATGACTATGTGCATAGTTTGAAAACATTGATCTTGAAAGTAGATTGAATAAAAACCTATAATTTTTTTCCTTTCCCCTACATTTCATCCATCCTCATGCCTTGTTTTATTGGGTTGTGCCAAGTTGGTTCATGCAATCCTATGAACCAATCATCATTGTTCAAATTTGATTTTTGTGACCTTGAAGCAACACAACAAAAAGATCTCATCTTGATTTGCTTACACCTTGATGTTAATTTTGTTAAATTATGACACCCATATTCTTCACACAAAAATATGTTATTTTGATAAAAAAATTTACATATCTTCTGATGGATTGGATTTAGTTAGTTTCCCTACAGTTACTATAAACCTTGATGCAAATAAAAAAATGATTCATTCTAATTTCCTTGTTAGGTTTTCAAAATTCCATTTGTTGGAAAAGTTTTTTCCATGTGTTCCAACTTCTTACATTCAAAAATTTAAATCGTTGATTTAAACATCAAACCTTTTTGTTTCGTCATCAATGATATCAATATATAGCTTGCGCACATGGTTACTATGTTAGCCTGTGCTTAGCCTATAGCCATGTTAGGTGAAAAAATTATTAATAATAAAAGGAAACAACAAATGTTAAAAGGATAATTTTGATTATTATTTTACAATGAATGTAAGGAATCAAAGAAAATGCCTACCAAATTAACAAAATGGCTTCCCAAGTTATCTACTAAAACTACCTACTAATCTACCAAAATTGATTATTGAGTTTCACATTTTTGCCAATTTCAAGTGTCAATTCAACTCTAATTGAAACAATTAATATGGCGTTGGAAAGATCTTTCTGAGACTTATAAGATACACCCTTCAAACATTCAAATTAAACTTCATTTGAGAAAATTATGAATTTTTCAAAAAAAATCAACACCTAATGATGATAATAGTTCACAAGTTAGTTATAATTGAATGATTAGTAATAGTAAAGGGGGTTCTTTTTAAAAGATACTTGAAGGAGACTTGGAGGAAAGTAAGGGAGGTGTGTGAGTGGTAGGAAAGGGAATAGACTCATAAAAACTAGAAATTGTAATTCCATTGGGAGAATGGATTTTCATTGATGAAAAACATACACTTTGAATTAGTGTTGGTAGGAGTGGTTTTATGCATTTTTTCCTTGTAATTTGTTGTTGTAAAGTCGTTTATGTTGAAAATGCAAAATATAGTGTTTTGGAATGTTAAATATGTTGTTTCCTTAAAGAACTTCATTAATATGTCATTATATTTCTATCCTAAAAGGTTTACGAGTTCAAGATGTTCCTTTTACATGGTATTTGCAATGATGGTGTTGGACAAGACCCAAGTGAGCAGTACCATGTTAATCTAATTAATTAATAATTGCTAAAAAGTATCGCTAACAAGCCCAATAGGTGATAGGCCCCACCATTAAACTAATGCAAAAACTTACTAATAGACTAATATTGGGCACAAGCAAGCTTATAGACATTTCGCCCATTAGCTACCAAACAAAAAAAACATGAGGGTAACTTTATCTTAGTAATTTGATTTAAGCCTTTTAAGGTTCAAGGAAACCCCACTATTCACATTCTTGTAGACAATTCTAGAAACGATGACAAAAAATCCCACAAAGATACAAAGCTCCACATGGACAAGTGCCTTCCTCAATTTCATAATGAATTTTGATGATACAAGTGTGTAGGTTTTTTTTAAGCTCAAATCAAATTGATTTTTAAATTTTGTTTATTTATTTGTAAACATTAAAACTTTGTAAAATATATATTTAAAATATGTAATTGTCATCAAAATTTTAACAAGATTTTTTTTGTATTTTTTGCAGATTTTGTGGTATTTATTTCATTTTCTTAATAATGGATCCCATTTCCGCAAGCAAGATTTTCTTGATATGGATGCTCTTGTCTATTACACTCACAAATTGCATTGCCATTAAATCAAGAGTGTGCACATTTGTTTTTGTTAATGAACCCAACTTAAAGGTAAAATTGTTGCCACTATTGTGGTGTGTTTTAGCCACCATAAAAAGACATCCTCCTTGATTGTGGTGGAAAGGACTTCAACAATCCACACATTGGGATCAAGTGGAGGCTAATGTATGACATACTACCCTAGAAATGAAACATAGAAAATATATCATGTACTACATGATGACTTTTGATGTTTTTCAAAAATTGGTGTTAGAATTAATTCCATGTTTGCAATCCCAATGCTTCGATTTTGTGAGACCACATTTAGAGATTAAAAAGATAGTTGCAATTGATTTTTACAAATTTGCAAATGGATATAGTGTCACTCATATGGTTGATTGTTTTAACGTGGGTGCATCTACTATCTGAAAATATCTGGACATAGTATGTGATGTTTTCACTGATATAAACAAAATCTTTAGCAAATACATTAGCAATCCAATAGGGAACTAATTGAGGTTGATGATTCAAGAATTTTAAGAATTGACAAGTTTGCCAAACATATGTGGATCAATCAACAAAACCCACATTCCTTTGGTAGATCTTCCAAGTAAAAGGTCACACTTGTTCAAAGTGATTTCTTGAGCAAAAAAAATTCCTCGTTATCATTTTACAAGGTGTGTGTGGTGCGGACAAGAGATTTTGGAATGTGTGTTACACAACCAAGGGGAGTTCATGATGGTAGTCAATTCAAGGTGTCTAATTTATACAAACGACTAAAAGATTGAAAAACTTTACAAGAACGTGTTTTTTTGGTCAAAGGTGTGAAATTTACACCTTACATCATTGGTGATTCAACTTACCCAATTCAAACATATTTGCAAAAATTTTAAAAGATTGAAAACGTTATAGATGCGAACAAAATAAGGTATGATTCTAGCATGAATAAAGGTAGAGTTGTGACAAAAAATACCTTTGATTCATTAAAGAATAGATGGAGAATCTTGAGACAATTCAATTCTAGAGTGGATAGAACAACAAAGGTGGCAATAACATGTTGTGTGCTTCACAATTTTTGTGAAATTTTGAATCAATCATAATTAAAGCATGTAATGTCGAGAAATAGAAGGGAAAATTTATATGGATTTGGTGCCCATTTGTTGTTTATTCAGAGAGAAGGGGAAGTAGCTAAAATGGAAATAGAAAGGTTGATACTAGCTTTATATTAACAATGGTTGTTTGATCACCCATTATAATGGCTTCAATTTTCTTTACCATAGTACCTTGGCCACTTTAACATGTTTGTTGAATTATTTACCTTATGTGAAGATTCTATTTTGACAAATGATATATATATCTTAATGTTGCATCAGATTTGTATTTTTCCATTTCAATTAGGGCAATTAGGGTTAAACTTGCCCATTAATATGGTATTTGATGCCATTTTGACAAATGATGTATATTTTAATGTTCCATCATATTTGTTTTTTTCCATCACAATTATGGCAATTATAGTTGGGCTTGCCCATAACTATTGTATTATGGTATTGGATGAAGGTTGGGTTTTTAAACCACAACAAATGATGGGTTGAATTTATAATTAATTTTCACATATTGGTACTTGGTTAAGTTGAATCAATAACAGTTTATTATGTGTAGGAAGAGATAGAATATTCATCCCGCCAACTTTGGTGGTGTATGTAAATTGTAACCCAAAGATCATTTAAGGACCAACATCCCACCAATAGTGACCACCATTTTTAAAGAAACCATCACATTTCACCACTTTGAGGGGGTGGGGGGGTCAAACCTTCCGATCTTTTAGAAAGAACAAAAATATATTGAAAATTTCAATACCCCAAATTCATTGGAATTTTGAAAGAATCTCACACTAAGTTGGAATTAACAAATAAATAATCTCAAAGTGCAATGAAATTGAGTTTGACATAAATGAAGGAAAGTGAAAATGAAATTCTCATTCAATTTGCAAATATAATCAAATCTTTATTAATGAGTTTATGGTATCCAAATCAAAACAAATCAAAATCAAAGTCCACTATTTTTTAAAAACACAAAAGTGAAAATGACCTTAATTAAATGACTTAATTGTCACTATCAATTGCTAAGACCACCTTTTTTGGGCTTCAACACCTTAACAAAAATAGTTGCAATTTATAATTGATTTTGTAAAACCATATGTCTACTTTCTTTCTCACTTTGTAACATTTGTGAGGTGATCCTTTCAGTCATTTTTATTTTGAGTTTCAATTTTTTGCACACTAGCTAATTTTTTTTTGATTGCATCAATAATTATTTTCAATCTTACATCCATTTCATTTTTTTTTTCGAACTTCTTGTTTGGTTGACTTTGGACACCAAGCAATTTGCATGCCTTGTTCTTTTTTGTATTAAAACTGGATGTTAAAGGTATAAAGTCCATTTCCAAATGCAAGAGTTTGCATTTTAAGAGATGTAGGCTTCTCTTGAGCTTTGAGATTAAAACTTTCATCTTCATTAGAAATATTCAAAATCTCATATTGTCTATGAACAATTTGGACATTTTGATCAACACCTTGGGGTACCCAACTATTTTGGTAGTACTAGCAAATAAACAATCAAATATTCCATACCATGGCCAATCTAAAGGTAAAACGCCTATGATGGCAGTCTTCTTCTTTTCCACATTGTACTTGTCCTTCATTTTATTGAATTTGTCTCTACATTGAGCCCAAATACATTGCACATCATTTGGAAAGTGATTGTTCACATTAGCAAATACTTTCAAGTTTTGCTTCCTCATTGGTATCTTGTTAAATTCCCAGTACCTTTCTTCAAATTTGTTGAACAAAAAAAAAATGTTACATTATTCCATAATCTCCTTAAAGAGTCTTTATCTTTTCTCTCTTTTGTAACAACATCTTCTCTATATGAATGGAAGCAATTCGATCATCTATGTGAAAAAACATTTACAAAAAACTAAGATGTTGATAACTTTTTCCATCTTTAAAACTATCCATGCCTATTTAGAGAGTTATTATTTGGAAACCACGTCAACCCTAATTTGTTTTATGCTAAATGTAAAAGTGTTGAATAGTGCTGAAATAAAATATGGTGGATGTGTAAAAATTTGGTTTTGACAGTTTGTAAACATAGTAACACATGGAAATCACCACATGAAAGTAAACTTGAGAGGCTAAGCAAATGCAAAACTCATAAATTAACCAAATATTAACTTTGGCGTGAGAAGCCATCAATGTTGTCAACGCGTTCCTCAATATAGGCTATTAATTGACTAACAAAGGTTCATAAGCCTATGAAAGCACACATGTGCCTAGGGCTATATTGTGGTCCACATCCATTAGAAAAAATCACCTTCTTGACCTAATGTCTATGCATGTGAAAACATTATGTTCGAGCTTAATTCCCTTACAACATGAAATCATTCCAAAGCTCTTCATTGACATGATCCATTTTGTGAAAGAAAACCATTGCAAAAACATACAAAAAAGTAAATCGATAAAATATATTATCTAATTCATGTAGAAATGTTGTAATTTGATCATGTTGATAGTCATGAATGAAAATTTTACAATTTTCAATATGCATCTTATGAAATATCATGAACCCCCACATATGGGCAATCAAGTTCACAAGGTGGATGGTGTTACTTCTTATTACAAGCAGCTTGGATTAAAGACAAAGTTGCAAGATGAAGTTTTGGAAAGAATAGTGAAATGCCCCCAAACTTTTTAAGAGATCTAATGGTGGGTCCTAGAGTGAAATAATGGATGAAGAAGAGAGTTGGGCACACTCCCTAACTCACAACACTTCGGGGGTAGGAGGGCATGTTGAAACTTTGGGATGAGATTATAACAAACTCACAATTGAGAGTTCAAGATGAAATCAACATGTACAACCAAGAAAAGAGAGCGGTTAGTGTAAGTTGAATGAAAGTGGTGCAACAGACTTAGTAGGGACAACCTCAAACACAAGTTTTACATGGCCTACAACCTTTTGAAGGAAGCACCACTCCCCTCCTTATAGTATACTATGTGCCTTTCCATGGGGATTACATCCAAATGTCACTTTTCCTTGGGACTCCCAAAATTGGAACTCTTATTGTCCCAAAACTTTGGACATTCATATCTTTTTCAAATCAAATTTATTTTCTCAATTTGATTCCCACCCTTTCTTTTGGTCATAATTCATGTAAATCAAATATAAATGAACAATGTTAGGGCATTTTAAACATCTACGCTTCAAAAAAATTCTAATGGTGTCTAAAGGGCCCAATTTGGTGTTTGTTTACCTTTCCAACCAAGGTTTTGAACATTTGCAACTCTCGCATGAGTGCAATTCCCAAAGTGGGAGTGCACTTGGGAGTCATTAAGTTTCATCCCTTACATTCTCCCCCGTCTGTGAAAGTGTGTTTCACACCTAAATACATTCTTAACTTCATGGGCCCTTGCATTTCACACTTAGTCATGAACCCAATGTTAGGGTTGTGAAAAATAAATTAATATAAAAAATTATAATGTTTAAAATAATGATGATTAAGCAAACCAAATGCATAAATTGATTATTTGTACTTATAATTTTAAAGCATTTCCCCCATTCTATCCAAACCAAAATTTAACAAAGGGAAAATAAAAAATGGATGTAATTAAATGAAAAAAGGTCATAAATTTTTTGCATTTATATAACCATTTGGTTGAAAATCGAACAATGTGTGAATATCTAATTCACTTGTGTTCGCAAATAAACAATTTTAGGTTCAAATTTTCAATGAAGTTATAAAACATCCAAATAAGAGGTTCAAAATTTCATTGAAAATTATTTAATTAACCTCTTATTGATAATCAACTAACAAATTATAGTCTTTTGAAATAATCATGATGGTTTGTTTAGTTTGTGTTTACCTATTAACAACATATTAATAAATATTATTATTTTTATCGTCTACATGAATTCTATTTACCATTTACCTAGAGGATGAACATAATCAAGGAATGCATATTTGAGTGACTCAAAAGCCAAAAAAGGAAGGAGAAATCTTTGCATAATTGTGACATAGGGAGCAATGGATCAATGATGAACACTTCATTTCTATGTAAACAAAATTGTGTTGCACTCTTTTCTTCTTATTAACAACATCATTTGCATTTTGGTTGGTACACAAATTTCTTCAACAACAAATTTGTATGCAACAACCCCAAATTTATCAAGAAATTAAACAAAGAAGTTCTTGATGGTGTGTATTTAAATTATTGTTGCCAAATAGTCCTTGAATTGTTTTTTTATTTTTATACACATTAATCAATTCTTGCTAAATGATTAATTACCATTTGGAACTCTTTAGAAAGGTGTAGTGAGCTTTGATTGGCACATACACTTGTGGTTCAAAACATATGTACTCACATTTGATAAGTGAACATCTATTATCACAATTAATGTTTGACATTAAATAAATTTCAAAATAATAATCAAGAAAAAAAAGTTTTCACATTGTCAAATATTCAAAAAATTAAACCATGCACCTAAAAAATATTTGGAGTAATCCACTTCATTGGGCTACCACAATGAATTCAAAACTTTAACAAATTTTAACATATCAATTATTTGCATGGTAATGTCTACCACATCCAAAATAATATGCAACTTATTTTTTCAACCCACTTTTAAACATGAGATCCTCTAAATAATTTAGAATAAGTATGAATTAAATACCACCGGATGAGCCATTCATTAACATTGATCAATCAAAATTTCTTCGTTGTCATTGTTGGAAAGCATTATATCTTATGCATATTTACATTTCCAAACTCAATTTCACACAACCTCAAGAATGAAGTTCATCCATTATACTATTGTTAATGGACCTATAATAGGTTGTTAAAATTGAGCATGATTAGTTCAATGTTTGTATCCTATTATGATAGCCCTAAAATGATAAACCTTATTCTTGTGATTATTTGAAATTAAGAAAGTAAAACAAGGTCCAACAAAAATATAATTCAAAGACATGTTGGTTTCAATTTTCTAATGTTGCATTATTGGTTGGCATCCCAAGAATTATTTCTCATTAAATAGTTTAAAAGGTTAGTTCAAACAATGCTAACAAACTAAAATCAAATCCAAATGTGGTGAAAAAAGATCCTTTTTTTAATTTAGATTATAAATAAAGAATATATCTACAAGATATGAAAAAATATTCCATTATTTTTAGTATTTTGACTTTTCATACTTTGGCAAAATTTCACATAAAAAATGTTGGCTGGTTTAAACCAAGGTTGGCCAATGGTAAGATGTCTTTCCTAGTAACCCCATAGTTGGTTGTGATGTTCCTTATGTTGGATAGAGGCCCAAATAGGGCATGTGTAGGTGGAGACCAATGTTGGTTACATGTTTAATCTAGGGAATATGTTGGAGAACATTTTTGAGAACTTTGAAACCCATTGAAAAATTAAGGGAACTTGATGTGAACCTTTGAAGAACTTGGTGGGGATTCATTGATTGAAAATATTGCATGCATCTTTTTTTTCTTTTGTCTATCCTTGACCCAATCCATTTTTTTTTTCTAGAAAAGATGGATGATGCCCATACATGCTTTGGGTTGATGTTGTGCAAAATAGATGGGCTTGTAATGGGCACACTAGAGTCCACTACAAAGCCCACAACATCCATAACAAAACCTAAAAATATGTTCAAGCAACCCTAAGATGTGTCTAAGCATCACAAGACGCATATTGGAGGGGCAAATGGACAATTAGGGGAAAAAAAAAGGGTTATTTGCAATAAGGACCCATAATGATTGATGGTTCTGTTGTTTATGTTAGGTTGAAACAAGTGTTGTGAGGGTATTAAGTTTGAAGGGTAAAAACTAGTGGTTCAAGGTCAAGTTTTTGTGACCTAGACCTAAGTTAACATCAACTTGTTAGAACCAGCACAAGAACAAGATCACGAAAAAAATGTTTTGTTAGATTTGGAATCAGAATCGTGAAAAAATATTTTTGAAAACTAGGTAATGATATGTATGTAAAAAAGTTGATTTAAAATAAAATAAAATAAGTAGACTCAACTCTATAATTATTTATTAATTAGGTGTTCAACTCTATATTTACATAAACCCTTATTGTAATTTGTCATAAAAAATACCCATCCAAAGTGCAATTTTTTTTCAAAATTATCAAAATGTTAATGGTGTGAAGGTATATTTCAATTCATGTGTTCAATTATGAGTTCATTTACTAATATTAGTTCATTTTTAAACCTAATAATTGAACTTACTATATCAATTGAACTTAATGAACTTATTAGTATTAGCTCACTTACTAATTTTTTAATTGACTCCATTAACAACTAATACTTAAAATCTTTAGTAAATATGTTATATGTTGTTTTATTTATTTTTAATATCAAGGATTAATGCATATCCTATATTAATTATACCCATGTTTTCAAAATAAACATAAGTTTATTATAAAACGAATTAAATTGTAAAATTTACCCAACAACTAATACACATGACCTTATATTCTTATTCATGTCTTTTGTAAACTCAAAAAAGAGTGTCCTATTATACTATCTTTTGAACAAATTAATATAGGTTTGGAGAAAATGGGTTTGGGACATATTTAACGAGTTGTATAAAGAAATTTGCCAAAATGTAATTATTTTATTTATAAATACATGCAACTAAATGTCATTTGTGATTAATGTTGTTAATTTTTGCATCTATTTGGTCAAATTTGAATACTTTTGGTCATTCATCCTATGGGCTTAATGATGTTTAAAAATATTTTCATCCACAAATAGGCCTCTATGTCTTGTTAGTTGTAATAATACCTAGGATTAGTCACAACCTTAAACATATTTTAAGGTGTATTGAGGGTCTGACAAAATAAATCACTGTGGGTGAATTGAAGTTGTATTTAAGGTATATTTAAATAAGGTAGGTAACAAGAAAATTAAAGCAGATAGGTAGGTAGGTAAGTAAGTAGGTAGGTTAAGTGGGTGGGTGTTAACTAAATAGCTAGTATGTATGTATTTAATTAAAATAAATAGGTAAGGAGGTAGCTTAATTAGGTCAATAAGTTAGAAAGGTGGGTAAGTAGATTAGTTAAGTAAGTAGGTAAGTAGGTGGGGTAGGTAGGTACTTGTAGCTATGTAAACCAATGTGTAACTATGTTGTGATTATAAAATGTATCCAATGTTTTTTGTCCTTCATTTCAAGTTTGTGAATTTATATAAAAAAATGCACTTGAAACATTGAAAAATCACACAATTTAAAAGATACAATTTGGGAGGAGACATCAAAATCTATTGACCTTAAAGGCTAGACCAAAAGAAAAATAAAAATAATTACAAGTTACCTACTTAATTTACTTGCTTACCTATCTATTTAAATATTTGTTGAAAATATATTTTGGTCAAAATTTAGTATTATGCCACATGATTTTTTTTCGTTATTGTACCATGTGTCATGATCTAAAACCATATAAAATGAATCATGATGCAAATTTAATTTCGTATTTAATTTTTTTCCAAATTTTAATTAATGTGCCATGTGGCAAATTTTATTGTGCCATGTTTCATGAGCCAAGAAAATCTAGAATGGATGATGTTGATTTCATCAATATTACATAAAATTTCATTTTGAAATATCCAAAAATGTTGGGACATGGCAATACCTATTTCACTATTAAAGTTGATTAAATTAATCACATGGTAGTTGTAAACAACAATACATATATGGTTAGTCAAAGGATGAAATTGTATTTATTGGATTATTTTATTCCATATAAAATCCATGTTATTTGTTTACAACTCTTAAATTATTTATCAAGTTAGGTCAATAACCTATGAAATAATGTCAATATGTCTTGGGTTTATAACAAATCTTAGATTATTTTAAACATTTCCATGTTAAAATTATGAAATAGTTCAACCAAAAAGTAAAATAAAAAGGTTAAACATATGCGCAAATATTGTTATGCCATTTATTATATTTTGCAAAGAGTAAAGCACATGACAACAATATAATCAAACTAACACCTCACACCAAGATGGTGTGGCTAATCACAAGAATCACATGTATTAACATTTAATGCATATCTTTTTGCAAGACTTTAGGTAGAATTGATTAATATTGTTAATTATCTTGTTAACATTTCTTTTGTATTAAAATTAACAAACAAGTCACTCATTTTCAAAACTTTTATTGTGTAATCCGTTATATGAAATATTTTAAAATCATTGGATGCAAATATTTTGTTGATATCTATACACCAAAATCAAAAAAGTTTCCCAAGTTTAAAAGATTTTTTTATAAAGATATGACACTACCACTAAAGGTTATAAATGTTTTCATGTAGAAATTAACAAGGTATTTGTTTTTTAAAATATGTTTTTTTTAATGAAAATTACATGCATTATTCCAAAATGTGTCTTAGATCACTATGGGTTTCAATAGATTTTGAATGACATTTTTACCATAGTGAAACTAATCAACACCCCCAATGAAAGAAGATTAATTGTTACAGATAATGAATTGGTCCATTAGTACTCAATGAAACAAAGTTACTTTTAAGTGAAATACAAATTTGCCAAGCCATTTCATTTCCTAGTTAATTAATTAACCAACATGAAAATCAATTAAATTTAAATTATTTAATATTTAATATTATTGATAATTTCATGATTTTAAACTTATGAATTATTGACATGTGTCATTATTTATGTTAAGTTAAAAACTTAGCCTAAGTACATAGGCCATGTAATCAACCTAAGTAGGCACCTACTCTAAGGAATTACATGAGAAAATATTCAGTCAATTTATGATTATTGAGCAAAACACACCATTTGTGAGGCTTGATCCTTTGACCTCTAAGATGGAAGTAAACACCCTTACCATTAAGCCACCACATTTTATTTATCAAATATTTCAATTTAAACATTACAAAAACATAAAATAAAAAAATTCATATATTATTAAAAGCAAATGAAATGATTAAAGTTTAATTTAATTTTTTTTTCAATAATGTACATAATTACATTTATTTCCTTTTGAAAATGAAAAATAATTATTTTTTTTTTTGAATATCACTATTCAATAACATTTCAATGACCATTTTTTTAAAAAAAAATGTTTAATAAATGGATAAGATTTTTGTTAATATAATAATATTACATATGTTAGGCTACTTTAAGTTATTATAAGGCTACTTTTCTTTATTCTAAGTTATTTCACCTTATATTATTTATGACTACTTACGGCTATTTATGGTTATTTTCAATTTTAAAAATGTTATTATATGTTATTTTTAGTTATTGCAAGCTATTTCATTTTAGGCTTTTCATTCAAACAAACATTGGTGTGTAAAAAAATTTAAAAATTTATTGAAAAATAATTTTTTTTTGAAAATAACAAGAAAATTATGTTAGATGGAAATAAAAGAACTCACACAAATGTGGCCATATGGAGTTCAATAATAAGTTGTTTAGGAAAGGTGATAGAAGTAATGAATTTCGCACAATTTTGGAAGATGTTGTGCTAATTGGAAAATTGTTGTGCTAAAACAATGTTGTGCTAATTATTTCTATTATCTATGAAGTAGGTTTTATTTTTTCAAATTAATTAATGTTACACCATTGCATGACGACTTTATGTGGCACCTATTTTTTTATTGTTCATGTATTTAAGTTAGACCTTTTTTTATCTTTGGTATCTTTTTAATAATTAGTTTTTTTGCAATCGTAGATCCAATTTCAATTTTGTGAAAGTTAAATTCCATTTGAATGAAAATATTGAATAACATTAAATATAACTTGAATTTCATTGAATTTATAATTAGGATTTTTTCCCCCAATTTATATATAACTATATAAATGGTTTTTCCCCCCCCCCCAATTTAGAGGTATATGATGAACAATTGTCCATTGAAGATAATTTGATGGCAGGAATTTTGGGGTGTTTTTTTTTTTTTTTTTTTTTTTTTTTTTTTTTTTTTTGTTTTTTTTTTGTTGGGAAACACTGGAAGGGGGGTGGGTTGTGGTTGGGGTGTTGAAAGAAAAAAGAATTTTGGGAGAAGGTGTGCT
>Ga0116227_10011349_pt1 | contig 15003 bp, 13 predicted proteins | sample S1TSphgellanicum_FD_89693 | JGI IMG/M metagenome (GOLD analysis project Ga0116227, IMG submission 89693) | Host-associated microbial communities from peat moss isolated from Minnesota, USA - S1T2_Fb - Sphagnum magellanicum MG | ecosystem: Host-associated > Plants > Peat moss > Unclassified... | reverse complement strand
TTCCTGGTCACCCACGGCGATGAATTCGACGCCCACACGCGGCGGCCGTTCTTCCGATCACTGTTCGGCGGAGCCGCCTATCACGCGCTGGTGGGCGCCAATACGACGATCAATCGCCTGAGGCGGCGCATGGGCTTTGGCTATTGGAGCCTCTCGAGTTACGTCAAAACCTCCGTGCGCCGGGCGCGGCGGTTCATTGAGGCCTTCGAGGAGGGCGCGGCCGCCGAGGCGCGACGCCGGGGATTTGATGGGGTGATCTGCGGCCATATTCACCGGGCCCAAATGCGGGAGATCGACGGGGTTCTCTACGTCAATGACGGGGACTGGGTGGAAAGCTGCACCGTTCTCGTGGAGCATCAGAGCGGGGAGCTTGAAATCCTCGACTGGGCCGCGCGACGTTCGTGGTCCATGATAGAAGACGCGCGTCGCCTGGATCAGGCGGCGCCTCAACTTACGGAACCCGCCCCCGCCTGATGCGAATTCTTCTGGCCACCGACGCCTGGGAGCCCCAAGTCAACGGCGTCGTGCGCACCCTGACCCGGGTTGTCGCCGAACTGCGCGAGATGGGCGAAGCCGTGGAGGTGATCAGCCCCGATCAGTTTGCCACCTTCCCCATGCCCACCTACCCCGAGATCCGCTTGGCCATGGGCGCCTATGAAAAGGTGCAGGAGCGGTTCAAGGCCTTTGAGCCCGAAGCCATCCATATCGCCACCGAAGGCCCCATTGGCCTTGCGGCACGCCGCATCTGCCTGGAATGGAAGCTGCCCTTCACCACCAGCTATCACACCCGGTTCCCGGAATATGTCTCGGCCCGGCTGCCGCTGCCGCTAGCCGCCGGCTACGCGTATATGCGCTGGTTCCACCGCCCTTCTGGCCGGCTCATGGTGGCCACGCCCACCATGCGCGAGGAGCTGGAGGCCCATGGCTTTCGAAATATTTCGCTCTGGTCCAAGGGCCTGGATACTGTGCTCTTTCACCCGCGCGCGCCGGGCGAGCCGGATATCTTCGAGGGCCTCCCCCGCCCCATCTGGCTCTATGTCGGGCGCGTGGCCGTAGAGAAGAACATCGAGGCCTTTGTGAGCCTGGATCTTCCCGGGACCAAGGTGGTGGTGGGCGATGGGCCCCAGCGCGAGGAACTGGAGGCCAAGTTTCCCGGCGTGACGTTCGCGGGCGCCAGGTTCGGCGCTGATCTCGCGGCCCATTACGCCTGCGCGGATGTCTTCGTCTTTCCCTCCCTCACCGACACCTTTGGCTTGGTAATCCTGGAAGCCTGGGGCGCGGGAACACCCGTCGCCGCCTTTTCCGCCCCCGGGCCCATCGACATCATTCCGGGCACCGGGGCGGGCGTGCTGGCGCCGGGGCGGGAGGGGGGCCTGCGAGAAGCGGCTCTGGAAGCCCTAAAACTCGACCGCGCCCATGTGCGCAAGGTGGCCGAGCAATATAGCTGGCGCGCCTGCGCCGAGGAGTTCCTACGCCTGCTCCAGCCGTATCCCGAACCGGAGAAGAGCCGCTTCTGGCGGCGGCTCCGGCGGCTCGCGCGTTTGCGGAGGGGACCGCCGGCCAAGCAGGGAGCGGCTTAGAGGCGCGCTACTGTGCCGCCGCCGGCGCGCGGGTACGGCCTTCCAGGGCCTCGCGCTGCGCGCGGATATTGTCGAGGGCCTTTTGGGCCGCCGCGATCCTGACCTTGTCGCCTCCCTCCTTGGCCATCACCCACACCTGGGCCGCCTCCATCTCGCGGATGGGCAGGAGGTAAGTGTTGTCGGCCGGCCGAAAGCCCGCCACGCCGAGCCTGGCCAAATTCGCGCGCTGGCGCGCGGCGGCTGTGCTCTCGCCCTGGCCGTAGGTCAGAAAGAACTGGCGAAGCTTTTCCTTCACCACGGGGTCCAGGGTCTTGCGCCAGATGATCGGATCCCCCGGCAGGGGCGGTGAGGTCCAGAGCACCCGCACATCGCGGGCCTCGGGACGCCCGGCCAGGTCGCTGTTTTGGAGCCAGGCGGAATCCTCCGTGGCGAGATCCACATGCCGGCGCGCCACCGCCTCCAGATTGGCGGCGGGGCTGGCGGCGCGCACCTGGCGAAAACAGCGCCTTGGGACAACCCCGGCCGGGGCGAAGAGATAGGCCGTGGGCGCGAGGGTTGCGGCGACGGCGCGCCCATCGCCAAGGCTGATCGTCAGGGTTCGGTCGCACTTCAAAACCCTTGGCAAGCTCAGGCGGCTCTTGGCGCCCACGATAAGGACCGCGCGATCCCCCTCGCTCGCGCCGGTCGCGAAAGTCCGCGCGAAAACCTCGGCGTCCCCCCGCCGCGCGGCCTGCAGTCCCGCCGCATTGGAAAACCATCCGGCCTCCGTCTTTCCCCGCCGCATGGCCTCCGCCTGCTGGCTCTCGCCCGCGGCGTAATCGGGCTCGACCTTGAGGCCGGTCCGGGCGGCCATATCGCTGAGGATCGGCGCCAAGTCCCCGCCCCCCGCCTTGGCCGAGCCCGGGGTCAGAGCCGAAAATCTGATCACGCCCTTGTTTGGCGCCGCGCCGGGTTCTGCGACCTTGCCGCAGGCAGCGAGGGCCAAGGCCAGAGATCCCATAATAATCAGGGGTCGGAGGCGTCGGCGCGGCCTTACCTGGCTCCTCATGGGATCACGACGTCCTCGAAACTGCGGATCACGGATGGCGGTGAAAAAAGGGTTCCACGAACGCCGGGCAAAATCGAGGCTTTACATGGGGGCGCTTCATCCTTATTTGGCGCGCTCCGGCGGACCCGAAGTCCTCATCAAGCGCTGCTAACGCCGGCCTGGGTTTAACAATCTACAGGGGGTTACGTGCGTTGCACACGTATCATTCACCCCTGGACCTGGTCCGTGAGCGGTCGCCGGAACGTCCTGTCGCCTTGGTGCGACCGGGCTCCGTAGCTGTCGCGGCGCGCTGGTTCCAGGAATCCTTCAAGGGTCGGGTGTTCTATGCGGTGAAGGCCAATCCTTCGCCATGGGTCATCCGTGAGCTCGCCGCCAACGGCGTCACCAGCTTCGACGTGGCGTCGATGCCGGAGATCGAGGTCGTGCGCGCCAATGCGCCCGGGGCGACCCTGGCCTTCATGCATCCTGTAAAGAGCCCGGAGGCCATCGCCCGCGCCTATTTCGATCATGGCGTGCGCACCTTCGCCCTCGATAGCGAGGCGGAGCTCGCGAAGATCCTCACCGCCACGAATGGCGCCAGCGATCTCAATCTGATGGTGCGCCTGGCCGTGGAAGCGCCCGGGGCGGCCTATGCCCTGTCGGGAAAGTTCGGCGCGAGCGCGTTCGAGGCGCCCGACCTGCTCTTGTCCGTCCGCCGGGCGACCCAGGAGCTCATGGGGGTGAGCTTCCATGTGGGCAGTCAGTGCATGCGCCCCTCCGCCTATCAGGCCGCCATGGCCCAGGCCTCCCGCGCCCTGGTGCGGGCCGGTGTCTTCGCCGATGTGGTGGATGTGGGGGGCGGTTTCCCCTCGGTCTATCCTGGCATGGCGCCGCCGGATCTGGCCGAATATGTGGCGGCCATCGACCGCGGCTTCAACGACATGATGGTCCATGAGACCACGGAGCTGTGGTGCGAGCCTGGCCGGGCGCTGGTGGCGGAGAGCACCTCCCTCCTGACCCGGGTGGAGCTGCGCAAGGGCGAGTCCCTCTATCTGAACGACGGCGCCTACGGATCCCTGTTTGACGCGGCTCATTCGAAATGGCCCTTCCCGGTGCGGCTGGTGCGGGCCGAGGGCGAATCCTCCGCGCCGACGCGGGGCTTTCAGTTCTATGGGCCCACCTGCGATTCGATCGATGTGATGCCAGGCCCCTTCCGTTTGCCGGAGGATGTCCGCGAGGGCGATCATGTGGAGATTGGGATGCTGGGCGCCTATGGCGTCGCCATGACCACGCGCTTCAATGGTTTTGGCGATCTGGAGACGGTGGAAGCCGGCGACGCCCCCATGGCCTCGATGTTCGGCCTCGCGCCCCGGTCCATTCCGGCCGAGCGGACCGAATCCACTGTGATCCGCCTGTCACGCGCCCGGGGTAAGAAGCGTCGGCGCAGATAGCGCCGCGCTAGCATTTCGGTTAGCGCGAATGCACGCGATCCGCCGCCCGGCCTTGGCTGACGGCGGCCTCACCTGTTTTGATGATCTCGTCTCAAGGAATGATCGCCATGAACGCGCCCGTCGCCAACACCAAGGCCGAGCTGCTCTCGGACATCGTCGAGCATGTGGACGTCGCCGCCTATGACGCGCGGCCGGTGATCGACGCCATGCGCAAGATGAGCTTCACCTCTAGAGACACGGCGAGAGCGGCGGACATTCTCTCGATGGCCATCGAGGATCCGACCTGCTCGGTCTGGGTGACCCTGGCGGGCTCCACGAGCGCCGGGGGTTGCATGCATGTCTATCGTGACATGCTGACCTACGGCATGGCGGATGTGATCGTGGCCACCGGCGCCTCGATCATCGATATGGATTTCTTCGAGGCCCTGGGCTTCAAGCATTATCAGGCCAAGGCCAGCGTCGACGATCGCGACCTGCGCGCGCTCTATATCGACCGGATTTACGATACCTATATCGACGAGGAAGAGCTTCAGGCCTGCGACCACGCCATCAAGGCCATCGCCGACGGGCTTGAGCCGCGTGCCTATTCCTCACGGGAATTCATCCATGAGATCGGCCGCTGGCTGGCGGCGGGAAACGCCAAGAAGCCGAAGAGCCTGATCCAGACAGCCTTCGAGGAGGGGTGCCCAATCTTCTGCCCCGCCTTTACCGACAGCTCTGCGGGTTTTGGTCTGGTCAAGCATCAGGTGGAGCGCATCAAGGCCGGCCTGCCCTATATGACCATCGATTCCGTGGCCGATTTTCGCGAGCTCACCGACGTGAAGATCGCCGCCGGGACCACGGGCCTCTTCATGGTAGGGGGCGGCGTGCCCAAGAATTTCGCCCAGGACACCGTGGTCTGCGCCGAGATCCTGGGCGTCGAGGCGGAGATGCACAAATATGCGGTGCAGATCACCGTGGCCGATGTGCGCGATGGCGCCTGCTCCTCCTCCACGCTCAAGGAGGCCTGTTCGTGGGGCAAGGTGGACGTCACATTCGAACAGATGGTCTTCGCCGAGGCCACCACCGTGACACCCCTGATCGTTTCTGACGCCTATCATCGCGGGGGCTGGCGCCAGCGGGAGAAGCGCCGGTTCGCGAAGCTCTTTTCGGCCAAAGACAGCGTGTGAAGGCCCGGAGGAGCGGGGGCGTCTCGCCCGCGGTTTGCTTGCCAGCTTACGGTTCGTCATCATGGTTAAGGCGCGGGCGAGACGCCCACGCTCCGAAGAGATAAGGAACCCCAAGGGGAGCGGGGAAGCTGGCGGGATGGGCGTGGGACGGGCTGCGGCATTCAGATCAGGGCTGTTGGCTCTGGGCGTTCTGGCGCTCTCGGGGGCGGCGGGGGCCTGGGCGCCCACCGGCGGCTATTTGAGCGGCCATGAACCCGACACCGTCGCCGTCGTCCCCCAGGCTCCCACGCCGGGGTCGGTGCGGGACCAGGCGGACCGCGATATCTTCCAGGCGACGCGGGTCCTGGAGGGAACCCCTCGCTGGGCCCTGGCCCAGAACGACGCCAAGATCGACCTGCCCTCGGTGCTGAAGGATTTCAGTTGCGCCGCGGGCGTCAGCCTGACCCCGGAGAACGCCCCCGCCCTTCTCAAGGTGCTGACCGGCATGCTCCCCGACGTGGCCCCCGCCTATAGCCGCCCCAAGGACCTCTACCAGCGGCCCCGTCCCTATCTGCGGGACAAGGGCGATATCTGCCTGCCCGACACGCCGGATCTGCATCAGAGCTATGACTATCCTTCAGGCCACGCCACTTTCGCCTGGACCTGGGGAATGATCCTGGCCGATCTCATGCCCGATCGGGCGGGAGCCATTCTGACCCGAGCCAGGTCCATTGGTGAGAGCCGGGTGGTCTGCGGAGTCCATAGCGCCAGCGCGATCACCGAGGGACGCACGGCCGGATCAACCCTCTTCGCCGTCCTGCAATCGGACCCAGGATTTCAGGCCGACATAGCGAAGGCCCGTGACGAGCTGAACACCCTGCGCGCTTCACATGCCGCGCCGGCCCCCAATTCGGAGATCTGCGCCGCCGAGGGCGCCCTCATCGCAAAGACACCCTGGTGAACGATTTTGCGGGCCTTGAGGTCTGGCGCGGCGGCGTCAACACCTGGGAATGCGATGAGATGGGGCACATGAATGTGCGCTTCTATGTCGCCAAGGCTATGGAGGGGATGGCCGCCATGGCCAGCGCGCTCGGACTCTATGGCGCCTATCATCCCAACGCGGAGGCGACGCTGCTGGTGAAGGACCAGCATATCCGCTTCATGCGGGAGGCCCGGCCCGGGGCGGCGTTGCACATGGTCGGCGGCCTCCTCGACATCAGCGAGACGGAGGTCCGCGTCCTCGAACTGCTGTTCCACTCGGTGAGCGGCGAAGTGGCCGCGAGCTTCCAGACGACCCTGGCCCACGTGACCGCCCGCGACGCCAGGCCCTTCCCGTGGTCCGCGCGCACCCGCGCTCTGGCCGAGGATTTGTTCATCCAAGTCCCGCAGGGCGTCGGACCGCGCAGCCTTGACCTGAAGCCGAGCCAGGGTCGAGCCAGCCTCGCTGAGGCCAAGCGGCTCAATTTGATCACCCTGGGCGCCGGAGCGCTGGGGGGGATCGACTGCGACGTCTTTGGCCGAATGCGCCCGGAACTGATGATCGGACGGATCTCCGACGGTATCCCCACGCTCTCGGCGGCGCTCGGCCCACGCCACGGTCCAGATCACCCCCCGCCCGCGCGCATGGGAGGCGCTGTGCTGGAATATCGCACGGCCTATCTGGCGTGGCCGGGCGCGGGGGATCGCTTCGAGATCAAGTCGGGCCTCTCTGGCGTCGACGAGCGCACCACCCGATATGTCCATTGGATGCTGGACCCCGATTCCGGACGCGCCTGGGGCTCCGTCATGGCTGTTGCGGTGGGACTGGACCTCGATGCCCGGAAGATCGTGCCCGTGGACCCCCAGGCCCGAGAACGCCTTGCGGGCCTGATCCATCCGGAGCTGACCTTTTAGGGCGCTTTGATCGCGGCGGTGAGAACCTCACGAACCACATCGGGGCGTTCCATCGGGAGAAAATGGGTGCTCCCGGCCACGGTCTCCACGCGGACGTTGGGGGCTTCGGCGAAGAGGTCGGGTCCAGGCGTCAGGCGGAAGGTCGAGCCCAGCTCGGCGGTGAGGACGTGGATGGGCGCGGGACAGGCGGCCAAGGCGGCGCGGGAATCATGGCCCTGGGCGCCGTAGTTGGCGGCTTCCCAGGCCGGGGCGCAGGCCAGGGTGAGGCCTCCCTCGGGGTCTTCGGCAAGGCCGGTCTGAAGATAGTCGCGCAAGGTGTCCTCGGGCCAGGTGCGAAAGGCGCCCCGGCCGCGATAGGCGGCGAAGGCCTCCTCGCGACTGGCGAACCGCGCGCGTCGTCGCAGGGCGGCCTGGACCATGGGGGACTCCGCCGCCCCGCCCGGGATGGGCGCCGGGAGAACGACCGGGTCAAACAGCACGAGGCGCCGCGCGCGGGACGAGAGGGCCGCGGCGAGCACGCTCGCCGTGGCGCCCATGGAATGGCCGGAAAGAACAACGCCATTCAGATCCTCGGCTTCTAGCAAGGCCAGGAGATCGTCACGCAGGTCCGCCCAGTCGGTGCGGCCGTCGGGGACAGCGGGCAGGCTCGTGAGCCCATGTCCCCGCTGATCGACCGCCAGGAGTCGGAACTGAATGCCGATCGGGCCAAGGATGGCGCGGTAGGTACCCGCGTTAAAGCCATTGGCGTGGAGAAACACCGCGTCCACGGGGCGCTCGGATGGTCCGAAATCCAAGAGTGACAGCTCGCCCGGGCCCCTGCCCGGCAGGGCGCGACGACGTAGGCGCGGGGTCGGCGTCAGATCATGCGACATCGCCCGTCCGTGGATCAGGGACGAGACCTAATGTCTACTTCTTATCGGACGCGCCCGCTTTCTTCTCAGGCGAACCCGCGCCGGTCGCCATCTGGATCAGGGCGGCGATGCGGTCGGTGGAGTCGGCCACCTGACCCAGCATGGAGAGCGGGGAGGCGCCTGGGCGGACCGCGGCGACCACCTGATTGGCGGCGTTCTGAGCCATTTCCACCGCCGCCTTCTGCGCCACCGCGTAACGCGAGGCCAGGCTATCCTGATAGATGAAACCGTAGGTGGGATAAGTGCTGGAACCGATATCTCGGGTGGGGTCATACCAAACCTTCACCAAGCTCCAGTCGCCCGCTGCTGACACGTCGATAACGGTGACATTCTTTTCAATCTGGCCGCGGGAGCCATCGATCGGCGACCAATTGGCGTGGGTGATCTGGATCACCCGGTCGGTGACCACCTGGCTGACCACCGCCACGTGGCCGAGCCGCATCTTGCCATTGGGCTTAAAGCACAGCACCGCGCCCAGCTTGGGCGTGTAGCCGGTCTGATAGCGACCCACGGCCTGATTCCACCAAGTGTAGGCGTCGCCGAAGATTTGGATTCCCGAAACAAGGCGCGCGAAAGGGACACATTCCCAATACGGATCCGCCACGGCCTGCATGGGGCCAAGGCAGAAAATGAGCGCGGCGAGGAAGGAACCGGCAATGGCCTTCACGCGTATTTTCATCAGAAAAGGTCTCGCCCCCGTGGAGTGAGGTTGTCGGTAACGATGAGACCGACAGATGAAAAGACCGTTTCTCTCCAAGGCGATCAGCGTTTCGTGATCGAATGTGGCGTCTTTGTCGCACCCCCACCTGTGCCCAGGGGCATTTTCCGGCTCACAGCGACAATAGTATCAGACCCGTGACGGCGAGGGACCAACTCGATTCAGTCCGGAGCGACCGCCGATGAGGCGGCCGAAATCTCGTGATGAAGCGACCCAGATCACGTCAAGACCCCGTAAAAGCTCGAAAACCGTACCCGTTCTTTCTTTTCGAGAGCGATATATTGAAGCCGTTCGGCGAAGCGTATTCCTTGATGCCACGAAATATCTTGAGATCCGTCGCGAGAAGATCTTGGCCATAATTCTTAACAGAGGCTAACGGCTTGGCTTGACTGAACAGCGTTTAGCCCCTGAACGGACGTTTAGGTGCGACAATATGTCGCAGCTCGGCACGTTCCGGGCGCCTAATCGTGAGGCGCGCCGGCGCCCCCCCGCATGCGCCGATAGAGCGCATTAAGGGCTTCGACGAAGAGGGAAAAGGCGATGGCGAAATAGACATAGCCCCGGGGGATGTGAAAACCGACGCCGTCGGCCACCAGAGCCACCCCGACCAGGAGCACGAAGGCCAGGGCGAGGATTCTCAGGGTGGGGCGGCTGTGAATGAAATCGCCCGCCGCCTTGGCCGCGAACAGCATGACCAGGGTGGAGGCGACCACCGCGGCGGCCATGACCCGCAGATCGGTGGTCATGCCCACGGCGGTGACCACGCTATCGATGGAAAAAACGATATTGATCAGGCCGATCTGGAGGATCACCGACGGCAGGGCGGCGCCGGCCCGGTGACGCCCGGGCCGAGATGAAACACCGCCGCCCTCCAAAGCGTCCTGAATCTCCATCGTGCCTTTGGCGAGAAGGAACATGCCGCCGACGATCAGAACCACATCCTTGATGGTTATGGCCCGGCCGAGGAGGGTGAAGAGCCGCGCGTCCAGTTTCGTGATCCAGACGAGGCCCGCCAACATGGCGATCCGCAAGGCCATGGCCAGAATTTGGCCGATCCAGCGACCCCTGGGCCTCTGCTTTGGCGCCAAACGCTGAACGGCGAGGGCCAGGAAGATCAGATTGTCGATCCCCAGGACGATCTCGAGGAAGGTCAGGGTGACGAAGGAGGCCAGAACTTCGCCGCTGAAGATCGAAGGCATGGTCAGATCTGTCTCACAGGAAGCTGTAGGGATCGACGTCGAAGGTCAATCGAACAGCGGCGGGGGGCCTAGCCCGGGCGCGCCAAGCCGAGAGAAAGGCCTGGATATCGACCTCTCGCCCGGCGCGGACGAGGAACCGCTTGCGGCGCACACCCCGGATCAGCGCCAAAGGCGCATCGGCCGGGCCATAAACCTCCGCGCCCTCGGCATTGGGCGCCGCCGCCGCGAAGGCCCGGGCGAAGGCGTCAAGGCGCCCGGGATCGCGACTCGCCAGGATCACAGCCGCGAGACGCCCAAAGGGCGGCAGGCCCGCGGCCTGACGTTCAGCGAGTTCGAGGTCGGCGAAGGCGTCGCGATCTTGGGCTGCCAGGGCCTGCATGACGGCATGATCCGGCGCCCAGGTCTGAATAAGCGCCCGGCCAGGCCGCTCCCGCCGGCCCGCCCGGCCTGACACCTGGGTGAGGAGCTGAAACGTGCGTTCGGCGGCTCGAAGGTCTCCGCCCTTGAGGCCCACATCGGCATCCACGACTCCGACCAGGGTGAGGCCCGGGAAATTGTGTCCCTTGGCCGCGGACTGGGTAGCCACCATCACATCATATTCGCCATTGGCCATCGCCGTGATCAGGGCCTGGGCCGACGCAGCGTCTGGGGCGGTGTCCGAGGAAAACACCACGATGCGCGCCTCTGGAAGAAGCTGGCGCGCCTCCTCCTCCACCCGCTCCACGCCCGGACCTATGGAGACCAGGCTCTCCGCCGCCTGGCAGTAGGGGCAGCGGTCGGGTCTTGGCATGGAAAAACCCGTCAGGTGACAGACAAGCCTTTGGCTATAGCGGTGCTCCACCAGCCAGGAGTCGCTATCGGGCGCGCGCAGCCGCTCGCCGCAGGCCTGGCACATGACCAGAGGCGCGTAGCCCCGGCGATTGAGAAACAGGAGGCTCTGCTCGCCCCGGGCCAGGGTCTCGGACATCGCCTGGGCCAGGGGCGCGGAGATCCATTTCCCGGGGCCAGGGGGAAATTCGCGCAGGTCCACGAGGTCCACCTCGGGAAGAACCGCCGCGCCGTGACGGTCGGAGAGCCTCAGCCAATGATAACGACCCATTCGGGCGTTCCAAAGGCTCTCCAGGGAGGGTGTGGCGGAGGCCAGCACCACGGGGCAGGCCTCGATCTTGGCCCGCGCCACGGCGAGGTCGCGGGCGTGATAGATGAATCCGTCCTCCTGCTTGTAGGCGCCGTCGTGTTCCTCATCGACCACGATCAGGGCGAGCTCCCGAAACGGCAGGAAGAGGGCGGAGCGCGCGCCGACCACGATCCGCGCCTCGCCTCTCGCCACGGCCTCCCAGGTCAGGCGCCGCCGGGGGCCCGCCACGCCGGAGTGCCACTCATAAGGCGGGGCCCCAAACCGCGCAGCGAAACGCTGGATGACCGCCCCGGTCAGGGCGATCTCCGGCAGGAGGATGAGGACCTGGGCGGTGGGCGAGCGCGTTAGCGCCTGGGCCGCCACCTCCATGTAGACCTCTGTCTTGCCCGATCCGGTGACCCCATCGAGGAGGGCCACGGAAAAGGCGGCTGCGTCCACGAGCCGTTTCAGGACCTCCGCGCCCGCGGCTTGGCTAGGATTGAGCGCGGCGCCGGGAAGGCCCGGATCAGGGGGCGCGGGCGTCGGCGCCGGGGCGAGCACCACCCGCAGGGCGCCAGCGGCGATCAGGCCCTGGATGACGGCTGAGGAAGCCCCCGCGGCCTGGGCGAGATCGGCGCGGCTGAGCGGCGAAACCGCGGCGGCCAGAACCTTGGCCCGTCTCGGCGTCATCCGCGCGGGGTCAGCGCCAGTGGCGACCACGAGCTCCGGTGGCTTAGGAGGTGGGGAGCCGAGACCCCTTAAGGCCATGGCCAGGGCGGCGCCGGGCGCATCGGCGGCATAGCGTGCCGCCCACTGGATAAAGGCGAGCGTCGCCGGTGGAAGGGGTGGGGCGGCGATTCGGCTGGCGAGAGGCCGCAGGGGGCGATTGACGCCCGCCGCGTCGCGCAGGGCGAGCACGACGCCGGCCACATCCCGAGGGCCCAGGGGCGCGCGCACGATATCGCCCACACTCAAACCCATCCCCTCGGGCTCGGCATAATCATAGGGCTCGGGCAGGGGCAGGGGTATCAGCACCACCGCGACCCGGCCCGGCGGCGAGGCGACGTCGGTCGCGGTCACCAAAGCCCGTGTGGGCGCCTCAGCGTGATTTTTGAGGATCATGCCCTTCACATCGACCGGGATCATGGCCGGAGCAACCCCGCTTTAACCTTCCTCACGGCTTGATAGGGACCTCAACCTCAAAGACCGTGGAAAAGCTCGCGTGCCAAAACCCTCACTTCGCGACCCCGCGCTCATCGCCGCGCCGGCGGCGACGCTGGAAGATGACGCGCTGCGTAACTTGCTGCGCGAGCGGGCTGACTGGCTGCGCCAAGAGACGGCGCTCATGGCCGAACTCGGCCTGAGGCCGGATGTGGCCAATTTGGTGGATTTCGGCCCCATTGCCCTTTCCCGCGTCAGCGAAGCCCATCGCCGGGAATCGGGCGAACGCCGTCGTCTGGAGGCTGTCGCGAGGGCCAACTACGCCGCTCAGGCCCAGACCCACGCCGCCGTCATCGACCTCCTCGAAGCTCAGAGCCTCGCGGACCTAGCTAGGCGGATCGACGAGCTGGCGCGACAGCGATTTGGGCTCGCCGCGGGCGCCATCGCCGTAGAAGACCTGGAATCGCCCCCGCACGGCTGGGTCGCTCTGGTGGAGGGTCAGGTTGACCTGATCCTTGGCTCTCACAAGCTCGCACGCCTGGGCCATTGCCCCACGGCCGCCGGCCTTTTCGGGACTTTGGCCCCGGAAATCGGCAGCGCGGCCCTTCTGCGTCTTTCCATGTGGACGCCGTCCCGTCAGGGCGTGATCGCCTTCGGCGCCGCGGATCCGGCCGCTTTCAGTCCTGAAATGGGGGCGGAGTTGGTCACATTCCTGGCCCGGGTGGTGGAGCGGACGGCGGAGCGCTGGCCGTCTCCGTGAGCGAGATCGACGCCTCTGACGGCGCCTTGAACGCGTGGCTCCTTCATCTGACCCGCGAGCGGCGCGCGAGCCCGCGGACCGTGGAGGCCTATGGCGCCTGTGTCGGAGCTTTCCTGAGCTTTCTTGGCGGCCATCGGGGCGAGAGCCTACCCTTGAGCGCGATGAGCACGGTCACGGCCGCGGAGGTTCGCGCCTATCTGGCGTTCCGCAGGTCGGGCGAACGCCCTCTCTCGCCCCGCTCGGTGTCCCAGGCGCTGTCGGCCATTCGCGCCTTTTTCCGCTATCTCGACCGGCGCCTCGACACGCCCAATGACGCCGTGGCGCGGGTGCGGGGCCCCCGCATCAAACCAGGCGTGCCCCGACCGGTTTCAGAAGTTCAGGCCCGGGACATGATCGATCTGGCCGGAGAGCGCGAGGCGGCGCCGGCCTGGGTCAGCCTGCGGGACCAGGCCATTCTCACACTTCTCTGGGGATGTGGCCTGCGGATCTCGGAGGCCTTGTCCCTGAAGGGCGCGGACGCCCCACTGGCGGACTCTCTGCGCATCACCGGCAAGGGTGGCAAGACGCGGCTGGTTCCCGTTCTGCCGGCGGTGCGCGAGGCCGTCGACGCCTATCTTGCCGCCGCGCCCTTCAAGCCGGGGCCTGACCAGCCGCTCTTCCGCGCCATCCGCGGGGGCCCTGAGCGCCCACGCCAGGTTCAGGCCATGACCCAGAAACTACGCGGCGCCCTTGGGCTTCCCGACCGGGCCACGCCCCACGCCCTGCGCCACGCCTTCGCCACCCATCTGCTGGGCGCCGGCGCCGATCTGCGGGCGATTCAGGAACTGTTGGGCCACGCCTCCCTCAGCACAACCCAGCGCTATGCGGCGGTGGACGCGGCGCGGCTCATGGCCGCCTACGCAGAGGCTCATCCGAGGGCTTAAGAGCCGAGATTAGGGCTGCCTAGCGTAGATCAGAATGTTCCCTGCGTTCGCCGATCATAGTACCCAAGCTTTGCCTTTCCCTGGGGGCTTAAATGGAAATTCACAAACCAAAAGCCGCCCATAGCTGGCGCGAGTTCCTGATCGAGATCGGAACCATTACGTGCGGGATCCTCATCGCGCTCGGGCTGGAACAGGGCATCGAGGCGTTGCATTGGCACGACGCGGTCTCCGCCGCTCGGGAGGCCCTGCAGCAGGAAATTGCCCGCAACAACGGCTATTTCGCGGACCGAGTGGCGGTTTCGCCCTGCATTGACCAGCATATCGCGCAGGTCTCATCGCTGATTGAATCGGCAGCCGTGGCGGGGCGCACGCCCAAGGTCGAAGGCGTCGCCCTGGCCGTGGCCCATTTCTTGGATACCAGCGAGTGGGAGGCGCAGAAGGCGGCGCAGACCCTGGTCCACTTTCCTCCGAAAGAGCGCTCATGGCTGTCCGCCTATTATCGCCAGGTCGATGACATCGCCGCCTGGCGTGATGAGGAGCGAGCGGCTTGGGACGGAATTGCCGTCCTCGACGGGCCGCCGAAGCGCGTGTCCGACGCGGACATTGCCGGCTTGCGGGTCCGGCTGGAGCAGGTCCGCCATCTTGAGCGCCTCATGAAAGGCGCCGCTTCGCGCGAAATAGACGCGGGCCGTCTCTTCGGGGTCGCCCCGAGGCCCGCGGACGCGGACTGGAAACGCGCCGCCTGCGGGGATCTTCACACCTTCTCCTAAAATCGTTTGCGGGCATCGGCCTTGCGGGCCAATTGACTATGGCTCAGGCGCACGTTGCGAAGGCGCCTTTAGGGAAGGACTAGTCATGTCAGACAGCAAGATCGCGATCGTGACCGGCGGGAGCCGGGGGATCGGGCGCAATACGGTTCTTTGCCTCGCGGGGCGCGGGGTGCGTTCGATTTTCACCTATCACGCCAACCGGGCCGAAGCGGACAAGGTTGTGGCCCTGGCGGAAGAGGCTGGCGCGAAAGCTATCGCCCTGCCTCTCGATGTGGGTCAGGCGGGCGATTTCGGAAGCTTCGCCGATGCGGTGCGCGGGGCCCTGGCGACGCTGGGGGCCGAGCG
>Ga0116227_10011348_pt1 | contig 15003 bp, 5 predicted proteins | sample S1TSphgellanicum_FD_89693 | JGI IMG/M metagenome (GOLD analysis project Ga0116227, IMG submission 89693) | Host-associated microbial communities from peat moss isolated from Minnesota, USA - S1T2_Fb - Sphagnum magellanicum MG | ecosystem: Host-associated > Plants > Peat moss > Unclassified... | reverse complement strand
TGCAATCTCATGAGCAAGATTGAGCAAGAGGAAAGGAGCCATCACATCCTGCAACATAGAACTTGCTAAATCTGATCATGATAATACTAGAATCTAGAAATTTTCTTTATCCAATGCTAGAGGAGAGCTCCTGAAGCCAACAGAGGCTGGTGTATGCATTGGAAGCTTTGAGCTCAATGGAGCATTGGGTTGTTGAGGTTTTTTCTCCCAGCTCACCGTCTGAATTGGAGGAGCTGATGGTCCCTTATTCTGGTGCTGCTGATTCAAGGGATTGAGAACCGCACGCCTTGCAATGAAGCCTGATGATAAAGAGTTTAGATTATTATCCCCAGTGCTGAAAGATCTTGCTTCAGCTGCCACTGCAACGCTTAATTCGGTGTGTGGCTTCTTTCGCACCTGAACACAAAACTTCTGTTTGTTTCAATCTACGTTGATGATACACACTATTAACGGGCAGCTACCGTTACGGCTGCCATATTGGCATGTGAATCGGGCGGCTGTGGCTGCGACCGAGATTCCATCAGGACCAACAGCTACCGTTGCGGCTGCCATATTGGCATGTGAATCGGGCGGCTGTGGCCACGGTCGAGATTTCATCAGGACCAAAACGGCTCAGCTGCGGTTGGATGCCGTCGGATGCTTGAACAGCATTGATGCAAAGGATATGTTTGGCCATTACAAGAATTAAGAGTTGAATTTCAAATTCCCAAAGACACTAACATCATCATTATTGATGAAATGTCAATGATGACGAGTACATTGTTGCAAAACATTGAAACTAGAGTATGGCAAATTGAGAATGATATAAGTGAACCATATCATTTTAAATTAGTCATTTTGGTGGGTGATCATGCATAACTTCTAGCAATATGTCATTGCCATTTATTAGACACAAAAAATTATTGCCGAAAGCATTATGTTTATAATGCAATTGATTAGAATTCTACAATGTATCATACTTTGGAAACTTCAATAAGACATATTGAAGATCTAGAATATTGTTTTTTTTTAACATAATCCGTTATCAAGCACCAACGAAAGAAGAAATTTCATTAGTTTTGAAAATTGTTATATTTATGAAGAACTAGTAGAACAATACATTGATGAAAAAATAACAATACTTTGTGCACACATCATAAGGACATTGATTATTACAACGATTTGATTCTTCACAAGAAATTTCCAGTTGACCAAATTTATGTTATTCAATTGGAGACAAATGCAAGGAATGTTGAACACATTCAATCTTGGGTGAATAATAAAAGATTCAATCACATGCAGCATGTTGCATTGGGAACATTGGTTATGTTAACTAAAAACATTGATTTAAAAGTTGGTGCTACAAATGGAACCACTCAAATCATAACAAAGTTGGAGTTCGATTTAGAAGATAATGTTTGTAGCATTTCTGTTGCACTCAATCCATTAGGATATGTGCAAATAGTTTGGAAAAAATCAATTCAAAACAAATATGATTCTCAAAGACATTTTTATAAAACATCATCTCCTTTAATGTTAGATTATGCAATTATAGGGCATAAATCCCCAAGGTGCAACAATATCATCCAAAGTGATGATACATATTCATGAATCTTTTGCATGGGGATTAGTGTATGTAATGCTATCTAGAGTCACAAGTCAAAGAAATTTGAAAATTGTTAACAATCTTCAACCCTCAGACATACAACCTATGTTGCCATGGTTTTTAGAAAATGTGAACATTGTTGTAAATTGAAATACTAACACATGTATCATTGTAATCTAGTATGCATTATGTGCAATTCTTTTGATTAGTTTTACCAATCTCCTTTCCATTCAATGTGCAAATTAGGCACAATTTTCTAGGTTCAAATCCTAGGTTGAGTTAAACTTTTAAAATTTTAAAGATGTCATTTCTTTCAAAAATACCACACATATACCAAATTTTATACTTACATTTTTAATTTACATCTTTGATATATGAAAATTTTAATAAATATTGATAGTTAATTACATTTGTTGTTAAGACATATTTGTAATTTGGTAAAAACATTTCAATAATTGATACATACACAATTGAAATCTAATATGTTAACAATTAGTATGAAATGCTTTTACAAAATTGGCATCAAGGTTAGATAATATTATGCACATTTATCATGTATTCTAACTACATGCCTTTCATGTTGACAACTTGTGCCCTTCTACAACTATTTGTCAATTTTATTTTTCTAAGAATACAAAATTTCAAATTTAATAGCTTTCCTTGTGTCATTACGACCTTGGTTTCATTAACCATTGGAAGAAAACAAACAAACAACCTTCCTACATGTATATATATATTTTATAATTCATTTGAACTTTTATTTTCTCATGATTGTTTCAAAATATAGATTTTTAAAGAATTAATATGAGATGTACCCACATCTAATTAAAATCAATAATAGGCAATCCAAATTCCAATGAGTGTTAATTGGATTTTGGTGTTTTAATTTCTGAAACCAATCACAATATCAAAACACACATTACTTTTATAATCATTACACACCTTATAGAATCTTGTTTTTTTATAAAAAAATGAATTGAGATGCCCTTCGCCCACTTTACATTGTTTATTATATTTATTGAACACTAATTTAAAAAGGTTTTAAAACAAAATTTTGTTTTGTTCCTTCTTGCATACATTGCACATCCAATTTACTAGGTAGAAAAAAGAAAAAAAATGATCCAACAATTGAAAGGGGAAAAGTATGAATACCCTCCATAAAATTGGGCATTAGGGCTACCTCCATTCTAGGTCCTAGAAGGGACCAACTACTTTACTATTGTTTATGAAGTTTTTGAAAAGATAAAATTGGAGGGAAAATTTTTGTGCTCCCTCCCCTTCATAATTACTACCCCTAAAATTTCCTAAACCCAACAATCAAAAGAGATCATCTTTTTTTTAAAAATCATCTCTTCGAAGGTTTTGAAGCTTTTGGCACTAAAGTTGTTTGTTAATAATTCAATTTATTGTTAGATTTTTTCACAAGGTTTTTTTTTGTCATGAAAGGTTATTCAAGTGATGGAGAATACTCACAATCACAAGTGTAACATCAAAATTTCCAAGAGATGATGATGAAATAAAATGAAAAACAAGAAAACAAGAAAGGAAAAACACAATGATGAGAGAAAAACAAATAAATAAGAGATGAATAATACTAGGTCAAGGCAATCACATTTCCAAAAAAAGCTTTACAAAAATCATGTGGTTTGATCTATGGTCCAAATTAGGTTTACACTACAAACAAAGGCCATTTAGCCCTAGCCCTTGGGCTTTCTTGGAATTTCATCAAAAAAGTGGGCTACCATGAAGTTCTACATGCCATGGGCTAAGCACTCTAGTGCAAACTACTTGTTAAATGGCAAAATCTTACTAGATAACTAGTAGTTTAACCCCTTTTCTTTTGTTAAAGGGAATCTTGAGAAATAATATCAAATTAAATCATGTAAATTGTACATTGTGATCAATCATTCCTTTGCACAAATTTTGTCAGTTTTTTTGAAAAAAATTTGAGAAAAGTTGATTATCTTTTTCTAGTTGCAAATTCAACTAATTTTGCTCATTTAAAAAAAAAATCACACAAAATTTGATATCACAAAATTAAAAAAATAAAATCTTGCCTATGATTTGATGCAGGCATAAGAAACCATTGGCTCCACCTTTTGCATTAGTAATGCCTTTATCACCCCTTCATCACCTAATTATTTCACTTGATGCTTCAACATTTTTGGATGGCTAGGGTTACTCTACTAGTAATTAGTTTAAAATTTACTTTTCCCATTTGATTTATTGCCATTTTGCTAGGAAAAAAAAATTGTCACCACTTCTTCTTTGTTGTTATATTGGTGGAAGTAGTGATTTTGTTGACCATTGAATTTTTGCTGAATTTGATTTGAAAAAAAGGATTTCAACTTAAGCAAAGGATTATTCATGGGAAAATGGCCCCAATTTTCTAGATTTTTGGTTTTGCAAATCACTAGCAACTTACGATAAGTCCCAATAAGTAATTGAGAATAAAAATTCCTTTCTTTTCATTTTCATCTTTGGTATGTAACCAAAATTTGGATAATTTTTTTCCTAGTTGATCATCACTTGGCTACATGACAAATTAGCAAAACAAACACTAGTTGGGATTTGGGAACATCCTTAGGACATTTCTATTTGACAAAGACACTAGTGTAATCAATCCAATGTAAAATATCAAACTATAATTACTTGCCAATAAAAAACTTAACATCTCATGACTTAATAAAAAGAAATCATACAAAATTCATTCATTCATAATTTGTACATTTCATGCATTGATATTGTACATTGAAAACACATTTGACACATAGATTTAAAAGAAGATGCAAAATTTGTATTACATTTGTTCATTCATAGGTTTGTACTTCATTCATCAACACATTTCTCTGTGTATCAAATGTGTTTTGAACGCATGAAATTCATGTGTAAAATACACAAACCTATGAATGAATGAACTTCACATGGTTTTCATTATTAATTCGTCACATGTTAAATTTGTGATATGTGTCTCCAATTTGGAGAGTTAAGTGCTTTAATTTGGAAGATAACCATGTGGATTTAAGGTTTGTTGACAAAGCTGTAAAAGGTATATCCATGGCCAAATCTTATATTAAATGGTTGGGATCAATAGGGATCTTCATGACCCATGTTTATGTTTTTAACCTTCTATTCCACTCAAAACAAGGCTCAAAGTTGAAAGTGTCCACGTGATAAATCATAAAATTATAATTTTTTCTTTTAACAACTAAAGAAAATAATTTGAAAGCAAATGAATAGTTACATAATACAACTAGGTTGTTGGGTATACTCTCCCCATGAACTTCACAAGTTCATCGTTTTGTGTCTTGCATGGTTTGTTGTTTTGAACCATCTCATTCATGTTATGATGTTTTGCACACACACATATATATATGTGTGTGTGTGTGTGTGTGTGTGTGTGTGTGTTTTGCATGGGATTCAAACCCACCATCATAAGGAAATAAGATCTAATTATTAGTTTTAACCTACTTCATGTTGTTGAAAAAAATTGCATCAGATTTTGTATTTATTTTTAACTTTTTAAGTTTTTAAACAAACCTTATGACAAAATTGTGTAAAACATCATAAAGTTTTTTCTAACATGCCCTTCGACGTTCAATGGGGAAATGTTCAGTGTTTTCCCTTGTTGGAGGTTTTAAAGTAAAATAAATAACTATTGATGAAAGCTTGCTAATCGTCAACAAAACACCCCAAAAAAAGGAGAACAATATAAAAAGGAAGGAGCCAAGTCTAGGCAAAAAAAAGAAACCACAAACCAATGTAGACCACAAGGGCAACATGAACAAATCAAGTATTCAAACCCCCTGAATTGCAAGGAACATATGAGATAAGGAGAATGAGAGGAACACCTAAAAGAACACTTAGACTTGGAAAACCCTCACTTGCAATAATAGCACGCCTCAAAATAAAGGCCGCATGTGTTTGTTACAATGCCATCGACATTCTTTGCTTGTAAAATGAATGTAAAACCAAAATATGAGGGTCTCCAAAGTCCTTCATGTTTCATGCCATGTTGGCACATCGGTGAAAAAAATCATTGGCATGTTAATGCAAACACCCAAAGACCTCTATGGCTAAAAGAAGAAATTGGTCCATTAGTATTGATTGCAAAAAAGGTCGTCTTTAACATACACTACAATTGTAATGGCAACCCCATGAAATAAAGTTGCCCATGAAACCAAATGTACTCAAATGGGGTTAGGGATGATGATGTCAACCAATGTTCACACACCATCCATCAAACCCACAATATCGACCCATCAATGTGTAAAACAAAAAGTAGGTGGTAGAAGAACGTGAATCTATTCACATAAAATATGAAATCCCACATCCCTCATGATAGATGCAAAGGCATCCACACCCAACATCATGGGAAGTTGTCTTCTCCCCACCATGGGTGCAATAAAAAAAATGGATCCAAAAGTTGACCACAAATGCAATGTGACAAACCAAAGGTTAAGTGATGGGGGAGGCCCAACTAAATGCACAACATAGTGGAAATAACTTTAAAAATCAATCAATAAAAAGAAATCATTGGGCAAGCAAACAACCATGCACCTAAACTTGGCCCCACACAAGATTTCAAATGTGCCCTATGTGAATCAAAAGGCAAATCAAAGATGTTAAAAAAAAGATGGTCATGCAATTTCTCTAAAATATTTTTTTAAAGTGGATTTGTTTTTCTCTCTACCAATTGCTTGAAAGGGGGTATGCATGCCACCATCGCTAGGGGAAAAAGCTTTTGTGTTAACCTCAAATTGGCTTGGAAGGACAATGAACTTAAATTATTTATTCCTATCATTTCTAATAAGAATGAACAAAAGTTCAACAAGAACTTAATGGTAATGATGAGGGCAATTAGAGCCCAACACCTTGTATAAGCTGCTAGAACAATACCTTCTAATAAATGATGTTTAACCCTCAATTAAAAATGGCAAATTCAAGAGGTAAGCTAGAACGGGCCTAAACTTCAAGCATTTGTAAGGCTGGACAAGCAACCCCACATAAACCAACTGGAAGAAAAAATGATTGAAAATAAGGGGAAGAACATGGGCAAGGCTTAAAATGGGTGTCACCAACCAAGGAAAGGAAAAAATAACAAGGAAAAATGCTCAAAAAATTATGCAAAAAAAATAAAATGAAAAAATGCAAAAAAGGGGCCTTACAAGGGGGTCACCCTAATGCATGCCCGTAGATGAAAGGATGATAAACACATTTGAAGGGGATTGATGACTACAAATAAAGGAAGTTAAAAGGAACACAAGGGAAAAGTTGAAACAATTAGCTTCTTTATCATGACCCTAACTTTGGGCTCACGACCAAAGTAAGGGCTTACAAAGGTGTGGGTCAAAAGTGAAGCCTAAAAGTCACATTTCATGTTTTTAGGAATGTAGGAGAATGTGAAGGAATGAACCCACACACTCCCAAGTGGGCTCCCACTTTGGGAATTGGAATTTCGATGGACTCTCGAATTTTCGGAGGGCAATTGCAAGGGTCAAAACTCATTGGATTGAAGAGTTCCTTATATTATTACAAAGATCTTGGAACATAGATGTTTAAACTGGGCTTACATGACCCATTTGAGTGAAAACATAAATTATGGCCAAAAGAAATGTCGCGATTCTAGCTTTGGGCTCGCAATCAAAGCAAAAGGGTTACACGGTTGTAGGCCAAAATGAAGCCTGGGAATCAAGGCAAAAAGGTCACAAGGGTGCGGGCCAAGAAGAAGCCCGAGAATGATATCACATACTTCTGGGAGTGTAAGAAAGTGTGAGGGAATATGAGGGAGTGAACCCTCACACTCCCAAGGCAACTCCCACTTTGGGAGATGGAGTCCTGATGGACTCCCGAAACTTTAGAGAGCAATTTCAAGGGGTCAAAACTCAATAGCTTATGGTGTTCTTTATATCATTAAAAAACTCTCAAAACGTAGATGCTTAAAATGGGCTCGCATTACTCATTTGGACATCTGAAACACAAGTTATGGCCAAAAGAAGGGCCGAAAGTCAAACTGCCAATTTGACTCCTGACCAAAAAAAGTCAGGAATCGACCCAATTTACTTAGCTACAGAGGGCGTGTGACATACTGTTGAAAAGCCCTCAATGAAAGTTACAACTTTGCTTTAGACCACATCTCAATCCAAGGTCTACTCGCAAAATTATGGGGCTCCAAAGTCGTAGGAGTCCCAACTAGCGCAATTTCGGGACTCCCACTCGGGAGTCCCCGGGAGAGAAAAACCATTTGGATGTAGGCTTTGTGGCCAGCCACAGAGTATACTATAAGGGGGAAGGTGGTGGCTTCCCCCAAGTCCGGGCCATGGTGAGTCTAGTGTGTCCATATTGCCTGTGGCTCATCCTAACACCAAAGGTGTTCCAACTATGCACTAACCACTTTGTGTGGGTTGTGTGCAAGCCCGTGTGAGTGAGTGAAGCTTGTCAACTCTTCCTAGTCTCAAGTTGGAACTCCAATACGCCCTTTTACCCTTCAAAGTGTTGTGAACTAGGGAGCGTGCCCCGACTCCTCCCTCTTCCATTGTCTTCTACTTGGACTCACATTTGAGTCCTTCAAGGAGTTGGAAGTGCATTAAGAAGGGTCGAGAATCAAATTACCAATTTGACTCTTGACCACTAAAAATAGGGAATCGCCCTGATTTATTTGCGTTTAGGTGACGTGCTACATATCATTAAAAAACTCTCGATGAAGACTACAAATTTGCTTTAGACTTCACCTCAATCGAAGGTTTGCACAAAAATTATGGGCTTCAAAAATCGTGGGAGTCCTAATTTTGGGAATTTCGAGACTCCCAACTTGGGAGTCTCGAGACAAAGTGACATCTGGGTGCAAGCCCCATGGCCAAACACATAAAATACTATAAGGGGGAAGGTGGTGGCTTCCCTCAAGTCTGGACTGTGGTGAGTCTTATGAGTTCATGTTTGTCCATGGTTCGTCCGTGCACCAAAAATGTTCCAATTATGCATTAACCAACTACCTGTTTGGTTTGTGCAAGTCCATGTGAATAATTGACCCGTTTATCATTCGTCCTAATCCCCATCTTGGAGTTCTAGCATGTTTTTCTACCCTCAAAGTGCTACAAAGTAGGGAACGTATCTCAACTCCTTATCCTTTCGTTGTTTTCACCTTTAGACTCGTAGTTGAACCTATCAAGGAGTTTGGGGGGTGCATCATTTTTACTATTCAAAATTCTATAAAAAATGACCTTACACAAGATGATGTTGGAAGTGTTTGCTCCATCCACTTTAAACACCACTAAATTGGGTTGGACATCCAAAACATATCAAATACCATGGAACAATAATTTGTAACCACCCTTAACTGCCACACTAAATTGATGCAATGATAGGTGAAAAGAGAACACATCATGAAATTGTAACCATAAAGCCCTGCTAACTAGTCGATAAAGTGCTTCACCCATTGTAATTGGCTAAATGCCACCTAAAGGTTTAGCTAAAACCAGAAACTTAACAACACCAAGAATTTCGGCCTCAAATTATGGGATGTGGCTAGTGGCCACATGGGAACTCAACTAGTGAAATTGAATGGAACCACTAGTTGAATCTTTGAGGTTGAAATAATTCCAAAATGTTTGAAGACCATGCCTAATAGACTGTTAGTTGACAAATGGGACATGTGCAAGAAAAGAATCCATGGAAAGTTCCACATCTTTGTTTAGCTAAAAATCCAACAAGGAGTATAGATAGGGAAAATTTGAATCCAAAGGATGGAGGGCTTGTAACATTCAAATCATTTTTAATGATGTTAAATTGAAGTAAAAGGGGTGAAAGCCCTAACCACATGTGCAAACTCCCCATCACACATGAGGGCTAAGCTTTGTCATAATTGAAATACAAGGGGCACAACCAAAGCAAAAATTGAAAAAGGTAAGGATTTTAACGAAGCTCAATCTAGAAATAAAGTCATCGCAAGTGCACAAGCTTGAAAAAAATGCTCTACCTAAAGTTGTTACTAGTCCCCAGACAAAATCTATCAAAGGCATATTGTCCTAATCTCCTTATGCCCAATTGTTCCATCACAAGGAAGAAGGAAAAGACACCATTGAAGGAACAATAAGAATAGGTGTTCAAACATGATGAAAAATGGACACATTGGCTTAAACAAAAAATGGGTGGAAGCCCAAGAATTGAAAGAGGTAGGGCCTCCATCAAGAAGCCCACCTACCCTAGGAAAACCCACAAGCTAAAAAACCAAATAAAAAAGCGCAATTTACGCTAAAAAGCGCTAAAAAACCACCCAAGGGGTAGCCCCACCTTAAATAAATAAATAAATAAATAACCAAACCTTTGTTACATAATGTAGGGCACATCCACTAGACATGGCATCTACCCAATTGTGTATTTCATTAGTTTGGACATTTTGCTCTATTCCCCTTCAAGTTTCAATCAATTCAAGATATAGTCTTGATTGTGTACCACAACTATCTGAACTTCATTATTCACTTCAAACAAATGTGACTTAACTAGTGTTCCTTCAAACCCTTTCAAATGTAAAAGAAGGAACATCAAAAAACCCTCTTGAAGATTTTACATTCCTTCACAACAATGACAAGCAATAGGAACCCTAACTCTATTTCTTATGTGATGTTCTAGCACCCACCAATAGTGGCCAACCTTGTAGGATTTGGCGCCTCTAAACCACAACCTTCGTGAACAACACTTTTCTTCGTTGTTTAGTTTGGTTTCTACTTTAAAAGCAATTGGTGTTGTGCACATGGTAGCTCCACTTTGCTATGCCCACTATCACCATTCACTCCTTATATGCATTCCTACTATTCTCCATTCACGCATGAGAATTTTTCACTTGTTTCTTTTGTTTCAACTAGTTACATCACAAATATTTATTGAATGAATAACCCATCTTACAAGATTCCACCCTACATGATTATATATTGTATGGCACTTGCCACTTGCATCTAAAATCTAGATAATGGACAAGTTTTTAAATCTATGTGTTGGGGAATTTGATTTTTGGAGGTGCTTGACCAACTAAGATTTAACCTAGGTTGGTGCTTCCTCCTTTAATAGTTGAAGTAATATATATATGCATAATTACACCATTTAAAACATCTTTAATAACAAGAAAAGTACGTAAATGTCTTAGAGGGGACACTTAGTGCAAAGTTTGGGATATACGTGTGTCAAATGACCATTTTTAGGGGGGGGTGTTAGATAATTGTCCAACATATTTTTTATCACCCTATTATTATCTAACTTTCTAATATGTACATATTAAAGCCACCCTATATTATAATTAAATTGATTATTTGAATAAAATGTACCCTATTTTTTAACTAATTAACTTATAATTTTACCCAACAACCAATATATTGCACCCTATATTTTTACTCATGTATCTTTTACTTTTTTTTTACTAGTGTCCCCCTAGGGATAAATGGTAAACTTTGGATCAAGTCAATGCCACAATGGTATGAAAATGGGTTTTAGAAATTCACTTAGGAACTATGCCATATATAGGTGTAAAAAAACCTCAAAAAGGAAAATGATTGCTAATTAGTTGTCAATCATAATGATTAATCACAGATTAATTAAATTTTTGATTGGTTGGCCATAATGATTGACAAATGTGTGACATTAAAATGTTCCTTCAATGTATTGTTTATTGGTGGACAAAAGGAAAAGATTTACCATTAAGTTTGAATGTGATAAATAATGATAATGCCCCAAATTCAATGCATCATTAATGATGTTCTTAAAAATTACAAGTGTGTCAAATCTAGAAAAGCATCTTTGAAAAGGACATGAAATTTATGACTTAAAATTTGCAAATTACCAATCATCCTCATTTAGCAACAATAATATGTGAATTTAAAAATTGAAAATACCTATTGTCTCCATACAACAACAACACCTTATAAACCTTGTTAGTTGAATTAATTTGTTTGGTTCAATTAATGGTATACAGTGCACAACCACCAAAGGATACCAACAGCCACCAATGCACCATGAAAGATGGATAACAAATGGTCAAAAAATAATTTTCTATTGGATTCCAATTTCTCAACTAACCATGGTGGTGAACTCAATTGTTGTTTTTACTACAATAATGTTATTAGTAGTTAGGCTATAAAGCTAGCCATTACCTATGTCTAAACCATATACTTATTTAATAGTCACCTATTGGGAACTAGTTCCTTTTAGGGATCCAATAAGGTGTGTTACCTAGTTGGAAACAACACATTGTAATAATTAAACCCTATGTAAATTCCAACACAAAAAACCTCATTCAATTTTGAGTTACTATCTAAGAGATTTCAAGTGTCAAAATAGTGAAACATCCACAAGGCTATTATTTTGGAAACAAAAAAAAACTAATCTACCACACCTATATTTTCAAGGGGCAAGTCTTAGAGTAGTTACCTAACATAGATAAGAATGTCCTTTAACAAAGGACATTCTATTCCAAGGTATTGTGATGGGGTTATGCCCTTAACAAGTTGTTACTATAATCCTAACATTGGAGGCCTTTTGACCAAGATGAAACATTACTAGATAGAGTAACTCCAACAACTCCATACACCTAAGTGTCACATACTTCAATAATGAGAATAACACACAAAAATGAAGGTATAACCTTTTTTTTTGTGTTCACTTGTTTCACAACCACATGGTACAAAGCTACTAAACACTACAATAGCTTATACCACTATTGTAGTCCTTATTTAAGTCTAATCTACACACACACATAGCCACACTCATTATATAGCTATTGGAAATATATTATTGTAACTTAGTATCACTATTTCAACATTATTCAAGTTTGATCTATTCTATCACACAAACATGACTCTATCCAAAAATTCAAACATGCAAATTTATCTATCCAACTCCTAACTCCGTTTTCCTTTCACTCACAAAACAACACCTTACATAGTCAAAGAAATACCTTACCTACCTCCTACAAAAGTTTCAATAAAAACCTAATGACCAAGAAATCCTCCAAAATCAACCACTTGATCCTACTTTACTAGCTAAACTCAAACCAGTTAACTTCACTTAACACATTCTTTTGAAACATAACTGAAATGGTGGAGGCAAATCAACCTCCACCTAAATCAGTGGAATGAATAGTTTTTCAACCACTCCCATCTACTATCAATAACTCTGGATTATTAGATTGTTACAATAAATAGTGAAATCCAACCTTAACCTTTGATACGATAATCTAGACCTTTACACAATGGATTACCAAGGTGAAACTAGATATTAACTCAGTTTAGGGTTCATCCACAACTAAATCAAAAGGGGCATCCAATGATGACACATTGGTGGGGTTGCTAGCCTGTTCTTGACTTGTGAAATTTCACCGAAAAGCAATTCTTTTAAAAAAAATTTAAAATGAATGGATTTTTGGAAAGTTTCAACCCTCAAAATTGAGGGAAAAAGGTAAAAATCACCAGATTTTGTATATTTGGTTTTTAGTGTGTAACTATCAACATAGAAGGTTGATATAAAAATTTGCACTTCATATCTGGATTATAGCTGAATTTGGCTAAATCTTCCTAGGTATGATCACCATTTTTTCTATATCTTCTATCAATGGATGATCCCCACCTTAATCTACATAAACTTATTAAAAAATATACACACCGATGGAGGCTGACTTAATCTGGTCCTCTACAGCATGTTCAACATTTTGCAGTATTCATTTGTCTCACATACTTTCCGTGGACATTTTGCATAGATAAATTTGAGAGAATACTTGCTTGTTGTGCAGCTAAAGTCGTATGGGTACTTTGCATTCCTTGGTCACAGTTGAAAAATACTTATGTGTCCTACAAATTTCCTGAAGTTGATCCACAAAAGGGGAGTGTTTGAAATATTGAACAACAATGGCAAATGTCCATGATATTCTTAACACATGATATAGATAGGAGTTAGGAAGGTGGTATATATACATAGGCCTTGGGTGAACCAGCAAATACACTTGTACCATGGTAAAACCCCTGAATTTTTTTTTCTATGTTGCTTAGAACCTTGCTAATTATGCTGACCTAAATTAAATACAAGTCTTTGAGTCCAAATTTAACATTTCCTGGTTGAGAGAGTGATGCAAGCCGCAACAAAGAGAGGATGGATGATAGTTAGTGAAGAAACAGTTTTCTCTTGGGTTCCAGTTCCCAAGCTAACGATCATGGTTAGCTCAGTTGCTTTTCCACTACCTACCAACAACCTGAGTGTTGGGTTAATAGGTACTAAAACAACCCCTACCTATGTATAAACTGTAAGCCATCTCCTTCGCTGATATTCACCGATTTCCCTACCTATCTGATTACATAGAGGACCTACTTCTCCCAGAATCGGTTACTGCAGTGAAACCAGAATTAACGCAGATGAGGTTCATCTACAACTGCGTCATAACAAGCATCCATTGGATGTGCTGGTTCACTCTGGCCCATTTAATTCCAGGGTTAAATATGGCCACCGAAAGCCCTCAATGAGGTTCCAGCCAAGAGAATAGTCGGCAACAAAAGCTGAGGTTGGGACCAACCATATCAGAGAATCATTGGTAACAAAAGTTTGTTGGTTTGACAACAACGAAGTTGGGCATGTTTCTATACTGGGGAGGTTAGCATCCATCACCATTGTCAACAAGGAACCGTGTTCAAGACATTTATTGTTTCAACCATATCAGAGAATCATTGGTAACAAAAGTTTATTGGTTTGACAACAGTGAAGTTGGGCATGTTTCTATACTGGGGAGGTTAGCATCCATCACCATTGTCAACAAGGAACCGTGTTCAAGACATTTATTGTTTCAACCATATCAGAGAGTCATTGGTAACAAAAGTTTGTTGGTTTGACAACAATGAAGTTGGGCATGTTTCTATACTGGGGAGGTTAACATCCATCACCATTGTCAACAAGGAACCGTGTTCAAGACATTTATTGTTTCAACCATATCAGAGAATCATTGGTAACAAAAGTTTGTTGGTTTGACAACAATGAAGTTGGGCATGTTTCTATACTGGGGAGGTTAGGATCCATCACCATTGTCAACAAGGAACCGTGTTCAAGTCATTTCTTCTTTCCTTTATTCTCTCCTAGCCTTGTGTGAACCAGCATCTACACTGGTAGCAGCCTTTTTTTCTTGCGCAAAATTGTGTTAAAAATAAAAATATTTTTATTGTGTATTCCCCTTTTTTTTGGGGAAAACATACTCCAAAATCTGATTTTTTTATTAAAAAATCCCCCCCCCCCCCCCCGAGCCCCCCAAAGTTCGGTAGTTGTGTGTATGTTTGTTGGTTTTGTTTTTTTTTTTTTTTTTTTTTTTTTTTTTTGGGGTCAAACCCCAGGCGGGGTAACGTGCTACCACCTCACTGTCGACTGGCGTGCTCGAGCAGTGGGTGGAATATCACGCC
>Ga0116227_10011347_pt1 | contig 15004 bp, 8 predicted proteins | sample S1TSphgellanicum_FD_89693 | JGI IMG/M metagenome (GOLD analysis project Ga0116227, IMG submission 89693) | Host-associated microbial communities from peat moss isolated from Minnesota, USA - S1T2_Fb - Sphagnum magellanicum MG | ecosystem: Host-associated > Plants > Peat moss > Unclassified... | reverse complement strand
GGTCACGCCGTACGCCGGCCAGTTGTATCTCTACGACCCGGTCGCGCTGTGCTGCCCGCAGGTGCCGCTCGATTCGAGTTCGCGCAACGAACTCGCCAAGATCCGCTACAACTTCACGCCCACGACGTCGCTGACGTTCACGTACGTCGGCGGCCAAATTCGCGGCTCGGCGTTCGCCGCCGACCTCTACTACTATCCGGCCTACTTCTTCGGTCCGCCGGCCGGGTACACGGGCTCGCTCCCGAACAACGCCGACCTCTTCGACGACTCTCAGGGCGATAGCGCTCTCGATACGAACGCCAACTTGTACTCGGCCGATTTCCGCACGGCGCTCGGCCCGGTCACGTTCAACGCGCGCTACTACGTCGCCGCCGTCGACACGGCCAACCTCAACTACGGCGACGGCCCCACACCGGGCAGCGGCACGTTCGTCGGTACGCTCTACGGTGGCGTGCCGCTCGGATCCGATCAGAATCCGACCATCTTCAACGGTGTGCCCGACACGACCGTCACGCTGCTCAACCAGTACGTCGGCGTGCGCACCTACGATAAGCTCAACGGCTTCACGGCCGAAGCCGACCTGCCCGTCGCGAACAACGTCTACAGCATCTCCTACGACACCGTGTCGACGAAGAGCAGCGCCAACACGATCGGCAGCACGGATACGCCGATCAACGTGCCGGTGGGTTCCGGTCAGACGTTCCAAACGATCATGGCGCGCGGCCAATTCCAACTGCTTCCCAACCTCGCGGCGACGCTCAGCAACTACGCGACGAGCTACACCGACCACTACTCGCAAGACTTCGGCGTAACGTTCCAAGACTCGTCGCACTCCTACGACGCCCCGCGACTCTCGTTCTCGTTCCGCCCGTCCCAGAACACGGCCGTTCGCGCGGCGACCGGCTGGTCGATCGCACCGCCGTACATCAACCTGCTCACGAACAGCACGGCCGGCCCCGATCGCCAGCCCGCGACCTACTTCACCGTCACCAACAACGCCGGCGATGTCCAACCGGAAACGGCGTTCGGCTTCGACCTCGGTGTCGATCAGCGGCTGGCCGCGAACACGATCGTCTCCGCGGACGTGTACCAGACGACGTTGCACAACCAGTTTCTCTCCACGACCTCGCTCTCGTCGACGCCGTATGTGCTCGCCGCGAACAACGAGTATGCCTCGCCCGCGGGCAACTACCCGTTGTACGTGACGCAGACGGCGAACCTCGGTCACTCACGCTATGAGGGTATCGAACTCTCGCTGCACCGTGCGCCGCCGGTGGGCCTCGGTTACAAGATCCAGGGCTCGCTGCAACGCGCATACGCCTACGATCTCCCGCCGGGCTTCTACGATACGGCGGCGGGTCCGGACACGGCCAACCTCGGCATTCTCCCGAACGAGAACTTCCAAGGCGCGGGTCAGGGCTACAACAGCCTCTCGAACGCGCGCGTCCCCTACTCGCAAGGGTATGCCGAGATCAACCGTCGCGGACGCAACGGCTCGTATGCGCTGCTCGGCGTGACGTACTACGGCCCGAACAACTCCTACAACGAGCCCCCGTTCGGTGTCGTCAACGGCAGCTTCAACCAGCCGCTGTGGAAGCACGCCTCACTGCTCTTGGCGGTCACCAACATCACCAGCGCCTACTCGGATTTCCGCTTCAACATCTACGGCGGTATTCCGACGCCGCTCGTGAACGGACAACTCGGCTTGACGAGCGGCAACGTCATCGGGCCGAGCACGGCGAGTCTTACGCTCCACGTCGATCTCTAGGCTCGTCCACACCGCTTCCCCCACGCGATCGACCCCGTCGGACCATCTGGTGTCCGGCGGGGTCGGCGCTTTTTTCGAGAAAGACATGCTCATGCGATCACTCGTGAAATTCGGTTCGATTCTCCTGGCGATCGTCGTTGCAGCGTCCACGCCGGCATTCGCGGCGGGCAACGACGGTATCAACGCATTCCTCACCCAGACCGCATACGATTGGAACCACGGCAATCTGGATGCGTTCATGCGCGGCTACGAGAACGCGCCGACGACGCTCTACATCAGTTCCACCAAAGTCATCCACGGCTATGCCGCCATCCGGGCTCGCTACGCATCGCACTACGGGAGCAGCATGGGTGTGCTCAGCTTCTCCGATCTGACGACGCGCATGCTCGGCCCCGACTATGCGGTGGTCGTCGCGCACTGGCATCTGGCGATGACGAACGGAACGCACCCGACCGGCATCTTCTCACTCGTGCTCCATCACGCGTCGAGCGGCTGGCACATCATCGACGACCATACGCCGTAAGGTCAGCGCACCGGAACGACGACGTTGATGAAGAGCATCCGCGGTTGGAGCGCGAGCGCTTCGGTCGCGGCGGTGCCCGTCTCGGCGGCGTAGTTCGACGCCGTCGCGTACGCGTTGAGCGCGAGCGGAACGCCGGAATTCTCGAGCGACTCGACGTCCGTCCACTGATTGAAGAGGTTGGTGATGCCGGCCGAGAGGCGCACCGGGCCGAGCGGCGCGCTCAGCCCGATGTCGCTGTAATTGTAGGCCGGCAATGACTTCGTGTTGTTGGCCGAGACGGTGTTGACGTCGAACCGCGCCTCGAGCCGCGGGAGCACGCGGGCATCGAGCGCGACCGTGAACGTCTGCAGGGGAACGCGCGGGAGCTGCGCGCCGGGAATGTAGGTGAGGTTCTTCTGGAGCAATTGCGTCACGCCGCTGACGAGCGACGTCGAGGTCACCGCATAGTCCTCGTCCACGAAGACGCGCGGATTGACGCGAACGCGACCGTTCAGCATGATGCCGCGCGTGCGCAACTGTCCGAGGTTGGCCGTTTCCGTGATGACCGTCGTCGCGCCGCCCACGCCGCAATACGCATCGAGCGCCGTCGTCAGGCCGCTCACCACGCTCGACGCGATCGCAAACGGTGGACGCTGCAGATCGATCGGCACGGTGATGCCGCTGAAGATCTTGTCGTAGACGTTCTCGTTGAACACGGTGGCTTGAATCTGCGTGTCGGCCCAGAAGCGATGACCGTAGCCCACTTCCTCGTCGACGCCGCGCTCGGGCTTGAGGATCGACGAGGGCGCACTGCCGACCGAGAACGAGGAGCATGCCGGCTTGCCGCCGCCGCCCGAACCGATGATCGACTGCACCGCATTCGACGGCACGAACGGCTGATTGAGATAGTTGGCCGTCGGCTCGGTCGTCGACGCGCCGACCGACGCGCGCACGACATCCCGCGCGTCGGGCGTGAAGACGAACGCGAGTCGCGGATTGACCGAGAACGTGGTGGTGGCCGATGCGTGGAGGAACGAGGCGTTGCCGTAGATGGTCAGCGGGAGCGACGGCAGACGATACGTATCGCGGACGTACGGGCCCCAGTAGAACGCGTTCGAATTGCCGACCGTCAGCGCCCCGACATCGTCGGTGCTGAGCGAATCCGACGCGTTGTTGTACTCGACGCCGATCGTCGCGTCGTTGTGGCGGCCGAGAAACGATTCGGCGATGTGCCCGCCGCTGGTGAGATAGAGCGAGTTCTTGGAGGAGCCGCCGGTGCCGCTCACTTGGACGTACGGGAACGTCGTGCCGCCGGCGCTCGCCGTACCGACGTAATCCGGCAATCCATCGGTGCGACTCTGGATCACGCGATACCGGTTGCTATCGAGATCGAGTTCGAACTGACGATTCGATGCGGTCGAGGTGAGATTGAGATGATCGTCGTTGAGCCCGATCGTCTGATAGGCGGGTCCCGCGCCAGCCGGCCCCGCGGCATCGGTTGCGTATTCGGCCGGCGTGACGCAGCCGCCGGGAGCGCCGCCGTCGGGCAGACCGTTCGGCCCCGTCCCCCACGGCACGCCGTAGCTGTTGACCGCCTGGAACTCACCGGCCGGACACGGATCGGTCGCGGTTTTCTTCTTGAGGAGCTTGTTTGCCGCCGCGAGCTCGTACCCGACGGTCTGATCGTCCTGATCGCCGTTGCCGGTCTTGTTCTCCCAATACGTGGAGCTGAAGCTCGTGAACGTGAGCGCCGTCGCGGGCGAGAGCTCGTAGCGCAGCTTCGCGAGCAGCGTGCGCGAAACGGCTGCGGAATCGACCGTGTACGTCGCCGCGTCGACGATCGCCGGCTCGCTCGACGAGGGATCCCACGAGACGGCGGGATCGTACGTCGTGGCGTCGTGCAGCGGGCCGTCCTCGCCGTACACACCGGCGGCTGCGGCGTAGCCGAGCCGGCCCGACGTGCCCGTCACCTGCGCGTTCGTGCCGAGCCGATCGTCGCTGCCGCCGATCTGACTCACGCTCGCGGCAAACGCACGCGTCGGCGCGATCGTCTGCGCGTTGATCACGCCGCCGACCGCATTCACGCCGAGCGCGTCAGCGCCGCCCGTGCCGTAGATGACGCTGTACGACGAGATCCCGGTCAGCGGTGAAATCTGGAAGTTGAAGCCGCCCGAGGCACCGGAGGCGAGCGGATGACCGTCGAGCGTCGTGACGGTTTCCGCCGCACCCAACCCGCGAATGTCGAGCGGAACGTCGTCGCCGAGCGCTCCGGTATCGCCGGTAATCGAGTTCGAGACCCCCGGCAACTGCCGCAGCGCGTCGGCGGCGCGATAGTATCCGTTATCGGCAAGCGTCTCGGTCGAGAGCGTGCGCGAGATCGTGCTCGACCCCTGGAGTGAATTGCTCGCGCGCGTCGCGCTGTGACCGATCACCGTTCCGCTCTGGGCGTTCGAGATCACGTTGACGCTGAGCGTCACGTGCGCCGTCTCGCCGCCGGCCAGCACGATGTCGTCGGACTCGGCCGTCTGATACCCCTCGCGTGAAAGACGGAGCCGGTAGATCGCCGGCGCCAACCCTGCAAGGTGAAACGCGCCGTGCGCGTCCGTCTGCGCGGTGCTCGCGGTCCCGCTGACGACGACGAGCGCACCCGGCAGCGGGAGCCCGGATTGCGCATCGGCGACGATGCCGTCGATCGCCGCCGCGGCCTGCGCTCGCGCGGGCACCATCGACCCGATCATCAGGCCAATCGCGGCGAGCACACACGCGGCGCGAGCCCCGCTCGGGCGGCGCGTACGGATCGAGCGAATCATCGACGTTCTCCTGAAGTCAGTCGCCGGATGCGACGAGGCGGAAGGCGTGTGTTTGCGGCGTCTGGAGTTCCGACTCGACGACGTACCCGTCGTAGCCGGCGAGCGGGCCGTCGACGACGTGGACGCGGTACTCGGCGTTGCCGGGGTCGCTCGCGAAGCCTTCGTACGTGACATGCGAGGTCGATCCGAACGACTGACCGTCGTCGTCGTCCTGATCGGAGAAGAGCGCTTGTGCGCTGCCGTCGGCGGCGGTCGCGGCGACGAGCAGCGGCGTCCCGACCGGCGGTACGGGCCGAAGCGTCTCCTCGGCGATCACCCAACCGAGCAGTCCGTGCGCGTCGGCGATCGCAACGGCATGCTTGCCGTCGACGACGGTGCCGTCGATCTGCGTGACGGTCACGAGATCGCCGGCGGCGACGCGACGCGGCGACGGACCGCGCTGCGCGGCCCGCGCGGCTTGCGCCGACGGAAAGACCGTCGTGCGCTCGGGCTCGAGCGCGTTCGACGCCGCGAGGCGCGCCGACGCACCCACGCGCAGCACGAGCCACGGCGGAACGTCGGGCGCGTGCGCGCACGCGGCGAGCGGCACGAGAGCGAGCAGCAGCGCCGCACGGTAGCGGCGCACGACCGGGACGCGCAGTGTTACTTCACGTACGGCAGCGAGCTCGTGGCTTCGGCCGTAATCCCGATGTTCACCGTATAGCCGACGAAGAGCACGCCTTGCATCAAGCGATCGTCGGTGATGCCGAAGTCGCGCCGGTCGATGGTGAGCGAGCCCTCGTAGCCGACGCGCGTCCCGCCGCTGTCGGGGATGTGCCCGAGCACGTCGACCGGGAAGCTGACGCGTTTGGTGATGTTCTTGATCGTGAGATCGCCGGTCAGTTGGAAGCGGTTCGGCCCGAGCGGCGCGACCGACGTGCTGTGGAACGTCATGTACGGATACTCGAGCGTGTCGAAATACGTCGCCGAGCGCAGGTCGGCGTCGCGCGTGTGGTTGTCGGTGTCGAGATGCTCGACGTTGAGTTCCGCATCGACACTCGTCGGGATGAGCGACGTGCCGGCCGTCGTGATGCGCATGTCGCGAATCGGGAAGTGTCCCCACACCTTCGAGAGCACCATGTGCGCGACGGTGAACTCGGCGCGCGAGTGAACGAGGTCGGGAATCCACGTCACCGTCGGTTGCGCCGCCGCTGCCGGCGCCATGGGCGCCAGCAGCAGCGCAAGTATTCCGCCGAGCGCGCACGCGCGCATCAGCCGGTCAGTTGTCCGCATCTTCATCATCGGGATCATCCTCGTCTCCGCTCGTTCCGTCGTCGGCATCGAACCACTTCTGCGACGGCGGCGGATTCCACGCCCAACGCGAGCTGCGCGGCAGATCGCCGGCCGCGAGCGCGTAGTCCCACAGCACCCGGTTGAGCAGATTCGGATCGTTCTCGTCGGGCACGTCGAAGCGCATCGACTCGGAGATCGTCGCGTCGATCGCTTGCGGCGGGTTGCGCTCGGTGAGGCTCACCTCGTTCGGGCGCGAATCATACGCGACCAGATCCGGCGTCGACGTGAAGATCGACGCCATCACCTTGCCGCTCGCGTCGTATTCGGTCATCGGTTTCAAGCCGAGCAGCAGTTCCATCGTGCGCAGCAACCCGCTCATCGAGTACGGCGTGTGATCGACGGCATGGCGCTTGATGTAGCCGCCCGCAGCGATGAGGTACGAGCGCTCGGAGCTGACGTGATCGGGTCCGTTCTGCGCGTCGTCTTCGGTCGTGAAGATGACGGTGTCTTTCCAGAAGCGGCTATGCGAGAGCACGTCGACCATCTTGCCGACGTAGTAGTCGTTGATCGCCACGAACGCGTTCGGCGTGAACTGATACGGCTGCGTGCCCCACGTGTGATCGCCGCTGAACGGCATCACCTCGAGCGCCGGCAAGTTGCCGTTCTTCTCGTACGTGCGAAACTCGGCCAGCCATTGCTTGTACACGGCTTCGTCTTGGAAGACGCGGTCCTGATCGTTCTGGATCAACGGCGCGGCATACGGCGCCGCGAGCGCATCGACCCAACTGCTCGGCATGTTGTAGAGCCGCACCGAGCGACCCGCCCGCAGCGCGTCGTCCCAGAGCGTGCCGCCCGGCGCCGCCGACGCGGGCTCGTTGTCGGCGGCCTCGGGATACGGTTGCGCGCCGTACGCAGACGGCCACGTGCGCTGGTTGACGTCGGTCGCGTACGCGTCGAAGCCGAACTCCCAGCCCGGTGCGCTCACTTCACCCTCGAGGCGATAGTTGTCGAGCAGCACAAACTGATCGACGAGCGCGTGAACGTTCGGCGTAATGCGCTTGCCGAACATCGCGAGTTGCGGGTCGCCGTTGCCGCGCGGATCGTCGCCGAGCACCTGATCGTAGGTGCGGTTCTCCTTGAGCAGATAGATCACGTGCTTCACCGGCGGCAGATGCGGTGCATCGCCCGCCCGGCAGACGTACCGATCGCGTAACGCGCGCAGACCGGCCACGTCGTCGACGCGCGCGAGGTCCACGCGTTCGAGCAGTCCCGGCTCGAGGCTCGCGATGTAGTCGCGCATGCCGAAGCGGCTCGTGACATAGCCGATCGCGGACGGCGCCGTCTGCGGATTGGCCTGCAGCATCCGCTCCCAGGTCGCATCGTCGATCGTCCACGCCGTCGCGTAGTGCGGATTTGCGGTCACGCCGCGGCCCTTGCCGTCGAGCACGTAGAGCGACTTCTCGTCCGGGGAGAGCAGCGCGTCGGTCGGATAGACGCCCGTCGGGATCGCGCCCGCGACGGTGCCGCCGGTGCCGTTGCCGGTCAGGCTCACGCGCAGGACGTTGTCCTCGTCGGCGTTCGCGACGTAGAGCGTGCGTTCGTCGCGCGTGAGCGCGAGCGCGTTCGGCGTCGCACCGACCGTGACGCCGGGCAGCATGCCGACGTCGATCGTGCCGACGACGCGCGCGGCGTTCGGGTCGATCACCGCCACGCTATTCGTCGCGGCCGCGGCGACGTAGACGAGGCCGTGCTGCGGCGCGAGCGCGAGCGCAAGGGGATGCGCGGGCGTGGCGACGTTCGCCACCACGGCCGGCTGATCGAGATCGATCACCGAGAGCATGTTCGCGTGCCACGCGGTGACGAACGCGAGCCGCCCATCGGGCGCGAGGATCATCGACGATGGCGAGCCGGGCAGCGGAACCGTCCATCGCACGCTGACGTTTTGGCGGACATCGTTGCGCGCGGGCAGCGTGATCCGTTCGAGCACGTAGCCGGCAGCCGCCGCGGGCTTCGCCGATACACCGGTGGGATTCCCCGGCAGCGTGCTCGCCGGTGCGCTGCGTTGCACGCGCGCCGCGACGAGGATGTCGCCGTCGGGCAGCGAGCGCAACACCGTCTGATAGAGGCCCTTGACGTTGACGCGCCAGCCCTCACCGAGTTTCCCCGTCGCGGGATCGAAGTCGATGCTCGTCAACTCGCCGTCGGCACCGGCGATGCGAATCGACGTGCCGTCGTTCGAGAAGTCGATCGCACTGTACCCGTCATGGACCGCAGCGCGCGCGACGAGCTTGCCCGTTGCGAGGTCGACGATCGCGATGCCGTGCAGATCGAAGCCGCCGTGCAGGATCGCAAGCCACTTGCCGCTCGGATCGACGACCTCGCGCAACGGCAACGATGCGCCGAGCTCGGTGACCGCACCCGAGGTGACGATCGGGTCGCCGTGTGCGGTCGTCGCGAGCGGGACCGCCGCGGGAACGGCCGCTGCGTGCCCGGTGAAAAAGAGACAGAGCAGCGCCGTAGCGCCGCTCTTGGTGATGTGTCTCATCCGTTGCCTCTCATCGATATTGGAGTGCGAACTCGACGACGCTCGGGCCGACCGTCAGGTACGGTGCGAACGCGTATTGACCGTTGGCTTCCGGCACCGGCACACCGGCCACGGCCGGTACCTGCGCGGCGTAGCCGCCGGTGAACGGGCTCGTGTAGAGGTTGCCGATGTTGTCCCACGTGGCTTGTGCCGCGATGTGCGGACCGAACTGCTGGTGCACGCTCATGTTGAGCAAGAAGAACGCCGGTTGGTGGAAGGTGTTGTAGTGACCGTAGTACGTTCCACCGAAGCGGACGAAGCTGTTGTACTTGCCCCAGTGGTAGCTGACCTCACCGTAGCCGCCCGAGTAGGGCGCGATCGAGAAGTCCGAGCCGATGACGCCGCTCGGGCCGCCCGTGCCGCCACCGTTGTTGAAGTTCGAGTTCGCGACGATGCCGAGGTTCTGGCAGCCGACGCCCGTCGAGCTGCAACTCGTGTAGCCGGGGAGTACGTAGAAGTTCGCCGGCAGATCGTAGGCGTACGCGCGCTCGAGGTAGCCCTGCGCGACGAAGCCGAAGCCCTTCGTCACGTCGCGTCGCACCGCGAGTTCGATGCCTTCGTAACGCGAGTGGCCGAGATTCTGCAGCGACGTATCGAGCAGCGGCGCTGAACCGTAGTTGTTGCCCGTGCTGTCGATGCCGTTGTACGTACCGACGACCGAATCGTGCGTGAAGAACTGGTTCTGCAGGTTGGTGAGGTACGCATCGGCTTTGATGCTGATCCCGACGCTCGGGAAGCGCAGATCGGAACCGATGTCGTAGCCCCACGACGTTTCCGGCTTCAGACCGGTCGGAGCGATGGCCTGCGTGTACTCGCCGTACGTGCTGTTGAAGGTCGGGAGCGACGCACCGCCCGCGGCGAGTGCGAGAATCGGCAGCGGCACGATCGAGCCGCCCGTCGAGAAGCGCAGCGACGTGTCGTTGTTGAGGCGGAAGGCGAACGCGACGCGCGGCGCCATGTCGTAGTTGTAATTATTGGTGAACGTGTTGGCGTAGTTTTGGATCGCGAGCGCGGTCGGGAACGCCGCGATGACGTTCGGCGCGTACGTGACCCAGTTCCACAGCGGGCCGGGTGGCGTCGAGCTCTTCGCGGGATTGGCTTGCGCCGCGAGCGAGACGGCCGTTTCCGTCGGTCCCACGCCCAGCGGGCTCAGGTAGTTGTCGTATTGGTTGTAGTAGAGGCTTCCGAGCGCGGTCAGCTTGCCAGATTGCACCGTCGACGTCAGCCGGAACTCGTTGTTGGTCTGTTTGAGCAGGTTGTAGTGTTCGGCCGGCTCTTGCAGCGCGGCCTCGGCCCAGATGCCGTCGATCGTGTTCGCCGTGCCTTGTTCCGGCTGCACGACGCTCTGCGTCCACGAGAGAGCAACGCTGTTCTGGCCGAGTGGAATGCGATAGTCGGCGAGCCAGTCGTGCATGTGCTCGTACTCGTCGTTCTCGTAGATCGCGTACTCTTCGAATTGCACCGTTTGGCCGTTGAAGACCATCTCGTCCGAGCCTGCGTTCGGCGCCGTGGCGACCGACGCGTACGAGGGCGGAAGTCCGTTCACGAAGGGGACGAGCGGAATCGTTCCCCAGACTTGTGAGGTGATCGGGCTATTCGGAGCGGGCTCGTACCAGTCGTTCATCTGGTAGAGCGAGAGATAGCCGACATGGAAGTACCCGGGGCCGACCTTGCCGCGGATGTTCGCTTCCACCGTGTTCTGCCAACGCGTCGTGAAGGCGTCGTCGACGGAGTACCATGGCGCGTTGATCGTGGTGCCATACGGAATGCTGCCGTTGTACCCGGCGCTCAGCAGCGGTTCGAACACGCCGCCGAACAGCGTCGGACCGCGATAGCCGCCTTCTTCGAGCTTGAACAACGTGCCCGAATACAACAGGTCGGCGGTGATGGCGCTCGGGCTGTCCTCCGGCGTCACGTGGTAGACGAGTTTGCCGTATTCGCTCCACTCGTCGGTCTTGCTGAGCGGCGTGCGGCAGCAGAACACGTACGGCGATTCGTACTGATATTCGGTCGGGTTGGTGTGCACGGTCGTCGTGTTGCCCATGCAGCCGTCGTTCGGTTTGTAGCCGGTGGGGTTGGTGCAACCCGGATAGAGATAGCTCTGGCCGTTGTACGTGATGACCCACACGTCGTTGTAGTTGCCGCCCTGCACCCAGTCGCTCGGGTACCCGCCGTGCGCGCTGAAGACGCCGGGTGAGTTCGTCGACTCGTAGCCGAGCGCGTAGCCGAGGCGGCCGTTGAGCACGGTGCCGGTCGCGCGCGCTTTCCACAGCGAACCGCCGAGCCCGTCGGTGTTCGCGTCGAGCGAGAGTTTCGGTTTGAGCGTCGGGTCGAGCGAACGATAGTTGATCGTGCCGCCGACGGCGCCGTTGATCGTCGTGCTGTCGGCGCCGGGGCCCTTGATGATGTCGATGCCGCCGAGCCCGACGGTCGTCATCAGTCCGGCATTGAAGCCGGAACCGGGGTCGGCCGTGAGGAGCGGAAAGCCGTCGTACGTTTGGGCGGTCTCGTACGAGAACGCGCCGCGCACCTGCGGATTGAGCCACGCATCCTGGAGCATGCCGAGACCACTGTAGTAACTACCCGTCGCCGTGACGGTGCTGACGCCCGGGATTTCGTCGAGCATCTTGCCCAAGTTGTCGGGACGGCCCTGATCGTCGAAGTCTTGCGTGACGAGCGTGTTCACCGACGCGGGCGTCGTGTTGAATTGGCTCCGCTCGACCGTGGTCTGCGCTCGGCCGATCGTTTGATAGCGCGTCGCCGCGAGTGGCGTCAGGCTCACGTTCGCAACGACGCCGGCGCCGCTGACGACCAGCGACGGTTGCGTCGCGGTTTGGAAGCCTTGCATCGTGACGGTGACCCGATACACACCCGGGGGAAGGTGGAGATCGTACGATCCGGTGGCGTCGGTCGTCGCCGACACGCTGACGGGGCCCCGCGCTTCGACGATTGCGCCGCCGACGGGATTGCCGTCGGCGCCGTGCACGACACCGCGAATGTCGCTCGCCGCCATCGGCGAGGCCGCGGGAGCAGCGGCAGCAACGGGAACGCTGCCGGTATCCTGCGCCCACGCTTGCGCACTCGTCGAGGCGCACAGAATCAGACCACAGGCCAATGCCCTGAGCCGGGATCGCACGAAGAACCTCCACCAGAGAGAATAGCCCGCAGCGTCTACGCTGCGTGCTCCACATCGTTAGATCAACGCGTCACGAACCGACCGCCGCACCCAAGCCGGAGCGCGTGACGCGCGTCGCATGTAGCGTCGGACCCGGACATTAGCGGAGCATCAACCGCGCGTTATCCGTGCCTTAAGTATGTTTCTATCTCGCCGCGCGAAGCGCAGGCAGAAAACTTCTCGCGTGTGCGCTCGACCGTGCATCGCTTGACTTCTATGCGATCTGCATATATGCTTGTTGCATAGAAGGGTGGTGAGGCGATGAGCCGTTCCGACGAAGCAGCGTTTTTGGCAGCCTACGATGCGTCCGCGTTCGCGAAGCCGTCGGTAACCGTCGACGTGGTGCTCATCGGCATCCAGGCCGGCGCGCTGCGCGCGCTGGTACTCCGCCGCACCGACCATCCCGATCGCGGCACCTGGGCGCTCCCGGGTGGCTTCGTGCGCGTCGACGAGTCGTTGGATGATGCCGCCGCTCGGGTGCTCGCGGAAAAGGCGGGGCTCGAGAACGTCTATCTCGAGCAACTCTACACGTTCGGCCGGCCCGACCGCGATCCGCGCATGCGCATCATCAGCGTCGCCTACTACGCGCTGGTCGATCGTGCGCGGCTCGAACGCATCGCGGCGGGCGAGAACGCGCAACTCACCACGATTGCGGTGCCGTGGGACGGCGAAGCGGGCGGACCCGTCGATCTGCTCGACGATCTCGGCGATCCGGTCGAGGTCGCGTTCGATCATCGCGACATCGTCGGCATGGCCGTCAAGCGGCTGCGCGGCAAGTTGAACTACGCGCCGGTCGGCTACGCGCTGTTGCCGCCCGAATTCACGCTCCTGCAACTGCAGCACGTGCACGAGATCATTCTCGGCACGCGTGTCAACAAAGATTCGTTTCGCCGTCGCATGCTCGCCTCACGTGAGCTCGAGCCCACCGGCGCGCAAGAAGACGGCGTCGATTACCGACCCGCGGCGCTCTATCGCCGCACGCTTCAAGGAGAAGCCGATGGCTGACATTCAACGCTTTCCCTTCGTCCGCCACGTGCGGTCGAATCCGAACGCCTACATCTTGCACTATCGTCGCGGCAACGTCGTCCGCTCGGCGCCGGGCATCGCCTTCTGGGCGTGGCCGCTCTCCGATAGCGTCGTCGAAGTGCCGACCGACGATCGCGACCTCACGCTCGTGATTCACGGCCGCAGCGCCGATTATCAGGAAGTGACCGTGCAGGGCATCGTCACCTATCGCACGGCCGATCCCGCACGCCTCGCCGGTCGCGTCGACTTCTCGCTCGATCTCGCGAGCGGAACGTATGTGAGCGAGCCGATCACGCGCGTCGAAGTCTTGCTCTCGCAGTTGGCGCAAGAGGAAGTGCTGCGTTACCTGGCTCGCACGCCGATCCGCGAGTTGCTCAGCGACGGGATCACGCGCTTGCGCGGGGCGGTCGACGCTGCGCTCGCGACGGCGCCGCAGTTGCCCGAATTCGGCCTCGTCGTGAGCGGCGTGCGCATCACCGGCATCCGGCCGAATCCCGATCTCGAGAAAGCGATCGAAGCACCCGTGCGCGAGCGCATCAAGCAAGAATCCGACGAGGCGGCCTTCTCACGGCGCGCGCTCGCGGTCGAGAAAGAGCGCGCGATCGCCGAGAACGAACTGCAAAGCCGCATCGAACTCGCGCGCCGCGAACAACAGTTGATCGAACAAGAAGGCGCGAACGCGCAACGGCGCGCCACCGATGCGGCCGCCAGCTCCGGCATCGATGCTGCGGCCGAAGCAGCTCGCATCGAGACAATCGAGGGCGCACGCCAACGCGTCGAGTCGAATCGGCTTGCCGCGTTCCAAGCGCTCTCCGCCCCCGCGCTCGCAACCGTCGCCGCGACCGCCTTCGCCGAACACCTCACGTCGATCGACACTCTCCAGATCACGCCCGACCTCCTCAGCTCGATCAGCAACGCGTTTCTCGCCGGAAGAGCGGAAGCGAAGGTCTGACCATGGCGCCCGTTCTCGCGCCGCGCGCCGTGATCGTCACGCGCGCGACGGATCTCGAGTTGCTCGTGGCGGAGCACGGCACGCGCGAGCAGGCACGCTTCATGACGCACGATCGGCCCGGTTGGTTCGACGAAGCGGTGCGCCGCGACGGCCTCCAACGCGGCGCCGTGGCGAGCGTGGAGAAGGCGTTGCCGCAAGCGTGGCGTCGTGCGCACATCGATCGCGACGATCTCGCGACGTTCGCCTTCGCACCCGACGACATCGTCGTGCCGGTCGGGCCCGACGGCCTCGTGGCCAACATCGCGAAGTATCTCGACCGGCAGCCGGTGCTCGGCGTCAATCCGGATCCCGCGAACGTTGCCGGCCTGCTCGTGCGCTTCAGCGCGGCCGAATTCGCGGGCGTCGTCGCCACGGTGGCCGCGCACGCTGCGCCGATCGAGGAACGCACGCTGATCGAAGCGCGCCTCGACGACGGCCAAACGCTCCGCGCGCTCAACGAGATCTTCGTCGGCCATCGCAGTCATCAGAGCGCGCGCTACCGCATCGCGCTCGGCGATCGCGAAGAGCGGCAGTCGTCTTCCGGTCTGATCGTTGCCAGCGGCACGGGCGCGACGGGCTGGGCGCGCTCGATCGCGCGCGAGCGCAACATGCAACTCGCGCTCGGCGTCTCCTCACGATCGCTCGCCATGTTCGTGCGCGAAGCGTGGCCCGCTCCGGGTTTCGGCACCGAGCTGACCGGCGCGTACATCAACGCCGGCGCGCTGGCCGTCACGTCGGAGATGGGCGAGGGCGGCGTGATCTTCGGTGACGGCATCGAGGCGGACTTCGTGCGCTTCACGTGGGGCCGCCGCGTCGAGATCCGCGCCGCCGCACCAACACTCCACCTCGTTTCGCGAGCCGTTCAACGGCCGGAGG